>JADMIO010001437.1_pt1 | contig 12290 bp, 8 predicted proteins | sample 8958161 | NCBI WGS metagenome assembly JADMIO01 (sample SAMN16585339, study PRJNA669376) | soil metagenome | isolation source: Crop rotation soil | place: USA: Cullars Rotation, Alabama | collected 2011 | reverse complement strand
AAAAGTGCCTGCTCTTCCTGAACGTCGGTTACGCGCCGGCGTGGGCCGCCGTGTCGAGCCACAATGTCGGTCGGTTAACTCAACACAGAAAGGAATGCAGACACATGAACGTTATCCTCTACGTTGGTTGGGATGTCCACACTCCATCACCGCGCCCGCTCCTTTCTCGAAGTGCCATACATGTGCGAAGCGGCTCCGATACCCGATCAAGTCGTTCTTGATTTCATATCCACGGCGTTCTGCAGAATCCGTTCAAACATGGCCGCCGCGCTGGCGATTACGATCGAGCCGAAGCTGATGAGGATGCCAATAAAAACTCCGCCTGCACGATCATCACTGTCGCCCAAGCCAATGAAAATCTCTCCTGCGATCACAAAACCAATGATGGACATCGCGCACCGTTTTATTGTTCGCAGAGATTTCACCGCCGCTGGCGAGAACACCTTGTTTTGTCCGGCGTCTCCCAAAACCTTGAACGCCTGGTAGAGCGCCATGAAAAACGGAATCGACGCCAGATACGCATACGCCAGAAAGGGATCTTTAAAATAAATTTCAAAGAGGGTGGCGTGCGCGTTTCTCCCCTCGACGTGAGGCTCCCAAAGCAGGAAAGCAAGAGCGGCGATGCCGATGAGCACCGTGACTATTTGAAGAAATTTCGTCGGGAACCTGAGCGATAGGAGGGCAAGGATGCGTTTATAGCTGTTCGTGATCCTTAGCGGCGAACTCATCATACGTTGACTTTGTAATGCAAAGTGGCTGTCGTCAAGCACAGCCATTATCACGGCCAAGGCCCACACTTGAGCGGCTCGGGAAGGCGCAAGAGGAATTCACCGGAGTGAAGGCCGCAGGGCGGGGCGAGCAGCAGCGAGCGAGTCCACCTCGCGCGCATCGTCTGGCGCCTGCTCAAACACAAAGAGCCTTACGCTGCGAACGTGTGGGCCACCGCTGAAGAAAAACTCAAGAAGAAGAAAATCCAGCGCCTCCACCAACAAGCCACCGCCCTGGGCTACCAACTCCTCATCACCCCGTGACTTCCACCGCTAGTTTCTTATCAGGCGGCAGTTGTGGAATAAGCTGCAAGTGCATACTGAATAGACCTGACAACCTCCGGATCTGTCTCCTGTGTAACTCGGCGCTGCAAAATTGGCAACACGTCGGCTGTGGGCCGCATGGAAATCTCACCTGCCGTCTTGGAGCGCACCTTGGCACTCGGGTCTGTCAGAAAAGTGGCGACCAACTGCCGCCGCATGTCGTCGGGCATCTCGTTCAGGTGGGCGGCGACTCGAAACCGAATCCGTGCCGACTTGTGTGGCGCAAACTGTAACCAAAGCTGCGCCAGTGATGGATGCTTTCCTGCCAGCTTGCGTAACCACAAACCAGTCTGCTCCCATGCGCCACTACCTCCGGTGACAAATGCCTCGGCGAGAACTGGGGCTACTGCATCGGGCGAGGCGATACCCTCGATAACGTCATGCGCAGCATCAATCACTCGCTCGACAACAACCTTGTCCGCCTCCGTGCGAACGTAGCTCGCGGCGTGCTGCTTCTCTCTTTGGCGACCAATGGTGAACATGGTGTGATGCCGCCTGACGACAAAAGCTCAGCGACGGCGGCCACGAGGCGCGTCGATTGTGGCTGAAAACACGCGATTCATTTTCTTGTTACTTATGAGGCCGGCTTTAGCTGACCAATGAAACCAGAAACTTAATCCTTGCCAGATGAACCCTCATAGGAGGCCGCGTTGTCATACGCTCGCAAACAAATGGTGTGCACCGACGCGTGCCACCTTCCAGTCGGCGAATGAACCCAATACGCCGCACCGCCCACATCTGTGGCCAACATAAAGCCAATGAATCTCACCTCGAACCTCTCCCTCCTGATACAATGAGAAGCCAACACCAACGTTGTGATCGGTCGCGGCGCACTCGACACATCTCAGCAACTCAGGATCGTCTTCTGTCTGATCCCACATCTTCGCCGAATCAAACATAAAATGAACGTGACCGCATCGGCTGCAAGTGCGGCGCGCAACCGCGTCACCAATGCTGGCCTCGACCTGAAATAATTCACCGCCACAAGTGCAGCGACAGATGCGAATCTCATCGACTGCATATCCGTCCAACGAGTACGCCCGCAAATACTCGTGGATGTCGGCGGCTTCACTACCGATCCAAAACTCACCTTGCGTGTTGATGCTCATGCAGTGTGCAGCGGTCTAACGACCCAAGCTCAGCGACCCGGCGCACGGGAGGCAACGGCTGCAACCGCAACGCCCCTGCCGGGTTCGCTGCAGCGCGCATGGTTAGCCCACGTCATCATTTGTCTCACTTCTCTTTGTGCTTCTCAATCAACTTCTCGGCGTCACGGACAAATCCCTCCGGCGTGCTCTTGCGAACATGCTCTGGGTCAAACAACTGTCTCATGTCCGCGCCGACAGCGTTGGCCTTTTCAAGAACCGAACGCTCGACAGGTGAGAAAATGCCGTTGGTGCAACTGAAAATATCAAGAACTACGCCGTCCTTCGTGCCGATGACTGCAGACTTCGGCTTGTGGGATGCGTCGAACTCGAAACTCACTGCATAAGGAGAACCTGCCTCGGTTGTAGAGCCGGAGGAATCGGGCATGGCAACAAAGTCACCAACCAACGCGCCACCGTGATAAAACCGGTGAATCCGAATCTGGACAGCTCCTGCTTTGGTTGCGGTGTTGCGCACGAGATTGGTCTGGCCATCTCGTGTGAACACCTCCTTGGTGGACACACTGCCAGAATCGTTCGTGCGAACAGTCGTAACGACGCGGATGTCGCCATCCGCAGCAAGAACCGATGCGCATGATAAAACAAATATGATGAATGCTCTCATGGGGTGCGTAGTGGGCTAACGACCCAAGCTCAGCGAGTCCTTCCGGACGGGCACAGCGCACGGGACGCAACGATTGCAACCGCGACGCCCCCGCCGGGTTAGATGCAGCGCATGGTTAGCACTCCAACCACTTCGGAAATGAAGCAATGACCGAAGGACCTCAAATCGCAACGTCAATTTTGCAGCCACTTGCGTGTCCAGCTCCTTACGAGGCGGCGTGATCAAATCAGTGAGCATCGTCGTGTCCACCCATGCGCTTATTGCGCTTGCTACTGCCGTGGACGTCGTCCTCTCGCTCCGGAAAAACCCAAAGACTCTCGCCCGCGCGGAACGACGGGTAATCTTTGTGATGTCGTCGAAGCATGTACAGTCCCAATCCGACGAAACCGACGAACAAAGTCGAAAGGAAAAAGAGAAGGATGCCCATACGCGTGAAAGCCGCCTAACAGTTAAGTGAGCCGAAAAAAGTCGGTACTAATGAATATAATGAATATTGACTCGGGAAGGGGGGAAGTGCTTTCTGAGGCCTGTTCACGGGCTTAAATCAAGCATCCGGCCATGGAATCGTCAAAACAAAACACCGCACCTCGTCCCGTCCCGGATTTACTGGTGCCCAACCCTAAACTGCGCCTGCGCGAGCAGCTCCGGGAGGTCATGCGTTTCAAGCATTATTCGGTTCGAACGGAAGAAACGTACTGGGGTTGGATCCGGCAGTTTTTGCAGTTCCATCGAAACAAAGATGAGTCTCGCGGGGAGGCTCGATCGACCGCGGGCTGGCGGCATCCGCGAGAGATGGGGGATGCGGAGGTGCATCAATTCCTCACGCACCCTCGATCAATAGACAGAATGAACAGGATTAACTGAATTTTAGAAGGGGAGGGCGGCGCTGCCGCGCCGCCGGGGATCGGGGCCGTGCGGCCAGGCGGCCCTGCCGGGATGAAAGGTCAAACGTTCAACTTCCAGCGTTCAACATTCAAAGCACAACGACCGAGGCTCAACGAGCGGGAGGAGGCTGCCCACGAGCGGAAAGGCTTCGCTTGTTTGCAGAGCGATTAATCAAACCTGCAAAGCCTCTGTGCTTGCAAGCAGAGCGCTTTTGCAGCGCTGCAAAATGACGTCGCTTACAAGCAAAATGGCTGCGCTTACAAGCGGAATGATTCTGCTTACAAGCAAAATGACTCTGCAGCGCTACAAAATGATTCCGCTTACCAACAAAGTCCTTCTGCTTACAAGCAGAGCGGCTTTGCAGCGCTGCAAAATGACGCCGCTTACAAGCAAAAAGGCTGCGCTTACAAGCGGAATGATTCTGCTTACAAGCAAAAAGGCTTTGTTAACTAACAAAATGGCTTTGTAAACTTGCTAAATGGAACAGTCAGGCCGCACCGGTGTCCCGGCGCGGGACAATGGAGCGGAGCCTGCAGGCGCAACCCATTGATTTTGCGATCCAGAGGCAAAGAGGAAAGAAGGTTGGCACTGGCTTTGCACTGATTCTCAATCGGCGGCAGGGATGCGTTCCATCGCGTTCTCATCTGACAGTTTGGGACCGTGTGGAAATGGTCCCTGCCGAGCGAACTGGACTATCATTTGCGGTAGCTTGCGACGACCCAGTCACTCAGAGCTTTGTCCGGCGCATCCACGACCTGGCGGTCGATGATGAATTCCGTGCGCGAGGTGTTCTGCGCAATGAGTTTGAGGCCGAATTGAAAGTCTTTGAATTTTTCAGCGCACAAGTCACGAACGGTCTTGCCCTGTTCCAGGGCGAGGGAGACGAGGTATTCCGCGGCGTCCTCAGAAACTTTCAGGGTCAGGCCGAAGCTTTCACTGAAGCGCTGTGCGAATTCGTGCACGACTTTGGCCATCACGACGCGCTCCTGACGCGCCTGCTGCGCGAGTAATGTCTTGAGCGCCGAGGCCGGTTCGTCCACGACTTCGCGCGTGACCACGAGCTGTTTCACCACGGTGGAAGGCAGTTCGAATTTGAAATCGCGGAACACGCGTTCGCAGACGGTCATCAGTCCGCGCGCGCCGGTTTTTTCCTCGGCGGCGAGTTCGGCGATGCGATGCAGGCCGTCATCCTGGAAGAGCACTTCGATGGAATAGGCCGCGAAGTCCTGCTCGTACTGGCGAATGATGCTGCCCTCCGAGTTTTTGAGGATGTGGAACAGGTCGTCTGTATGGAGCGCGTGGCAATGCACCCGCACGGGAAGGCGCCCGATGAATTCAGGCTCGAAACCGAAGTCGATAAAGTCGCGCGTTTGCGCCTCGCGCAGAACATCGTCATCCAGGGCGACGCTCTGCGCGGAAAAACCGATCACGGATTCGCGAACCCGGCGCCGGACGATTTTTTCCAGGCCGTCAAACGCCCCGCTGACGATGAAGAGAATGTGTTTGGTGTTAATGACATCAGCCGGCCGCTTCGTGCTGCCGCGCTGCACGTCCATCATGGCCTGGATTTGCCCGGCGATGTCGTTGGGCGCGCGGGCAGCGACGTCTGTTTCCTCCATCAATTTCAAAAGATTCGTCTGCACGCCGCGCCCGCTCACATCACGGCCACTGACGGTGGAAGCGGCAGCGATCTTATCGATCTCGTCGATGTAGATGATGCCGTATTGGGCGCGCTCGACATCACCGTCCGCGCGCCGCACGAGTTCACGCACCAGATCTTCCACATCGGCGCCGACGTAACCGGTTTCCGAAAACTTTGTGGCGTCACCCTTTACGAAAGGTACGCCGATCAAGTCCGCGATGCTGCGAATCAGATAGGTTTTTCCGACGCCGGTGGGGCCTACGAGGATGATGTTCTGTTTGGCGTAGTTGGGCGTTTCCTTGCCATCGCGGGCGAGCCGCACATGATTGTAGTGATCGCAAAGCGCAACGCTCAGCACTTTTTTCGCGTCGTCCTGCCTGATGATGAAGCGATCGAGGTGCGCTTTCACGTCGCGCGGCTTGTAAGTGAATTCGAATTCCGCGGCGGCTTCGGCGCGGGGGCGAGATACCTCGCTGCCATCTTCCGTGGCGAAGGATGGGTTGGTCACGCCGGGAAAGTGCTTGCGCATGAATTCAGCAAGCTGACGCTGGAATTCATCAGGAGCGGGCGGACCAGTCCGAAGCTTTTTCATAGAATGAAAGACACGTGCAGCCGTTCTTTTGTTCATCACCTGCGCCAAAGGAAAGGGGGCCGAAACCAACCGGTTTCGGCCCCGTGTTTTAAGTCGTCAGAACGTCAGCGATTACCTGTGATGGTGCAGGTATTCGTAGCGGTGCGAATAGTGCGCGTAAGGGCGCGCATAGATCACCGGGCGCGGCGGCACGACTACAACTGGACGTGGAGCGCAAACGACGGGCGGCGCCACGACGACGGGTGCAGGGGCGCACACAGGCGGCGCAACGACAACGCGGGGCTCTTGCACAATGACAGGCGGAGCGGGAGCGCCGATGACGATGTGCGGAAGGGGCGGCAACGGGAAGCCGATATGCACATCGACTCCCGCACGCGAGGCCGCGACCGTTCCGAGAAGGACTGCTGAGAGTAACAATAATTTTTTCATACGGGTGAAGAGACGCGCAGGGGGCGTGGCAGTTTCATCGAATGGTCATTGATTGTTTTTATCCTCCATCGACGGTCCGGTGGCGATTTGCACGGTCGCGTACTGCTGGCGAAAAAAGAGGCCGGGCTTACGCCCGGCCTCGCGAAGTCAATTTGGCCTTACTGTCTGAGGCTGAAGAATCGATTCTGGCCTGCAGTTGGCGTGAACACATACGGGTTCGGATTACCCGGGACATCACTCCAGGTCGGGGTGCCGGCTGCGGGCAGCGTGCTGGTTTGTTGCAAAACGCCGCTGCCGCTCCAACTGATGGTGACCTGGCTGCCGTTGCGTACGATTTTGAGTGACGGACCGCTGGTGCCGCCCGTGTTCACCGTCAACGTCGCTGCCGTCGAAGTCGCGCTTGCGCCCGGCACATAAACAACCACGCGGAACTGCGCGCCGTTGTCCGCCTGAACGGGCACGAACGAATAGGTGGACGCGTTGGCGCCCGCGATGGCGACCCAGCTTCCGGCGACGTTGCGATACCACTGGTAGGCACGCGGCGGATTGGTTGACGAGCTTATCGACGCGGTGGTCGCGACCGAGAACGTGACATTCGGCTGGCCATTCCCCTGGGTAAGAACGATTTGATCGATTTCCCAGTTCGGAACCTGCCCACGGGTGTTCGTATCGCTGGCTGCCATGAAACGAAGACGAATCGTATCACCCGGATTGAACACACCGAGACCTGCAATGCTGACGAGGTAGCCGCCGCTGTATCCACTGGACTCTGCGATATAGCCGGGCTGGCCGTGTAAGTCTGAGCTGCTGTTGCCGGCGATCGAACCGTTGTAGCCGTTCTGGACGAACGCTGACGCCGGCAGGGCCGTGAATGCCCCGCCGTTCACACTGATTTGGATCTGGCCGCCATCCCACGCTGTCCCGTCATATTCAAAGCTCCAGCGATGGGTGAGGTTCAGGAGCACGTTACCGAAGGCAGTAACTGTGTACGGTGTGCTATCCAGGTAGGAGGTGTTTGGATGTCCGTCATCCGCGTCCTGGCCGTCCTCGTGCCACGAGCCACGGACCGCATCGTAGGCCCACGCGCCCGCAAATGCGGTCGGAGTCGTGACCGTGTATCCGGCGCCGTTGGCGTTGAATGTTTCGTTTACTAATGTTGTGACTCCGGAAGCGATGACAAATGTCTGGTTCTGCGGCTGCTGGGTGATGGTCACGGAAGCGCCGACCGGATCGGCCAACGTTGCGAGGTACGCTCCGCTGATTGGGGACAGTGTATCCGGGTTGCGAGGGTCGCCGGCGGCCTTGAATGCTCCCTGACCGTAATCGCCGCCCGTGCCTTCCTTGTAGAGCAGTTCGATGTAATAGGCCTGTCCTCCCGTCAGCGAGATCGGAGCACTGGCGTGAGCGGAGAAGGCGTTGCAGCATCCCGTTTCCTCCTGAACTTTGACCGCGCCCGCGGAATCCGTGCTGTTGACAGCGTTGGTGTTCATCGACAACTGCCCGGCATCATCGCTGCGCAGATAGAAGATGTAATTGGATGTCGCAGGCGCCACGAAAAAGCCGGAGATACGCGCGCCGTAGCCTTCGCGGCTGTCCGTTGGATACGCGTTTCGCGAATCCAGTGTAGGAACGTAGGTCACGAGGTCCGGGCTATTGGGGAAAAGCGGACTGCCGAGAAGATCGGCCATGGTGCTTCCACCGCCGGTGTTGTATGCCTCGAACAGGAGGAAGCCAGGGCTGAGCACCCACGACTGGAAGACGACGTTCGTGGGAACAATCGGGTTTCCGGCGACGTCGGTCACGTCCTGAATCTGGAGGCGATAGAACCCACCAGCCGCTTGCGGATCCGTCTGAATTGTGACCGTCCGGAGGTCTGCGCTGAGAGTGGGCGATGAGAGGTTAAGCGGATTGAGGCCATTGGTGTCCGTCAACGTGTAGTTGCCGACCTCGGTCGCAGAACCCAGTGACATGGCTTCGTTGTAAGTGACTTGAATCGCATTCAGGTTTCGGGTGCTGTGCACGGCCACGACCTGGGGCGCCACCGTGTCTATGACGACAGTCGCGGTGGCGGCGCTGCTGGTGATGCTGCGACCAGGCACGCTGGCAATAACCCGGTACTGGTCGCCGTTGTTATTGGCCACCGTCAGCAACGGTGTGGTGTAACTCGCCGCGTTCGCTCCCGGAATGTCAGCGAAGCTGCCACCACTTGCTTTGCGCTGCCACTGATAGGCGACTGCGCCACCGGCGTTGGTAACTGTGACGGAGAAGGTGAGCGAATGATTTTCCGCCGCGGTCTGACTCTGTGGTTGAGCGGAAATGCCGGCATTCGGCGCTGTCGCCGGATCAGCGGCAACCGCCAAAAAGCCTGAGCTGGCCGGCGAAACAACCGTGCTCGACGGCAGTGTGACGGAGAAACCTGCGTAATCCCCACCGCCGAATTCCCGGACGATGAGTTCGTAGTAGTACATGTTGCCCGCGGTCAAATCTACATCGAGCGTGGGGCCATCCAACAACCCGGTGCAGCATGCCGCGGCGAGCTCTGTAAAGGTATCGCTCGGATTGCTGCTGGCATAAACCCGCAACCGCACATCGTCATCATGTGCAGGATTGAAATGATGTGTGCCGCTTTCGTTTGCCACGAAAAGCCCGCTGAATCGCATGGCGTATTGTTCGACATTCGGGGCCGTTTGCGGCCAATACAACACGTTGGTGTAGAAACTGAACGTCGGACTGTCCGGGTAAATCGGCATGCTCACGAATGCGCCGATGTTCTGCCCGGCCGGCAGTCCCAAGTAAGCCTGAAACAATGCCAGACCCGGTGTGATGGTCCACGTGTGAAAGCTTGTGGCAACGCCATTGACCGGATCGATTTGTGGGTTTCCGACCGGGGCTGTGGCGTTCCCGACCAGATCCTGCTGGTAATCAATCTCGATCGTGAAATTGGTGTTGAGCGCCATGGCGGACGCGACGTGCAACACCACGTTTGAGCCATTGTAATCAACGGTTTGGACATCAATGGGATTGCCCTGAGGATCTTGGATATAGTAGCTGCCGCTTTCCGTGGCCGGACCCTGGAGGACAGTTTCATCCCAGGTGAGAATGATTTTCTGGAATGTCGCGTCGGTGTTGATACGGAGCAACACGGGACCGGTGACGTCGGTAACGACGCTGAGATGCGCAACGCGGCTCGTGACCGAGTTCACGGCGTTGTTTGCGATGGCAAAATAGTCACCCGTGTCACCTACGAGTGCGTTCGTGAAAAGGAGCGTAGCGGAAGTGGCTCCCGGAACGGCGACCGCGGGATTAGTTCCCTTGTACCATTGGTACTGCGGCGACGTGCCGGTGAGGCTGAAGGTGAAGCTTGCCGCGTGATTCTCTGCAACAGTTTGGTTTGTCGGCTGTGAAGAGACGACGAGCGGTTGCGGAATGAGCGCCCATACAATGGTTGTGAACACGTCATCGCTGCTGCCGGAGCCTTGCTGTTGCAACTGCACGGCCAGCACGTTGTCACCGGATTGCAGTCCTGTTGCCAGAACGTTGGTAACGAAGGGAACACCTTCACCCAACGGATTCGCAGTCCCACTCGGGTTCGCGTCGTTCCAGGCCAATGGCAAGGGCGTCGTCGGCGTGACATTGAAAGAGAAGAGGACGTTTCCATTGAGATAAACTATGATCGAGTCGTCCACATAGTTGGTAAAGAGGAAGTTCACTCCCGCCGGACTGCCGTTCGTCCAATTGATATGGGTGCGGAAATAGCTGGAAACGCCGCCGGCGCTGCCAGGCGCCGCGATGAATGTATTCTGGCCGCAGAGACAGGAAACATAGTTCGCATTCGGATCGCTGTACTCGCTTACGCTGCCTTCCTGTCCAAAGTACCCGTATCCGGAAGACCAACTGCTGTCATTGAATCCAATTGCGGTCCAGGCATCCGCGGGCACGTAGCCGGGGTCTGCAGTATTGGGATGGTACTTCCAAAGCGTGTTCGTCTGGTGAACCAGTTGAATCCGCTGAGCGGAAGCGGAACTCGCGGTGAGGAACCACATGACGAGTGGAAGTCCCAGCGTTAATAGAAACGCCAACCATTGCTTAGGTGTTGTTGCTTGGATGTTTTTGTTTTTCATAGGTCTGTCGTGGGTTTGGAACGAAAGCGGAATGTTATAAAAAGGGCCGCCATCTTTGAGCGAGATAAAGAAACGCCTTCGCGACCTGCGCCACAAGTCGCTCGTCGGCCGACCACTGGCCACGTGCTCTTCATACACGTTCGCTTTTGAAAAGCTACGCCCGCCTTGGCACGCCAGCGCGTGGTTTGCATTGAGGGCGCAGATTCGTTTGGGATGAACAGATGGGAACGGGACAGGACAAAAAAGGCAACGAAGAAAATGACAGAAATGTTAACAAGCCGGTCAAAGCGTTGTTCAACTGCCAGGCTCATCGACCGTTGCGGCTCGTGTTTCGCCCGGTTTTCGAATTCTCTTCAAGGCGTGCGTTGCTGTTTTTGGAGTTGGGCCGTGGTTTTGTGCGTGGCGGTCGGTGTCAGTTTCGCGGGTGCAGAGCCGTTTCCAATCGAGATCGTGGATCCAAATCCGACGCTGCTTTCGGAAACTGGAGAGTTGACGGCGCCGGAAACGCTGGAGCGCATGGACGCATTCGCTGGTGCTTTGCCACAGCGCACTGGCGTCGCGGTTGATGGCGTGAGCGTGCTGCTGTTGCGAGCGCGAGCTTCCAACGCGGTGACATTTTCTTTGAGCCCGGCTTTGGGAACGTTGCGAGCGCTCGAAAGCGGCGCCACAAACGCACACACCGTGACTGTGACGCCGAAGGTCGCAAGTGATGGCAGCTCCTTTGTATTCGCGCTCTACATTCCACCAAATGATTTGCGCGGCGGCAGTTTGCGAAAATCAATCACGATCTCATTACGGGATGGCACGCGCACCGGTTCGGCAGCGCTCCGTCTCGAAACTCCGCCGGTGATTCTCGTGCATGGCGTATGGAGCGATGACTCGACCTGGAATGGCTTGCGCGAATTCCTCATGGCCCGTGGTTTTCGTTTTTGTGAGGAGACGGAATGTATTGTGAACTACGGTCCAGTTCAGCCCGCGCCGTCGTTCGATCCGCTTTCCGTGGATGCAGGAGCGCACTTTGCCGTGGACCAGTTGATTCAAGCGACGACAAATTCGTTGAACGCCCGGCGCTCGGAGGGGATCGCGGCGACACAAGTCGATGTTGTCGCCCACAGCCTGGGTGGATTAATCGCGCGAGCCCGCATGGTCCAACCCGATGTCAGTCGCGCTTATCGCCGCCGCGAAAATTTTGGGCATGGCGATTTTCATAAACTCATCACCATCGGCACGCCGCATTTTGGAACGCCCGTGGCCAATTTCCTCATCACGAACCGGCAGGTGCGATCCCAGTTTTTTGATGGAGCAACGTTGCAAGAATACCTCGCCGCGACCGGACACCCGGTGGGTCCGGCGATCGAGCAGATGCAAACCAACACGGCAGCGCTCGCTCACCTTGGAACGACTGACGTGGCCTCGCACGCCATTGTCGGGATCGCACCCGCGAGATCGCATACCGAAGAACTCCTCGATATGCTTCCCGGCGCACTGGGATACTTTCTGTCGTTCGATTCGCTTTTGGGCGGCAATGGAAATCACGACGTGCTCGTGCCACGCGACAGTCAGGCCGGCGGTCTGCCTCGCGCCGCGGTCACTCTTGTTCGCGGGACGGTCCACGCAGACCTTGATGGCCGTGACACAGGTGAAACGGAATCGCATGCGATTTGGCGGCGCGTTGCAAAGCTTCTGGTGACGCCGGGCGAGTCGAAGCGATTCGGAAACTTCCTGGCTTCGCCCGGTCAGGAAACACCCGCAGCGCCGGT
>JADMIO011664305.1_pt1 | contig 12292 bp, 13 predicted proteins | sample 8958161 | NCBI WGS metagenome assembly JADMIO01 (sample SAMN16585339, study PRJNA669376) | soil metagenome | isolation source: Crop rotation soil | place: USA: Cullars Rotation, Alabama | collected 2011 | reverse complement strand
TCTTCCGATCTTCTCTTTTATAATAAGATGTATCGCTCCTTGTGCTGTCCACGTAAACAACTTTCCTGATGGAGTACAGCGAAGTGTCTACCTGGGCTACCTGGCTCCTGATAAACGACATTACGGGAAGAAATTGCTCGTTCTCCGCTTTTCCTTTCTTTTTCTCCTTGCATGAAAGGACCAGAAGCAATACGAGTATCAATGACGCTGCGAAACCGGATTTTTTCATGGCGCAAAATTAATGTAAACAGGTTTACCGGCATGGCCGGCAAACGGGGGTGGTGGGAGCCTCAAAAAACGTAACGATCACGATACCTCTACCGTAATGAATGCAACTCCGCCGCTATATCTTCCCAAATGATGCGGGAGATGAACCGCAGGCTTTGCTGCAACAAAAATCCCGGCGAACAGCCAGGATGCACAATCTATGATCAAATATTATGAAATAGTTACCTGTTGGTGGTAATTCCGATCTTCAAACCAAAATCAAAAAGGTTTTCTTTGACCGGGTAGGGGTTCTTGTAACTTGACAACACCTGGTACCGAACCTGCGGACCAATCTGCCACCTGGTCTTCTGGGACCTTGAAGTATAACTTATAAAAGTCTCAAAGCTTGTATTCACGTTCACATGACGGATAAGCCGGGGGACTTCCACGTAATTCTTATAGTCTGTGGAGATCAGGAAGGCCCTGTCTTTAAGTATATACGTTGGCTGCACGGTACCGGCAATGCCCAAATATGTTTTATTGTTCCCTAATACCCTCAGTTCAGCACCGACAGGAGCGGACACGGAGAAATAATAGTTTTTTAGCCAGTCTGATTTATAGCCATCATGGTTGCGGTAATAAGTCCAGGGGGTCAAAGGATCAGTCACCCCGTTAAGATTAATCGTAGCCTGCTCGCCGTAGTAAGCAAAGGCTTTGATGTCATAGCGGTTGATATTGAACTGTAACCCACCGATCAACCTAAGGCGCCTGGAAAGCGGGTAGCCAGTAGATATACCGAGTTCGAGCCCCATGTCGGGTTTGTGGGTGACTTCGCTGTTTACGTCCCTTGAGTTGGCAAAAGGATAATTAGAGGCGCTGAATGGAGAAACACTTCCGTCGAAGGATTTGTTCAGGCTCAGCTTGCGGTAACTGATCGTTGGGGTAAAGTATACCTCCCATGCCAGCTTCTTAACCAGTTTTTGTGCTTTGTAAGAATTGGTTACGCTTTCGATCGTCAGCGGATAGATGACCAGGTTATTGCGGGCAGCATTGCTTTCCGTTAGGTTCAGCGGATCGCTCTTTAGAAGATTCTGATCCTTTGCCATTTCCGATGTAATGATGTGGCCGGGAATTACAAGGATATCTGCATTATCAGCTGCGACCATTGTAATGTCTCTCCTCCCGGGAACAGGAGCTGCGGTTTTGATCGACTGGAATCCGAATGATGCAGGGCTCGGTATCATTTCTTCAACCTGCTGAAGGAGTTCCGTCCCTTCGGCTGTCAGAGTGCCGGGCGCTGGTTCATTAAACAGGATCCTTGCATCAGCAGAATTGTCCTCTTTTGAATATTTATTGAAGGAAACGTTGCGGGCAGTTCCCTGATAAGCTGCGGGCGCCGATTCTTTGGTATTGCCGGAGGCAGCGGGGTTGGCGGTAACATTTTGCAAAGAAGACTCCTGCTTCCTGGAGGTGCGATTGGTCACCATTACCCAGGTCACTGAAACTGCTGTCGAAATTAAGAGCAGGCTTAGGCCGATACCATACCATCTCCTGCGGGTATGCAAGGTATTATTAATGCCTTTCCATACCTTCTCCGACGGTATCATCCTGTATTGATCAGCATTAGTTTTTATGTAATGCTCAAAATCCCTGTTATTAAAATTACTCTCCATAACCAGTTGCTATTAAGGATACGAACTCTATCGCTGGCTAACAGCCATAAGCCAGTCAATATCTTGTTTTGGTTTTTGTAAGATCTTTTTCCTTATCAGGATGTCTTCCAGCATCGCCTTGGCGCGGGTGTACTGGCTCCTGCTGGTACTTTCTTCAATGTCCAGCATGCCTGCAATCTCCCGGTGACTGTACCCTTCGATTGCGTACAGGTTCAACACGGTCCGGTAGCCTATGGGCAAGAGCCTTATGCACTCCACAATCTGTTTGGCCTGGACAATGGCCGGCACGCTATCTTCCCTTACCTGGATACCTGTAGCATGAATGATATCCACGCTTTCATTGAACTTCTTGTTTTTTTTGAGGATGTTGATGCAGGTGTGAACGATGATCCTTCTAATCCAGCCTTCAAAAGCGCCGCGATTTTCGAAAGTATGCATCTGTAAAAAGACCTTGATAAAGCCCTCCTGCAGCATGTCTTCTGCATCCTCCCTGTTGTGTGCGTAACGGTAGCAAACGGCCAGCATTTTGGAACTGTATCGGTTATACAATTCGCGCTGCGCTGGGGCCTCGTTATTCAAACAACCTTTTAAAATGGCTTCCTCGGTCATGCGTCCTTTGGTTGCCTGTAATTTAGACATTTTTTTCATACAAATGCTGCATTGAAATGTAAAATTTCAGGCACGAATCGGGGTGTTTGGGCTATTTTTTCCGGGTCAAACTATCTAACGGGTATTTTGATCTCATAGTATCCATGACCGCATCTGCCCAGGCGGTCAGGCTCACCTTTTCCTGGTCGGTAAGGATAGCATCCTTATGTATCCACGTATATGAATTAAGAGGCATTTCATTTTTTTTGACCTGGTCGATGAGTTCTTCCATCTTGTGGTATTGATACCGCAGGCTGCGGTTAGTGTATTCATCAAAATTCAGCTCCGCCTTACCATCTTTTATATGATTGGTCAGCCACCAGTCAACGGGTTGAATATTGCTGTACCAGGGATAGCGGGTATTATTGCTATGACAATCATTGCAGGCCTTATGCAGGATGGCCCTTACGTCTTCGGGAATGCTAAAGGATTGACCAATGTAATTTGGTTGTGCGCCCTTTGCTTTATTAGCCCTAGGATGTATGAACTGGATGGCAATAAAAATTACCAAAAGAAACAGGAGTATCTTTTTAAGCATAGCACCAATTTTATCGTTTAAGGATTATTTACCTGTTAAAATATCACCCGTCATTTCTTTTGGCACCGGCAAGCCCATCATCGTCAAAATAGTCGGTGCAATATCACCCAGTTTGCCCGGCTTCAGGCTACCCTTCCATTCACTATCAATTACAAACAGGGGTACCGGGTTTAGGGTATGCGCTGTGTTGGGCGATCCGTCTTCGTTGATCATGTAATCAGAGTTGCCGTGGTCTGCGGTGAGAAAGATAGTATATCCATTATTCAGGCCGGCAGTTACTACACGTTTGACGCATTTATCTACAGTTTCTGCAGCTTTTACCGCTGCGGCGAAAACTCCTGTGTGTCCCACCATATCGGTATTTGCATAATTCAGGCAAATAAAATCGGCCGTCTTGTTTTCAATTTCCGGGATAAGGGCATCTGTTACCTCGTAGGCACTCATCTCCGGTTGCAGGTCATACGTTGCCACTTTTGGCGACGGGATCATGATCCTTTTTTCCCCCTCAAAAGGTTTTTCCCTACCCCCACTGAAGAAAAAAGTGACGTGAGGATATTTCTCGGTTTCGGCGATCCGTATCTGCTTTAATTTATTTTGCTCGATTATTTCGCCAAGTGTATTCTTTAGATCATCGTTTTCGAAGATCACCTCCACGTTCTTGTAAGTATGATCATACTGGGTCATCGTCGTATAATGCAGGGCGAGCTTATGCATGTTGAATTCAGGGAGATCCATTTGAGTAAGTACCTGCGTGATCTCGCGGCAGCGATCTGTCCTGAAATTGAAGCAAAGCACGGCACCTCCATCTTTAATCGTGCCCAGCGGCTGCTGCCCTTCATTCATGATGACTGTGGGTAAAATGAATTCATCGGTGATATTCTTTTTATAGGAGTTTTCAACAGCTTCTATCGCATCGGTTGCCTTTTGCCCCTGGCCGTTCACCATTGCATCGTAGGCGAGTTTGACCCTTTCCCATCGTTTATCCCTGTCCATGGCATAATAGCGGCCGTTGACAGTCGCGATCTTTCCCACGGTCTTGTTGAGATGTTCCTGCAACTCCTTGATAAAGCCGAGACCGCTCCTGGGGTCACAATCCCTGCCGTCGGTAAAAGCATGAATAAAGACATTGTTAAGACCCTGGGCTTTGCATACGTCAATAATAGCCTTCAGGTGGTTGATATGGGAGTGAACACCGCCATTGCTGACCAGGCCAAGCAGATGAAGCGGTTTGTCATTAGACTTCGCATAACGTATAGAATTGAGAAAGACCTCGTTTTTCGCCAAAGAACCATCTTTAACAGCAACGTTAATTCGCTGCAATTCCTGGTAAACGATCCTGCCGGCGCCGAGGTTGAGATGGCCTACTTCAGAATTACCCATCTGGCCCTCTGGGAGGCCTACCCGCTCACCGCAGGTAATCAGCGTAGTAGTGGGATATTTAGAATATAATGATTTCGTGAAAGGAACATTAGCGTTTTGGATAGCGTCGGCAGATGCAACTTTACCAAGCCCCCATCCGTCCATAATAATGAGAATCGCTTTTTTTTTATCCATTGATTAACAATAATTTGCAGGTTACGTAGAATTACACTCATTTTCAAGGGGCAATGCTCTGTAAAACTACATTCAATTAATGTATTTGCCTTAAGAAAGCTGTAAAAATGACCGATTTTAGTACTTTAGTATTCATATAAGAGCCCCGGATTTAGGTGGCACATTTTTAGATTAAATAACCTGTGAAAAATTATATTATGAAATCATTACTTACTTCAATACTGGTTGTTGCAACGGTGATGATGTCATCATTTGTTCAACAGCCGGGCACTATTGATGACGTCATCGGTGCGCTTCGCTCCGGTGATGCTGACGAGCTGTCAAAATACTTTGACGACAATGTTGAGTTGACATTGCCTGTCAAAAGCGATAGCTACAGTAAGGCCCAGGCCCAGGTAATATTGAAAGACTTTTTTGGAAATAATGGAGTGAAAGGATTTGACCTGAAACATAAAGGCGATTCGCCTGGCGGCCACTATTGCATTGGAACATTACAAACAAAATCCGGAAGCTTCCGGGCACATGTGTTCATGAAAGCTAAAGGAACAAAAGAAGTAGTCAAGGAAATTCGATTCACGTCGATAGAATAACCTCATCAGGTAAGCTAATTGAGCCTTCTCTTAAACGGGAAGGCTTCTTTATTAGTCATAACAAGCCCTCGCAAGTAGTATTTTTGCCGGTATGAGCTTCGACACACAACTATTGCATTTGATCGATGAGGCGCTAAAAGAAGATGTCGGTGACGGTGACCATTCGACCCTTTCCTGCATCCCACCGCGTGCTAAAGGCAAAGCGCTCCTGAAGGTCAAGGAAGGCGGGATACTTGCGGGAATGGAAGTAGCAAAAAGGATTTTTGAATACAGGGAAAAAGATATCGCCTTCACCTCCTTTAAGAAAGATGGCGACACGATGAAACCGGGCGATACGGCCTTTGAGATACGGGCTACCGTGCATACGATTTTACAATGCGAGCGCCTGGTGTTGAATTGCATGCAGCGGATGAGCGGTATTGCAACGCTTACTCGTTCCTATGTAGACATGATCAAAGGTTACCGAACGAAACTTCTTGATACAAGGAAAACAACCCCCAATTTCCGGTTGTTGGAAAAAGAAGCGGTCAGGATTGGCGGCGCGGTCAACCACCGCTCGGGTTTGTATGACATGATCATGCTAAAGGATAATCATATTGATTTTTGCGGAGGCATTGAAAATGCGATCCAAAGGGCAGGGGAGTATGTTAAAACAAAGAAACCCGGGTTAAAGATCGAGGTCGAGACCAGGAACCTCGACGATGTAAAAAAGGTCATGGATTTCGGGAAAGGGATCGTATTTCGTGTTATGCTCGATAACTTTAAACCTGCTGAAATAACTGAGGCATTAAAGATGATCGATGGTGAATTTGAAACTGAAGCAAGCGGGGGCATTAACCTGGACAATATCACCGACTATGCGGCTACCGGTGTGGATTACATAAGTGCAGGCGCTTTAATACACCAGGCCAGGAGCCTTGATCTAAGCCTGAAGGCTGAGGTCGAAAAATAATTTATATGAGCAAAAAAAGTAAACCCGATACAAGAGGTTATGTGTACAGCACCGATCCGAATTTTTCGTTTAAGGAAGAACAGGAGAATGTCGGCACGCTGGCGCCGGCGCAACAAAAACTTCGTGTGAGGTTAGACACGCGACACAGGGCAGGAAAGGCGGTGACACTGGTTGACAATTTTGTCGGGAAACCGGAAGACCTCGAAGAGCTTGGCAAAAAGCTTAAAAATTTTTGCGGCACCGGCGGCTCAGCAAAGGACGGAGAGATCATCGTCCAGGGTGACCAAAGAGAAAAGGTGATGCAATGGTTGTTAAAGAACGGCTACAGGCAGTCAAAAAAAGCAGGGTAATGGCCTGGTTATTCTGCATAGCCGGAATTGTGTTTTGCCTTTCAGGTGTCCATCAATTCAGAAAGCATGTTTTTGAAGAAGACGGAAGCATTGTTCTCGCCATATGTCTAATGATAGGAGGGGTGATCCTGATTGCGATCGGAACTGCGAAGTACTTCCAGTTGATCACATAACTTCAACAAAAATTCAATTGTAGTGCTGGAACGGTCAGCGGGTAGAAATATCAATAAAAAGGACAGGAAAATTGATGTCGGAAATCGTTCAATACACAACTATTAACCATTATCATTGCCCCTGGGCGAGCGAATAAGCCTTCTTATCTCCCCATTTATTTAATAGTTCATGAGAGCATATCTTGAAGTTACCGCTAAGGCTAACGTAAAGCCCTATGATGTCCTGCTGGTTGAGCGGTGATTCGTCAATGCTTTCAAAGCGAACATTGTATTGGTTCACGAGGTTGGTAAACACTGAACCGGTTGGCCAAACCTGAGTGCCGCGGTTGCTGACATTAACGAGGTTGAATTTTACTCCCGCGTGCCGCTGGCATTTTTTTGCGATCACTTCTGGCTGTTCATCGCTTTCAATAAACAGGTCGACGCCTGCAATGGTTTCCTCTTCCATTTCCCTGGATACAAGCATCGGGTTCTTTTCCAGCTTAAAATGCGTTGGGGTCGCCGGCATGTTTTGCAACATGGGCTTTGCATTCAACTTCGGTTCTTTGCCAAAATTGCTGATGATGGTTTCTGCAAATTGCGTGGTGTTTAAGGCGGGGGTGTTCTTATCACCAAAATCGCCGGTATGTAAGCCCTGCTCCAACGTAAATAATAGTGCATTTTCGATGACGGCAGCGTTTTGCATCAGGCCAAGATGGCGAAGCATCGTTATTCCACTTAACAATAGTGCTGTCGGGTTGGCGATATTCTTTCCGGCAATATCGGGTGCAGTACCGTGTACTGCTTCAAATATGCAGATATGATCGCCGATGTTGGCGGACGGTGCAAAGCCAAGGCCTCCCACCAGGCCAGCGCAAAGGTCGGAAACGATATCGCCCTGCAGGTTAGTGAGAACAACAACATCAAATGTATCCGGCCGTGTTACCAGTTTCATGCAGAGATCATCCACGATCACGTCATCGGCTTTTAGGCCGGGGTATTCTTTTGCCACTTCATAAAAACATTCAAGGAACAGCCCATCGGTTATTTTCATGATGTTGGCTTTATGGCTGCAAGTGATCCGCCGTGCATTCTTCTTTTTTGCCATTTCAAAAGCATACTTTATTACCTGTAGGCTACCTGGACGGGTAATAAACCGGCGGCTCAAAGCCACGTCATGCGTCAACATGTGCTCGATCCCACCATAAGTGTCTTCTATGTTTTCACGAACGACAGTAATATCTATCGGTATACCGGCTTTACTAAACACGGTGTCTACTCCATGAAGTGTTTGGAACACCCTTTTATTTGCATACGTATTCCACGTTTTTCGCGCGGTTACGTTCACGCTTTTCACCCCCTTCCCTTTTGGGGTTTCCATGGGTCCCTTGAAGAGGATGCCCAGGTTCTCGATCGTAATTTTCGCATCCGGGGTCATACCGTTGGAAAAACCCTTATCAAACACCCATTTGCCCATGTCTACGTATTCATACGATAAGGGAACTTTATTTGCCTGAAAAACATTGAGTACGGCGTCCATGATTTCGGGTCCAATTCCATCGCCTTTTGCTACAGCTATTTTCATAATTATACTTAACTTGTGTACTGAGGCGGCAAAATTAATTAGGATTTACAGACTTCATTGTTTTTCTTTACTTTTACGAAAAGCGATTCTTATGAGTAGCATCATCTCCGAAGGCGTACAGGTCAGCGTTGTCACTTTCTATCAGCCTGATTATAGTAACCCGATCCAGTCGGAGTTTATGTTTGCATATCGCATCACACTAGAAAATCACAATTCATTTCCCATTAAGTTACATCGCCGCAACTGGCAGATCTTCGACAGCAATGGTACACATCGTGAAGTAGAAGGAGAAGGAGTAGTAGGTGTTCAGCCTATCCTGAAACCCGGCGAAAGTTACCAGTACGTAAGCGGTTGCAATCTTCGTACAGAAATGGGAAAAATGAAAGGAACTTACCAGATGGAAAACCTCAACAACAAAAGAATGTTCGAGGTTGATATCCCTGCTTTTGAGATGGTGGTCCCGATGAAATTGAATTAAAGGATTCGAAATACGAATACCGAGGTCCGAAAATTCCGATAGGTAAGAATTTTCGGATTTTGCATTTCAGGACGGCTTATTTCGGCTTGTACCTGGAATCTTCCAGCAGCTTCTTCGCCGGAGTTTGCATCACCTGTTCCGGCTTCAACGTCGGATTATTGTCTGCAAATTTCTTTACTATCTGCCAGCCTATCCATGGCCCGATGTTACCCGGTGATAATTCCTGCGAAAACCCCTGCGTGAATGGCGCTTCCCCAATGTAGACCTGTATGGTAGAGGGAGTGATCGAATAAAGGTCTTCGTTTTTTATCAGGTAACTCCATATCAGCCCTTCATTTTGTTGGCACCACTCGAGTTGCTGTTTTGTATACCCGGTCTTTACGGAGTCGGCTTCGTTAGGTAAAAATTTATCCTCCAGCCACCACTGCTTTCCCTTTTCGATCATCTGTTCGATCAATGGCTTGCCTTTGCTTTTATCAGGGAAAATATCTTCGGTCACAAGCTTCATGACGTCACCTACGATATATTCTTTACTAAATCGCCGGCTCCGGAAGGCAGGAGAAACATTATTGACAAAATATTCGGTGTTGTATAATGAGAAATTCCTTCCTAAATAAAATTGCAGGCTAATGCCGATAAAATCGTCGCCAAGAAAATTCGGTGTATAATCACCATTTCCCATTATTGCAAAATCCTGCATCGAGTTCATCGGTCCCAGCACAGTGGTTATTTTTGAAGGGGTCTTGTACGATGGGAAATAATATTTTACATACCTGAGTGCTTTTACGATCTGGTCCTTAACAGCGTCAAAATTGTCATACAGTTTTTGACTGGAGTCAAATACGGGTCTGTATAAACGATAATACGTCTTAATGCCACTCACGTCTGTGACCCCCAGAATGTTTTGCAAAAAGAGCGGGGTAAAGTTTGGGTATTTTGCCTGCAAACCAGCCAGCCCGGCCTCCATGTTCAATGTATCCAGGTGGAAAAAGTCCTCATCAAACCTATTTACCGTGAGATCCAGTTTTATCCCCGAGATGTCCGGTGTATTTTTTTTATCGCTGTTACACGCGGCAAACAGGGCTGCGATAAGAAGGCAAAGACACGATTTTTTCATAGCAATGAATAAACGAAAAGAGGCTTTAAATGTTGTTTGCGAAGATAAGGCCACACCCGATACCGTGTACCGCCTGCCGGCTCCTTATTGCATCCAGCATCCAGCATCAAGCATCGAGCATCCAACACCCAGTACCCGCACCCAGTATCCAACTAATAGGTAAATTTGCTTCATGAAGATCGCACTCGCGCAGCAGAACTACCATATTGGCAATTTTGAGGATAACATACGTAAGATCATCGACGGAATCGAATGGGCCAAAAAGCAAAATGCAGACCTTGTCGTTTTTTCCGAACTATGCATTTGCGGCTATCCTCCCCGCGACTTTCTCGAATTCAATGATTTCATCAATAAATGCTACGAATCGCTTGACCGTATAAAACAATATGCTGATACGATTGGCGTGCTTGTTGGCAGCCCTGCCCGCAATCCGCAAAAGGAAGGAAAGGACCTGTTCAATGCTGTCTTTCTCCTGTATGAAAAAGAGGTAAAGGCCGAGATACATAAGACCCTTTTACCCAATTACGATGTATTTGATGAATATCGTTATTTCGAACCCGCCGACAGCTGGAACGTAATCACGTTCAAAGGAAAAAAACTGGCCGTTACCATTTGCGAGGATATCTGGAACATGGGAGATAATTTATTATATCGAATCACACCCATGGAAAAGCTGATGCCGTTCAGGCCGGATGTAATGATCAACCTTTCCGCTTCGCCTTACAACTATGCGCAGGATATCGTGCGGAACAGTATCGTCAGGGCTCATACCATAAAATATAACCTGCCGATGCTTTATTGCAACACGGTAGGGTCACAAACAGAGATCGTATTTGACGGCGGAAGCCTTGTTTATGACATCAATGGTAACAGGATTAAGGAGATGAAGTATTTTGAAGAGGACTACCAGGTCTTCGATCTCGAAAGCCTTTGCAAAAGATCAGGTTCGGCGGCTGCGGAAACTGCTACTTATTTTTATTCTGCAAGAGAGGTTGGCCAGGACGTCAACACCCTCGACTATCTCGCCGACAAAAAAAATATCGAAGAGATCTATCATGCCGTGATCCTGGGAATAAAGGATTACTTCTACAAGATGGGTTTTGCTAAAGCGATCCTCGGATCTTCCGGTGGAATTGATAGTGCCGTTACTCTTGTTCTTGCCTGCGAGGCGCTTGGTAAAGAGAACGTGAGGGCCATTCTTATGCCTTCGCAATACTCTTCGTCCCATTCTCTAGGTGATGCTGAACAGTTGAGCAGGCGTTTGGGTAATCCTTACGATGTATTGCCGATAAAAAACATCTATGAAAGTTTTTTGACGGAGTTGAAACCTCTGTTTAAAGAGCTGCCATTTGGAGTTGCCGAGGAAAACATTCAAAGCAGGACGAGAGGGAACCTGCTGATGGCGATTGCCAATAAATTCGGGTATATATTATTGAATACGTCGAATAAGAGTGAGCTGGCAACCGGTTACGGCACTTTGTATGGAGATATGGCCGGGGGGTTAAGTGTTTTGGGTGATCTTTATAAGACCCAGATCTATGCCCTGGCCCGCTTCATTAACCGGCAGCAGGAAATTATTCCTGACCACATCATCACCAAAGCTCCTTCAGCAGAGTTAAGGCCTAACCAGAAAGACAGCGACAGTTTGCCCGAATACGATGTACTTGACCGCATATTGTACCAGTATATCGAGCTAAGGCAGGGGCCGGCGGAGATCGTCGCCAAAGGCTATGAGCCTGCGCTGGTAGCACGCGTCCTGAAGCTGGTCAATACGAATGAATATAAACGAAATCAGTTCTGTCCCATCATACGAGTCAGCTGCAAGGCATTTGGTGTTGGAAGAAGACTTCCAATAGTCGGTAAATACCTATCGTAAACTCAATGCTTAAATGTTACTGTAATAGTTTGTGTGGGGTAAGGGGCCTGTGTTACCTGTTGCGCCAGTACGAGGTTTGTTTCTGTCAGTGAATTGATGGTGAAATCGGGTGATCCGCCCGTAAACAAGGTGAAGTCCAGGTGGAGCAATGTTTCATTGGTTTGGAAACTCCAGTTAAAGCTTGACGGGAGGGAGGTAGAGCAGGCGACTGCACCTTCGCTTATCGTGCCGGTGCCGTTGGCAGCAAAAGTCATTGTATTATCGACGTAACAGGCCAGCAATGGATTGGTCGTAATATCGCCGAGAACACTCGAGTTAGCGCTTTGAAATTTCCAGGCGCTCTGGGTCATCAGCTCGGTTTTGGTCTTTTCAGGTGGTGCTGGCGGATCATCCTTTCCGCAGCCGGTGAATAATAAAAAAGCGATCGCTATGAATGATAATAGAGGTGTAAAATGTTTTTTCATATTACTGGATTATGGCGTTAAAAATAATGAATGTTTAGCGGCATTTCTATGGTACAAATACCCTGCCTGAGCTCGTATTTTTAACCAAATAGATCGGAAGAGCACACG
>JADMIO012610989.1_pt1 | contig 12293 bp, 11 predicted proteins | sample 8958161 | NCBI WGS metagenome assembly JADMIO01 (sample SAMN16585339, study PRJNA669376) | soil metagenome | isolation source: Crop rotation soil | place: USA: Cullars Rotation, Alabama | collected 2011 | reverse complement strand
GCCGCGACTTCAAGTCACGTGAATTCCAAGCTTCGGATCCCACTGTGCTGGAAAGCCGGCGGCTGTCCAGGGCCGACAGGTAGAAGCCGTCGTCTGGCCGGATGATGTCCGGTACTCCGTGAAGCGCGTCCAGCCTTACGTCGGCCGCGCTCGGTCCCCCGGTCCCGCCCTGCGCGGTGGGGCCGAGTTCGCCTCGATCGTAGCGCAGTACGAGGCCGGGACGCTTCCGATGGTGGCGCACGACGTGCCCGCCTTTTTGGAGCAGATGGCCCGCGAGCGCGCCGCGGCGGCATGACGCTCCAGATCGTGTGGGGCCACGCCGCGCTTGCTGGGCTCTACGCCCTGCACCCGTGAGACGGAATGCGCGTCGATCGCGCCGTCATGGGCTACGCCCATCGGCGCGAAGGGCATATCGAGAGGCTTGGGCCGCACCGTCGCCCTACTGTCGGCCCGTTCCGGATGATTTTTACCGTCGTGCTCGAAACGGACACGATGAATGTGCTCTACCTCTACCGGCTGCGCTGATCCGAGGTCGGGTACAGTAGGCTCGAGCGGGGGCGCGCGTTTTCGCGTCGGCGCGCCCGCCTGCTGGACGATCGGCCCAGGTGCCCCGCGGCTCATCGACTTGTTCGGCGGCGGACAGTGGGACGCCATTGAGCTCAAGGATTTCATGGCACAATCCCGCGCTGATCCCGTCGAGGTGGGTAGGAGGCTGCAGCGTGGCCGCAGCCGGACCTCGAGGCGAAGGGAGACCCGAATGTCACGGGGGCGCTCAGCGTACCGGGTTCTACCCGCGCGTGAAGGAGACGAGGACGAGGTCGCCGTGGGATTCGACTGAAGCGCGTCACGGACGGGCGGAGCTGTAATGGGCGATCAGGATGACGGATCGCGCCCTCGCGGGAGCTCGTAGCGGGCGCTGACCCAAGGGCCCGCCTCTCCTCGCGCATGGACGGACAGGGTGCGCCTTGGATCCACGACTGGGTCACGTCAGGTGTGGCCAGGCGGGCCGCGGACACGCCGAGCGCGGCACGGTAGTACGCGATGACGCGATCGGGCGATCGGCGGTGTGGTAGGCGGTCCAGCGGATGTGGATCGGGGGCTGCCATTCGGCAGAGGAGCGCCGGCCACGTGCTAGGCGCAGACCGACACCGACCCCGGGTTGAGGGCGAAGCGGCGCCCCGTGAACTTGTGGTGGATGGCATACACCTGCCGGATGCGCCCGCGCCGACGAAGGACTCGATGACGTAGCCCGCTTGCTCGGTCGTCCTTGAAGGTGGTCATCCAACATTTCAATACAAAATTGAGGCAGGTGTCAGGTTCGAGGAACCCCGCTGCATCTTCTCATCAACATGAGAAACTCTACTCGAGCTCGTTCCCTCCCAATCACTGCCACGGCTCTTTTGACCCTGCTCGGGCTGGTCCCGATCGCCTGCGGCGGGGGAGCTGTGGACCACGGAACTTCTTCGTGCGGAAAGTCTGGTGCCGGGTGCGACGGTGGCAGCGGGGGGCACGCCGCGAGCAGCGGAACGGGAGGGACCCCTGTACCACTCTCGCTGGCGCAAGGTCCGTGCTCCATGGGCTCATCGCAGCTCTGCTACGGTGGCCCCCTGGGTACACAAGGCGTCGGCGTGTGCCAAGCTGGCGTGCAGGTCTGCGATACGGGAACGTGGTCGGAGTGCATTTTCGAGATCGTACCGGCGGCGGAGAACTGCCTGGACGGCATCGACAACGACTGCGACGCACAGATCGACTGCGCGGACCCGGATTGCGCCTCGATGCCGTGGTGTCCCCCCGGATCGAGCGCGGGTACCGGTGGATCCGCCGGGGCCGGGGGTGATGCGGCCGGCGCAGGGGGCGACCCGTCCGGTTCCGGCGGCCGCGGCGAGCCGGCGCGCGACCCCAGCGGCGCGGGCGGAGACGGCATCAGTGGGACGACTGGGAGCTCCGGATCGGGGGGCGCCGGAGCGGCCGTCGAGATTTGCAACGGCCTCGACGACGACGGCAACGGGATGGTCGACGAGATCTTCATGTGCCCGCTGGGCATGATGGGGGCCCTCTGCGTGACCTCGTGCGGCTCCGTTGGCTTCTACCTCTGCGAGGCCCCGAGTTGCACCTTCGGTCCGACGTGCCACCCGTTTCCGGAAAGCTGCGGGAACACCATCGACGACGACTGCAACGGCCTGGTCGACTGTGCGGACCCAGCCTGCGCAGATGCCGATCAGGACGGCGACGGCTTCGCGTGCGCGCAGGGGGACTGCGACGACGAGAACCCCTCCCGCTTTCCGGGAAATCCCGAGGTGTGCAACGGCGTCGACGAGGGCTGTGACAACGGCGTCGACGAGGGCGATCCCGGGGGCGGCGCGGCGTGCCCGACCGGACTGCCCGGCGTATGCGGCGTGGGGGTGACCCATTGCCAGAATGGCGCTCTTGCCTGCGTCCCGCCGCCTCCCAGCGCGGAAGTGTGCGACGGGCTCGACAACGACTGCAACAACGTCATCGACGACCCATGCACGCCGTGCATGGCCCCGGTCGTCGCCGGCCAGGTGATGTGCGTCGAACCGTCGGGGAGGCTCCTGCTCCGGGTCGCGTCGATGAGCTTCTCCGGGGTGGCGATCACCGATGCCGACATCGCCGCCGGCAAGTGGGAGCTCCCGATCTGGTTCGATTACGGCCCGCCGCCCGGCTTCGCCGGCTGGTGGTTGTCCCTGGCCATGAAGCCTCTCGTTCCCGGGGTGGCCTACGTCGATCTTCCGGCGAACCTCCCCGCGGGGCTGTGCCCTTTGAGCGGGGTGGGCGGCCACCATCACCCGATGCGCACAGGGGCGCCCCACCTGGTTGGCGCGAGTATCCAAGCGGGGTACGCCAACGTGAGCCAGAACGCCGCAGACTACCAGGTGGGCCTGGTGGCCTTCGGTTTGCCGGACCAGACGAGCGTGCCTCAGCCCTGGTTGACGCCGGCGGTCGCGAGGTTTGCCGCCCCCGTGGGCTGGTCGCCCGCCGGCGCGGCGGCGAAGCAGGACATGGACGGCGCGCACGTATCCTGTTCGTACTGACCATCCAGGCAGCGGCGTAATGGGGCGCCGCTGCCCCGGCGGGGGCTCAGGGGTAGCACTCCGCCTGTACATTCGGCGGCGTCATCAATGTATGGGCGAGCGCGGCTGCGGGGCGCCACAGCTGGTCTACGGGGCTCTTGTAGACGGCGATGGTGTCGAATGGAGGGTACGTTCCGTTTTGCTGGGGGAGATGATCCACAAGACCAGGCTGCTGCTGATTTGCGAGCCCGATCTGAGCGTACACGGCGTAATTGTACGGGTTGCTCAGCCGGAAGGGGTGCTTTTGCAAGCCGCTGTGCTGAGGGCAGAGCCCTCCGGGTAGGTTATTGGGAACGAAGACGTAGGCGACGCCCGGCTGCAAGGGCTGGAGCGTCAAATCGACGCAGTTTCCGGCACCGTAAGAAATGCAATTTCCACTCTGTCCGGCAGGTGCACCGAAGTCGAAGATGAGCGGGACAACCCAGTCGCCATTCTGGATCTCGGCGTACGTCTGTGCGGAACCATTCGGAAAGCCAATCCCCTGAAGATTGAAGAGCATCCGCCCGCTCGGCTCGATACAGACATTGTAATCCCCGGCCAGGATCGGAGGGAGGCACGTGCAGTTGTCGTCTGGGATCCCGTTGCAGTCGTTGTCCTGGCCATCGCATGTTTCGGCAGGTGTATTTCCTGAGCACGTACCACCCACGCATGCGTCCGCCACGGTGCAGCTATTGCCGTCGTTGCAGGGCGTCCCGTTGACCTTGATGGGGTTGGTGCAGGTCCCCGTTGCGACGATGCAGTTTCCCGCAGCATGGCACTGATCGGGGGGAGGACAGACGACGGGGTTGCTGCCCGTGCATGTTCCGCTCTGACAGGTGTCCGTCTGCGTGCACGCATTTCCATCGTTGCAAAAGGATCCGTTCGCGGCGATCGGATTCGAGCAAATTCCAGTGGCGGGGCTGCACGTCCCTGGCAGGTGGCACGCTGCGGGGGCCGGGCACGAAACGGGATTACCACCAACGCACACCCCGCTCTGGCACGTGTCGTTGAGGGTGCACGCGTTGCCATCGCTGCACGGAGTACCGGCGGGTTGAACGCCATCAGGTGGGCAAGCTGCGGCGCCCGTGCAGGTCTCGGTAACGTCGCAGGGTCCGGTGGCTGCGCGGCAGACCGTGTTGGCTGGCTGAACGACATCTGCCGGGCACGCGGCGCTCGATCCAGTGCAGGTCTCCGCGATATCGCAGCCTCCGGGGATAGCGGGGCGGCAGACCTTGCTCGAGAGCTCGAATCCGTCGGCCGGGCACGACGCCGAACTGCCGTTGCAACTCTCTGGAAGGTCACAAGGGCCCGCCGCAGCGCGGCAACTCGTGTTGGCCGGCTGGACGACATCAGACGGGCAAGAGGCACTCGATCCCGTACAGGTCTCAGCGATGTCGCAACCGCCGGGGACAGCGGGGCGGCAAATCTTGCTCGACAGTTCGAACACGTCTGCGGGGCAGGACGCCGAAACGCCATCACAGCTTTCGGGAACATCACAGAGGCCCGCGGAGGCCCGGCAACTCGTGTTTGCCGGCTGGACGACATCGGCGGGGCATCCAGCGCTCGAGCCGGTACATGTCTCGGCAATGTCACACCCTCCCGGGACGGCGGGGCGGCAGATCTTGTTCGAGAGATCGAACCCGTCTTCGGGACAAGCGACGGAAACCCCATCGCAGATCTCGGGCACATCGCAGAGGCCCGCCGCAATCCGGCAGACTGCGCCCATGGACGCGATCTTGTCCGGCGGGCACGCCGCGGTCGTTCCATCACAGGTCTCGGCGGGGTCGCAACCTCCCGCAGAGGGGCGGCACTCGGTGTCACTGGGAACCGCGGCACCGAGACAACTGCCCGATTGGCACGCGTCATTCTGGGTGCAGGCATTCCCGTCGTCGCAAGGTGTGTTGTCCTGTTTGTTTGGATACATGCATTGGCCAGTGGCCGGCTCGCATGCACCCTGCGCGCGACATTCGTCCGGAGCAGGACACTCGGTCGCCACGCCAGCGCAAACGCCGGATGCGCATGTGTCGGTGTGCGTGCACTCGTCCTGGTCGTCGCAGGGGGTGCCGTCAGGAGCGCCGACACAGTCCGTACCTCCCGCACCGCCGGCTGCCCCGGCGCCACCCGTGCCGGAGGTCGTGCTACCGCCGCTGCCGCCCTGTCCGCCAGTCGTGGTGGTCTCGGAGGTGGAGCCGGAGGCTGTGCTGGATGCGCCGCCACCTCCGCTGGAAGTGGCGGTGCCCGCGGCGGATCCCGATGAACTCTTCGGGTTACGTTCGCCGTACTCGCCGTCGATGCCGAGGAGCTTGGAACAGCCCGTGGATACGAGGAGCAGAGCGAGCGCTCCCAGGGGTACGGTGGAGGTCGAGGTCACCATGGACGTGCTACCAGGATCGTGGCTCCGCCGCCGGCAGTGGGCGTCACCGTGGCTGTCCAGGTGTTCTGCTTGGCTTTGGGGCCCAGATTGTCTTTTTTCGGTTCGGTAAGCCAGAGTGTGAGTCCCGCGCCGACGCCGAGAGTTCCGGCCACAAAGGTTACCGTGCTGGCTGTGGCGAAGTTCTGCGCACGGTCTGCGACGAGTCTGTCGTCGGGGGGGTCACATAGTTTGTCCGGGTCGGGGCAATGGGTTTTGATTCGGGATCGATCGCTCCAGGCGATCGAGCCGGTGATGGTGCCGGCAACGATTCCGGCAGCCCCGGCGCCGAAGCTGATGTAGGTTCCGAGTTTGCGTGCACTGGAAGCGGGGGGATATGGCAACGATGGTGGTGCTAGGAGAGCCGAAGCAATGGGTGGGGCGGGTGGCGCTTGCGGGGGATAAGTCGGAGTGTCCGCTCGGGGCAGCTCTTGGGGGGGCGTGGGGGGAGGCGTCTGGGCGGGTTCTTGGTCGAGCTTGACGGTGATAGGTACAAGTTTCCCGCGTTCGGCGATGTGTAACTTGTCGCGCGTCTTCCATGGTTTATAACCAGGAGCCGTGACTTCGATCGTGTATTCTCCTGGATCAACGACCGTTTCACTATTTGGCGCCATCACGCCCTTTATCGGGACGTCATTTCTCGTCGCCAAAATCTTTAGTCCATTTGGGACAGGCCCATTCAAATCGATACGTAAGCGTGGAGCCTTCTTAAGGAGAGCCTCCAACACCGGCGGGCGAGCCTTGCCTACATATCCTGGCGTGGCGGCGTCGTTGCGATCCAAATTCATCGCGGCATCAAGCGCGATGCTCGCCTGTCGATACATTTCATCATGTATGCAACATATGGCCAAGTCAATCCATATACCAGCGTACGGAATTTCATCATCCATCTTCCCCTCAAGCCATCGGCACGACTTGTAATCCCCGTTTTTCAGCTCTTGGCGAATTCTATGGTATTCTTTCCCCCATGCCTCTTTCGACATAATCTGGGCGCTAGCCGAGGACAATTCACACAATACGACCCCGATCAAGGCAACCGCAACAGAAATATATTGTGGCACATCGACCCCAAACCGTCTCTTGCTGCCAGGATTCATAACCTCAGGGAATTGGCTCCTCAGGGACATCGATAACCTCTCCTTTCGGGACTTTATTCTTACTCCGACCTCCATCTGGTAATCCAGCTCTGGATGGTGCACCTTGAAGCGAATCTGACGAATTGGGTTTCGTTGTCGATCGGCTCGTTGACAGCCCAACGCGCGCCGGCCTTTCGTCGATCTTTGCCACTACCGTAGGCACTGTAGAAGCGACGGTCGCCGCACTGGTTGACAATGCGGGCGACGGGTCAGAGCCACCTCCTTGTCCCGTAGCGGTGGCCGCTGTCGAGGACGGCATCTGGCCGGCAACGGGCGAAGGTTTAGTGAAGACTAGCAACGCGACGACCCCTAGCGTTGCAATCGCCACAATTGCGACGATCACTATACTGTGATTCGATGGCTCAGGAGCTCTGCGCGAAAGAGGTTCAGCAACACCGAACAGTTCTCGGAATACCTCGCCTCGAGTTTTGTGTGCCGAAATCACAGCTTTGCCGGCAATATTTGCTATGCCAACACCGGGAGCCCAGATATACTTCAACGGAAGATCATCAAATGACTCCGATTTTGCCCGTAACATGTTCTCCGTATGAGACAAGTCAAAATTGTAATTCGGCCCTGAAGATATTGTCCCCGAGAACGCCACATTCGGTGGCACGGGATGATTTCTCATAAAGCTACAAAACGCGACAAAGGCCGCTAGTCCAACCGATCCGTCTTCAATCTTCTTATTACTTTCAATGTCGGGTTCTATCGTCCAGACAATCTGTGACTCGCGAGAATTACACGAGAGTCTTGCAGCCGAGAGGGCCCGATTCACAGCAGAAATAAATTCCTTGTCGTGTGGGCGATTACTGCACTCCAGGCCGCGGCCAACCTTGAAGACTCGAAGCGCACCGTGATTCCCAACAGCGACCGGGAATACGGCACCTTCGTGCAATTCTAGCAGGTCGCCCGCAACGCTATTTAGCCTTTCAACCTTTCCGTCGCGTGGTTGCGCATGAAGGAGCTTCCTAATCTCTTCTACCTCATCTTGAGCACTCAGCAACGATCCCGGTAAGCAGACGTCCAGTGCTCGCACAGCCAGACCAGCAGCCTCGTCGTCATCGCAATCAGGGCCGAGCGCCCGACGGATCTTAACAATCTCAAGTATCGCCGCGCGACCACGCCCGAACTCGATGAAGTCGAGGACTTCCTTCCATCGATTTACGTTCGTCGCCGTCATACTCGCTCGATAGGGATCTCCAAACGGAACCCGAACGCGGGCAGGAGCAACAAGAGCGGCTTCGCTCCATCGAATTCCCCCCACCACACCAGCGGACTCAATGTTGAACTGCGAATTGCCTCGATTTCCTGCCCATCCACGTCGCGCACAACTATGCTCGATTTTTCCGTGAGGTTGAGTCCGCTTTCTCTGCTTACATTCACTCGAATGATTACGGTGCTACCGACCGACTTGAGCTCCTCCAGCCACTTCACTGTGATTGGTGCACCTTTCTGCTTCTGTCTAGGAAACAGTATTGGCGCGAGTAATGCAGGGTCCTTATCCGAAGGGCCCGCCGCACGAAGGACCGTAGCCGCCGGCCTCTCGAGCTTCAAGGGCGGCGGCGGCGGGTACGCGCGCAGCTTGAACTCTTGCCGTACGCGCATCATTCGCCATACTCGAAGCCACCAAGCCTCGGGAAACAATTGAGCGATGACATCGAGCCAGGCGGCTTCGTTTCCGCAGGGAGCAACGCCGAGGATCAGCGGTGTTCGAACCACTTCCGCGACATCGTCGAGACGTTCACACACATCGAGTACCCTGCGTTCCCATTCAGCCGAAATACAACGACCATCTGGATCAGCGTTAGCACTTGCATGCTCTCCGAGAACGAACAATAGAGTCTCGACGTTCTCCCTGTCACCGAGCAAGTCGCACACTTCGGTAAAGTTAAGCGGAACGGAGTCGACGATTTCATCACCCCGCTCATCACGCAGGGAAGGATAAGCCTCGCGCAACGCGTTTCGAAGCCTCGAACGCGAAGCACACAATTTCGCGAGAGTGTCCTCGACGTTCAGAGCAAGCGACATCGCCATTCCGCCTAATTGCTCGATGGAATCCGCGCTTAGGCTCACGATCCAGTTCGTCAGCAACATCCCCTGCGATGACCGCTCCACACCGGCACGCACGAGCCTTCCCACCGCGATCGACGGAAGGAAAAGCACATCGTCGGGCTGTTCGAGCGCCTCGACGAGCTCGTGCGTCAGCCACGGAAGTCCGCGAAGGACGTGTTTCCACGAGTGCGCGTGCCCTGAAAGAGGTGAAGCCATCATGACAAACCGTCCTTCCCCGCCTCGCCGATGGACCTCGACCGGACGCAGTATATTTTCCCCCCCGACTTCTCGTCGAATCCGTTCACGATGTCCAACCATTCGGCAAACTCGTCGAGCACATCGATGTCATCGGGTGAAGTCCTGGCTAGCTCTTCCAGCGCCTTGGCAACGTATGTTCGTCCGCGCGCCAGCCATGTGCCTATGCCATCTCTATCCATCCTCAAACCAAGCTGAGCTGCGATCACCATCGGATCCATCTCGCCGATATGGTAGAGCCAAAGCCCTTCGAGCTTGAGCTTCCAGTCGTCCGCATATTGACGCCCGATCCAATGTGCAACAATTCGCTCTTTTACGCGAACGACGTCTTCGTGCGATATTCGCGCAGCAGGATCCGTCGTGTAGGTGAGATTCGTCGGAGTTGAGCTCCCTCGACCGTCGTTGCCAACTTCATCGAGCGATGATGAGCGTAAAGTTCGCCTTTGCTTCCTGAGCAATTCAAGGCCCTTGCGGTACACGACCTTGGAACACCAGACGCACGCCTGGCTTTCGAGCGAATCATGGAATGGCGAACTTCCCCGTGCCGCAGCATACCAGAGATGTGTGTACACATCTTCCATCAGCGCTTCGTCGGCAACTCCTAATTTCTTCCTCAACCCAGGTTTTCCGCACGTGTTCCATGCGTCCATTAGCACGCGCTCTGCGTCGCGCTCCTTGCCACCGTGAATGCGCGCCCCGAGTGTCAAAAGCGCAGCCGCAAGCGTCATGGTGGCCGTCGAAGTCGTCATGGTACCCTCATCGCCGACAGGCCAGAGCTTCAACCATTGCCCGAGTTTGTTCCCTGCCCGAAGGAAATGAACCCGCTGGTCCAATCACCCCTGCTGCAAGCTCATTTGCCTCCTGCTGACATCGAGACATCGCTGCATCGTGGGCAAAGTCTCGCACCGCGCCCCTTATGATCGCATGTCCTCGAAGCGAGTCGTGCTCGGACACTCTTCCCGCAGAAACACCAAGAAGCCTGGCAGCCTCCTGATGTACATGTCCAAGTGTTCTTCCTGCCACCACGGCCGAGCGCGGCGGTGAGGCGTGGGCATTGCTCGGTCCAACCGCATGAGCTACGACGTCCGCCACTTGCAGCCCACGGTTCGTCGACGCAGGCGCGTGCTCGATGCTCGTCCAGCGCACGGAACCAACAATCGGAGGTCGCCCGTGTCGCCGGGCATGAGAAATTTTTGCCGCCGATTGGACTACTTTTTCCCATCCTGATCGATTGAAGCCGGCCATATCGAGCCAGGGCGCTTTAGCAATGAGCACCTCTACCGATGGCTCCGGGTCGATCAGGCTTGCTTCCAACACAGCCTCCTCGAGCAGCGCGCGGAGCATGGGCATGTAGGGGACCCTTGCGCGCGCGCGGGAAGTCGCCGTCTCGGGTTCCAAGGTCGGCCCATGCTCGGTGACGAACACGAGCCGTGCGAAATGACTTTCGATCATTCGACCTACGCTCGTTCGAAGACACCGAACCACATCGATACCGAACTGACGAAGCTTCGGCAGATCTCTGACGGCCCGTTTCCCGTAACACTGGACCGATCCAGCGACCTCCCACCAGGGGCGAGGAACCCCTTGCTGGTTCAGCAAGACTTTCGCTAGCGCTTGTGGGTCGAAGAAGACGCTGGCATGCACCTCCCCTGTCCACCACGCGGCCCCCGCATTCGCCAGCCCCCGCGCGAGCGCCTCCGCGCACACCCGCTCCCCCTCCGCGCGAGACATCGGAAGCAGCACTCCCGCAAACAGGCGCATCCCCTCCGGCCACGGCTCTTCTTCAAAGGGCCCCAGCTTCCCCGATTCATCTACGAACAGGCTAAAATCCACGCTCGCAGCATGGTATCTCAACCCCCGGGGGTGACCGCAAGCGCTTTCCTACTGGCCGGTGATCCAGACCCTGGGGAAAGCGCTTGCCGCCTCGTTGCGCGAGCGTCGCTACAAGCACGTCCCGAAGCCGATCGAGGTCAGCGGGTTGTAGGTGTAGGCCTTCAGCGTCCCCGTGAAGTCCGGCGTGTTCGGGGCTCCGTTCGGCCAGTAGGGGTGGATCGGCGCGGCCTTGTCGATCTGGAAGTGGAGGTGCGGGCCGGTCGAGTTGCCGGTGTTTCCCGTCGCACCCAGCTTCTGCCCGGCAGCCACGGCGGCGTTCAAAATCACGCCGGCGGCGACGCTCGAGAGGTGTGCGTAGGTGACGTAGATGGTCACCGGCGCGCCTCCCTCGAACACGTTCAATTGGAGCACGACGTGCTTGCCCCATCCCCCGGCGCCCACGGTGTCGACCTTGAAGACGGTGCCGGCGCCGATCGCGAAGATGCTCGTCCCGGAGGCGACCGCCAGATCGACGCCTGGGTGGCTGCCGCAAAACTGGCCGTTGTACTTGCTGCCCGTGATGTTGTCGTAGGCGTCGCAGAGGCTGCCGGCATACCCCGGCGTGGTTTTTGCTTTCGCACCGCCGTCCTCGTTGTCAGCCCAGAGGGTAGTGTAGGTCACACCGCCCGCTGAGGCATACTTGCAGGTGTAGGTCGGCACGCTCGGGAGCGGGCTCTTGAAACCACCTGGCCTACTGAGAGCCAGCCCTTCGAAGCCTGGGCCATCTTCGTCCGGACCGAAGGGGGAGAGCTGGGCGCCCTCTTCGCTGCCGGGATTGGCGTCCTGCGGCGAGGGCGCTTCGCCGCCGCAGCCGGCCACAAGGGCGGCAACAATGAGGAGCGTACGGAACTGGATCGGAGAGATGCGGGTTTGTCTCATGCTGGATGGATGCACGAGGAAGCTCCGTGCCTGACACCCAGCAAAATTTTTCTGCTCTTCGGTGGCACCGCAGCCGCTGAGCTCTTTCCACGAACCACGCCCCGCCGACTTGCGCGTCGCCGAGAGCAAATGAGGACTGATCGTGGTCTCGACCCGCGTGCCGAGGTTCGAGCTCCGCGTGCCGAGGTTCGAGCTCCGCGTACCGAGGTTCGAGCCCCGCGTACCGAGGTTCGAGCCCCCCGGCACGATCATCCACCCCCCGATCCATTGATCGAGCCCCGCGCGCCGCGGATCGAGCCCCGCGCGCCCCGGGTCTCGGCCCGCGCATCGATGATCGTGCCCCGCGCACCAGGGATCGAGCCCCGCGTGCCGAGGTTCGAGCCCCCCGCTCCGGAGCTCGCCATCTCCTGTCCGATCCTCAACCCCCCGATCCAATGTTCGAGCCCCGCGCGCCGGGGATCGAGCCCTGCGCACCGGGGATCGAGCCCCGCGTGCCGATGTTCGAGCCCCGCGTACCGATGTTCGAGCCCCCCGCCCCGGAGCTCGCCCCCTCCGTGCCGCGTCGCGCTATCAAAGGCACGGGTCCCGGGATCATCGTCAAAAGCCCTCCTCCCA
>JADMIO011460722.1_pt1 | contig 12294 bp, 12 predicted proteins | sample 8958161 | NCBI WGS metagenome assembly JADMIO01 (sample SAMN16585339, study PRJNA669376) | soil metagenome | isolation source: Crop rotation soil | place: USA: Cullars Rotation, Alabama | collected 2011 | reverse complement strand
GGAGGTGCGGACCGAGCCGGCGTCCATCGAAGTCGAGCGGCCGCAGCGCGCGGCCGCGCGGCAGCGCGCCGGGCAGGTGCTGGTGATAGTCGGGCTCGCCCGAGAGCTCGAAGCGAACGCTGGTCCGCGCCTCGAGCAGGTCGATCATCCGCGGCGCGTTTTCGAGATAAGCGTCCACGCGCGCCGGATCGTACGCCGCGCCCAACTCCCGCCGGATGTAATCGCGCGCCTGCTCGATGCTGTCGCCGATGCCGGCCGCCTTCTGATGGGCGTTGCCCGGAATCCAGGCGACGCCGCCGGACCATGCGGTCGTCCCGCCGAAGAACGGAGCCTTCTCGACGACGACGACATCGAGTCCGTTCAGGCGCGCAACGATGGCCGCCGTGAGCCCTCCGGCGCCGGATCCGATCACCAATACGTCGGTTTCGATGTTGGTTGTCATTGCGAAGTCGGGCTGGAAAAATTGGAAAGAATCGGGAAAAGAATTGGGGCCAAAAGAATTGGGGCCAGGCTCGATTTGAGTGCGTTGCAGGTCTGAGCGGGAGGGCTGCCCGCTCGAACCTGGCCCCAATTCTTTTCCCAATTAATTCTTTTCCCGATTTTTCTCCCTCAACTATGCAGCATCCCCCCATCGATCACCAGATCGATCGCCGTCACCATCCTCGCTTCATCCGACGCAAGATAGACCACTGCCCACGCAACGTCATCGGGCTCCGCGATCCGGTGCAGCGGATTGCGCGAGGCGACGGCTTCGAGGGCGGCCTCGCGGCTGCCGAACTCGGCGATCACCTTCGCTTCGATGGCTGCGGTCCAGACATAGCCCGGGCTGATCGAATTGATCCGGATGTCGTATCCATGCTTCGCGCAGCTGTGCGCCGCCTGCACCGTCAGCACGCGGACGCCGCCCTTGCTCGCGCCATACGCGGCGCCTGCCCTGGTGCCGATGTAGCTGGCGGTGGAAGCGATGTTCACGATCGCCCCTCCGCCGGTGTCCTTCATTGCCGCGACTGCGCTGCGGGTGCCGAGGAACACGCCATCGAGGTTCACCGACATGATGCGGCGCCATTCGTCCAGCGTGATCGCATCGAACGGCTGGCCGATTCGGTTGAAGAGGCCCGCGCTGTTGACGAGGATGTCGAGCTTGCCGTGAAGGCGAAGCGTGTCGCGCATCACCGACTCCCAGCTCTCCTCCTCGGCAACGTCGTGCGGCAGGAAGGCGGTCTGGCAACCGTGCTCGCGCAACTCCGCCGCCGCTTCCGTTCCCGCAGCGGCATCGATGTCGGTCATCACGACAGTCGCGCCGTTCTCCGCGAGCCGCCGGCTGATCGCGCGCCCGAGTCCGCCGGCGGCGCCGGTGACGATTGCAGTCCTGCCTTGCACTCTTCCCACGTCCGCACCCCCGTGAATGTCAGCTGGCAGCCCGGTGCCGGGCGAAGAAGCTCCGGCACGCGTCCGCCGCCCGCGCCGCCTTTTCGCCCGGCGACAGATGGGACAACGACGCATTGGGCAATTCGCACTCGATCTCGGTGCCCGCGGGCAACCGGTCGAGGAAGTCGAACAACGGCAGGCTGCCCGCGCCCGGATAGAGCCTCGCCTCGATCGCTTCCTTCCGCAGCGCGTCCGGCGTCGACGGTCGCAGAGGTCCCGCATCGCACAGCTGAGCGAATGCGATCAGCCCGGGCTCGATGCCGGCGATGTCCGCGGGCGACCCGCCCGAGCGATCCAGATGCAGCGAATCGACGAGGATCCCGATGTTCGGCTGGCCGGTCAATCCGATGAGGCGGCGCGCCGCTCCGATCGACTTCGCCTCGCTGTAGGGAATGAACTCGAGCGCCAGTTTCAGCCCGAATGTGCCGGCCGCCTCCGCGAAGCGCGCGAGGGTGGCCACGTAGCGCGCCTCGTCCGGGTCGTAACAGCTGGCCACGACGAGCGGCGCGCCGAGCCGGGCGGTGGTCTCGAGCAGCGGCAGATAATGAGTCAGGCGCAGCTCGGGAAAATACTGGTAGCCCGAGATATTGGAGAGCCGCACGCCCCGGCTGTCGAGCGCGCCCTTCAGCGCGCGAATGGCCGCAGGATTTCCGACCACGCCCGGATCCGGATCTCCCGGCCGGCGGCCGGTGATGCGCAGTCCCACCGCATCGAAGCCGGCGCCCGCGGCGGCGACGATCGTTTCCATCGGCTCCGCGTAGAGCGTCGTGTAGCCGAGCGTCAGGCCTGACATGCGTCCTCCAGGATCATCGCTGCCCCTTTTTCCGCGATCATCACCGTGGCGGCGTTGGGATTCGCGCCGACCAGCAACGGCATGACGGAGCCGTCGATCACCCGCAGGCCTGCGACGCCATGAACACGCAGCCTTGGATCGACCACGCTCCGGTTGTCGCTTCCCATCCTGCACGTGCCAGCGGGGTGCAGGGTCGACCGGCCGCGCTCGCGGCAATACGCGATCGCGTCCTCGTCCGAGACGCACCCGGCGCCCGGCCGGATCTCCTCGTCGATATAGGGCGCCATCGCCGGCATGCCCATGATGCGGCGGACGATTCGCAGGCCCTCGACCATCGCGCGCCGGTCGCGCTCCGACTGGAAGAAATTGAAATGGATCGACGGCGCCGTCCGCGGATCTGCGCTCCGGATGTGCACGGACCCACGACTCTCCGCGCGCAGATCCATCACGCCCGTGTTGAACCCCGGAAACCGGTGCAGGCGCGTGCGCGATCGCTCGTTGTCGTCGACGCTCCAGATCGCGAGGTTCAGCTGCAGGTCCGGCGTCGCGGCGTGTTCGCCGGTGCGAATGAACGCGCCCGCATAGGTCGCGCTGCTGGCCATCGAGCCCTTGCGCCACAACGCATAGCGCATTCCCATCAGCATTCGCCGAAGAGGCCGGTTGATCTCGTCGTTCAGCGTCACCGGACGCGTGCAGCGGTAGACGGTGTTGACCATGAAGTGGTCCTGCAGATTCTCGCCGACGCCCGGCAAGTCGTCGACCACGGCGATGCCCAGCGCGTGCAGGCGCTCCGCCTGCCCGACGCCCGACAGCTCGAGCAGTTGCGGCGAGTTGAAGACGCCCCCGCAGAGAATCACCTCGCGCTCCGCTCGCGCCTCACGCATCTCGCCACCGCGCGCCGCGTAGGCGATCCCGGTCGCTCGCGAACCGGAAAAGAGCACGCGCGTGGCGAGCGCATCGGTGACGACCTGCAGGTTCGGCCGCGAAGTTGCCGGCCGCAGGTATGCAGTCGCCGAACTGCACCGGCGGCCACGGCGCGTCGTCGCCTGGTAATAGCCGGCGCCCTCGTTCGATTCGCCGTTGAAGTCGCCGTTCGGCGCGTGCCCGGCCTGCTGCGCCGCGGCCAGGAACGCATCGGCGAGCACGTGCCGCTGCGGCGGATCGCTGACGCTCAACGGGCCGCCGACACCATGGAACCGGTCCGCGCCACGCTGCTGGTCCTCGGCTTTCAGGAACCACGGCAGCACGTCGCCGAAACCCCATCCGGGATTCCCCATGCGCTCCCAGCGATCGAAATCCGCGGCGGGCCCGCGCACATACACCATGCCGTTGATCGCGCTGGTTCCGCCCAGCACCTTGCCGCGCGGTTGATAGAGCGTCCTTCCGTTCAGCTCCGGCTCCGGCTCGGTTTCGTATTTCCAGTTGACCGCCGGATCGTCGATCAGCCGGCCGTAGCCGACCGGTATGTGGATCCACGGACTGCGATCCTTGCCGCCGGCCTCCAGCAGCAGGACGTTGTACCGGCCGGAGGCGGACAGCCGGTTGGCGACGACGCAGCCGGCCGATCCGGCGCCGACGACGATGAAGTCATGCATGGCCGGCGGCGAGCCTGCGCTCGGCGAAATGTCCCAGCCCCGAGGCGATGAACACGATCGCGAGATACACCGCCGCGGCGGTCGTGTAGAACTCGAACGAAAGGAATTCCGTGTTGGCCGCGCGCATCGATTCGTACATCAGGTCGCTCGCGCCGATCAGCGCCACAATCGCCGAGTCCTTCACCGCGAACGCAAACTGGTTGATCAGTTGCGGCACCGCGATCCGCAGGGCCTGCGGAAAGACGATGTCGAAGAACGTGGCGATCCGGCCCATGCCGAGGCTGTACGCGACCTCGCGCTGCCCGGCATCGACGCTGGTGATCGCCGAGCGATAGATCTCCGCCATGTACGCGCTGTTCAGCAGCACGATCGCGGTCACGCCCGCGGCGAAGGGGCTGAGCTTGAGGCCGATCGCGATCGCCAGTCCGAAATAAATCCAGATGATCGAGATGTAGGTCGACACGGCGCGGAAGAACTGCGTGTAGGCGAAGGCAACGGCGCGAACCGGCCGCGAAGGGCTGAGCCGCAGCAGTCCGACGATGAGGCCGATCACCAGCGAAATCGCGTAGGACGTGAGCACGATCTGCAGCGTGAACAGCAAGCCCCTGGACAGTTGCGGCCAATGCGCGAGGACCGCGGCCCAGTTGAATTGATGCGCCATCACATCACGCTCATGGGTAGGCCAGCGCGCGTTCGATCGCGACGGTGAAGAGGGACACGGCGAAGACCAGCGCCACGAAAATCAGCAGCACCAGCGTGAACGCCTCGAACGGGACGAAATACTCGAGGCTGAGCGCCTGCGCGTGATAGAGCATGTCCGGCACCGCGATGACGCTCATCAGCGTCGCGGTCTTCAGCGACGAGACCGCGATGTTGCCGAGCGGCGGGACGACTGTTCGCAGCGCCTGCGGCAGGATCACCTCCCGATAGACATCGAAACGGGTGAGCCCGATGGAATGCGCAGCCTCGATCTGGCCGCGGTCGACGGCGAGAATCCCGGCGCGGAACACCTCGGCCGCGTATCCGCTGCCGGTGAAGGCGAGCACCGCGAGCACGCTCTGCACCGGCGTCAGCTTCAGCCCCAGCAGCGTGGCCAGTCCGAAGTGCACCCAGAGCAGCATGACGTAAGGCGGTATCGCGCGCGCCACCTGCACGTATACGAAAGTGAAGGGGGTCAGCGCGGCCACGCGGGACTGCCGGACCAGTGTCACCGCCAGGCCCAGGATGCACGCCAGGATGAAGCCCAGGATGCTGACCCACACATCGATCCACGCTGCGCCGGCCAGCAAACGCCAGTTGTCGGCGATGATCGACCACTGGAAATTGTAGGCAGGCGTCATCGTTCGGCCGCCTGCGCCTTCACGCCGGATGCGCGCCCGGCGCCGAACGGCGCGACGGCCCGCCTCGACGGGAAAGCTTCGTCGCCGGCGCGGGCATTCACGCGGCGAGGATCGAGCGCAGGAAAAGCCGCGTGCGATCGTCCTGCGGGTTGTTGATGAACGAGCGCGCCGGGCCGGTTTCGACGATCGTGCCGTCGTCCATGAACATCACCCGGTCGCCGACCTCGCGCGCGAAGGCCATCTCGTGCGTCACGACCACCATGGTCATCCCCTGCGTGGCCAGCTTCTTCATCTCGTTGAGGACGCCTTCGCGCAGTTCGGGGTCGAGCGCCGATGTCGGCTCGTCGAACAGCATGATCTGCGGCTGCATCGCGAGGGCGCGCGCGATGGCGACGCGCTGTTTCTGTCCGCCCGACAACTGGTTCGGATACGACTCCGCCTTGTCCTCGAGGCCGACGCGGGCGAGCTCTTCGAGCGCGCGGTCGCGCGCCTCCCTGCTTCCCATTTTCTTGACGCGGACGAGCCCGGTCATCACGTTGCTCACGACGGTCTTGTGCGGGAACAGGTTGAACTGCTGGAAGACCATGCCGATCCGCGCGCGAAGCATGCGCATTCGCTCCTTGCGGCGCAGGCCGTCCATGATTCCGCCTTTCGAGGCGGCCGGCGGTTCCCAGGTCTCGTCCAGGAACCGCATGCTGCCCTCGTCGAACGGTTCCAGCAGGTTCATGCAACGCAGCAGCGTGCTCTTCCCCGATCCGCTCCGCCCGATGAGAACCAGCACCTCGCGGCGATGCAGGTCGAGCGAGACGCCCTTCAGCACATGCAGGCGCGCCGCGCTGTCCTTGCTTCCCCTGCCCTCCCTGACGAACGACTTGTGGATCCCGCGAAGGCTGAGGATGACTTCCTGCTGCTGGTCAGCGCCGTCCGCGTTCGGGCCATTCACGCGTGGATGACGAGAGGCTCGCCGCCCGGGCCGATGGTCACCGTCGACAGCTTGTACTTCTCGCGCAGCTCCAGCGCATACCACTTGTCCTGGAAGCCCTGGAAGGTGCGCTCGCACGCCTTGTAGCGGAGCCAGTTGGTGACGAAGGCCCAGAGCTTGAAGTCGTTGTGCGGCATGAAGAACGTGTTGGGCAGCGTGTTGATGGTGCCCGGCGCGATCGTGACCTTGGGGAATTGCTTGAAGATCGACGGTGCGTTCTGGATATCGGTGACCACGGCGTCGACCCGGCCCGAGGCCAGCGCATTGAAGCAGTCCGGCATCATCGGAAACGTCTGTACTTCGGCCTTCGGGAACTGCACCTTGAGCATGCCGACTTCCGACGTCCCCGCCTGGCAGGCGATCTTGCGCTCGGCGGCATTCAGCTGATCGAGACGCTCGATGCGCAAGCCCTCTTTCAGGTACGCGACGTTCTGCTGGTAGTGCGCGGGGAAGCCGGCGAAGGTGCCGCGCAGGCCGCGCGAGGGCAGCATCGTCACGAACGTGCCGATCATCTCGAATTTGCCCGCGGCCAATGCGGCGAAGGTCTGCCCGAAGGGCATCTCGACGTATTCGGGCTCGGCGCCGATGTCCTTCAGCAGCGCGTCGAGATAGTCGATGCCGAGTCCCGCGGCCTTGCCGTTTTCGTCGCGGAAGCGCATCGGCTTGTTGGTGAGGTCGACCCCGACGACGGCCTTCTTGGTGCGCACCCACTTGTCCAGGATCGACTCGCCCTTGGTGTCCTGGGCTGCCGCCGGCTGGGGGAAAGTCGCCATGCCCACCGCGCCCACGGCGGCAACGGCGCCCGCGCCGATCGCGGCCGCGGTGCCCGCGGTCAGGAATCCGCGACGGGATCCCGGTTGGGCCCCCGGGTTCGCGCCTGCGTCGGCGCCGGTCTCATTGCGCTCTGAAGTCGTCATCTGTATTGCCTCCTCCTGTTGGAACCTTCGCACACGATCGAGTCGGGTTCGCCGCCTGCAGCTACCGGGCTTCGTCATGCGCCACATCGAGCGTCATGACCCGCGAGCGGAACTTCCACGAACCGTCCACCTTCTCCACGACATCGGTATAGATGCCGCTGGTCTTGAAGTTGAATCCCGCCGGCTTGACTTCGTAGAACAGCAGGTGGCTTTTTACGTCGGCCACGTTCTTCTGCCCCGGCCTGGCGGTGATCAGGATGTTGCTGACGATATGGCGCGGCAAGCACGCGGCCGTCATCGTCATGCCGAGCTTGCGCAGCTCGTCGCGCCCGGCGAAATATCCGCTCCGCCCGCGAAAGGTTCCGTCGTCGAAGAAGCACTGGGCCACGCCATCCGGATCGCCGGCATCGACGGCGTGGCTGTAACGGGCGAACAACTCCATGATGAGCAGCTTGTCATCGGTGGAGACTGCCGTGTCGTCGGCCATGGTCGCTTCCTCGGATAATGGGCCATCGCGGTTCCCGATCTCCGGATGCCGAATTTAGTATAGTGGGGCGCGCGACAATCGTCCATCTGTCGACCCGCCCGATGGGCGGGCCAGGCGCGAACAGGGGCAAATCGATGAACTTCATGGTCTTCGTCCGCGCGTCGCAGGACCGCCCTGCGCGCGACTTCCAGGCGTGGTACCTGCAAGCGTTCGCGCCGTCACTCGCGGAGCGGCATCCCGAAATCGGCCGTCATGTCGTCAACCTGACGGAACCGGGCCCCGAGGAATTGCGCCTGCCGCACGACAGCCCCGACCCGAACGACCGCTACGACGTCGTGGCGCAACTGGCGTGCACGCCGGCCGGATTCAACGCCGCTTTCGCGACGATGCGCGCCGAACTGGCGATCTGGGCCGACGTGCTGCATGCCTACCGCGTAAGCGATACGGTGGTGCTCGACAAGGAGCCGGCGCCTCCCGGATCGCTGCGCGGATTCAAGTTGCTGCGGGAACTTCTCTTCCACGAGGACCTGTCCGACGCCGCCGCGAAACGGTGCTGGGCGCATCACGCCAGGCTGGCGCTGAAAGTGCATGTCGGGATGACGCGGTATGTGCAGCATTGGATCGAAGAAAGGTTGAGCCCGGGTTCGCCGCCTGTCCGCGGGATTTCCGAGCTCTACTTCCCGACGCGCGAAGATCTCGTGCAGCGGTACTACGAGTCGCCGCGCGGTCGCGACGAGATCGTCCACGATACGGCGCATTTCATCGAGCGCCGGCTGCCCCGGGTCTATTCGCGGGAGCATGTGCTGAAGCCGTAACCGGCGGACCAGGAGGGCGTCGTCGATGAATCCGCAGTGCGATTGCACGAGGACGAACGGGCAGGTCACACCCGCCTCGCTCTGCCAGGGAGATCGATGCTTGCACTGAACGGGAAAGTCGCCCTCGTCACCGGCGCCGGATCTGGAATCGGCAGGGCGATCGCCGAAACGTTCGCGTCGCTGGACGCCACGGTCGTCGTCGTGGACCGTGACGCGTCGCGCGTGGGCGAGGTCTGCGCCGGCCTCACGCGAGGCGGGCATCGGGCGAAGGGAATCGCCGCCGATGTCACCGACGCCGCGCGGGTGCGGGAATTCATCAACGAGGTCGACTGCGAATTCGGCCGCCTCGATGTGCTGGTCAACAACGTCGGCGGCGAGCTCGGCCTGCGCAAGCCTTTCGCCGACACCACCGACGAAGACTGGCAGGCGCTTTACGACTGCAATCTGCGCCACGTGTTCCTGGTGAGCCGCCACGCGATTCCGCTGCTCCGCCGGGGCGCACCCGGCAGCACCATCATCAATATCTCGACGATCGAAGGGTTTCGCGGCATTCCGAACTCGGCGGTTTATTCCGCGTTCAAGGCCGGCATAACCGGATTTACGCGAAGCCTGGCGCTGGAGCTCGCTCCGGACGGAATCCGGGTCAACGCGATCGCTCCCGAGACCACGCTCGGTACCTCCCTCGACGTTTCGAACCGGATTCCGATGGAGCACCGCGACCAGATCGGGAACTGGATTCCGCTCGGCCGCTTCGGACGGCCGGAAGATGTCGCCGGCTGCGCGGCGTTCCTCGCCAGCAACCTGGCGGACTGGGTGACGGGCACGACCATTCACGTCGACGGCGGCGCACTGGCTGCCGCGGGGTGGGTGCGAATGCCGAACGGACGCTGGACACACCGCCCGATCATTACCGGATCGGGATACAAGGACCACTGAGCGGTCACTCCTGGAGGTTGCTTACGACGACGGCCGCTGCGAGCGCCAGAAGCATCGCGCCGAGCGGCGCGCTGAGCCGCTTGCCCCACGGCATGTTCTTCTCGATGGCCATGACCGCGCCGATCGCCAGCATCCAGCCGATGCTGCCGGTGCCGACGACGAACATCAGCAGCATCAGCGCCCAGCAGCAGCCGACGCAGAACGCCCCGTGATGAACGCCCAGCAGCAGGGCCTGCCGCCGGTGCGCGCGACCGGTCCAGTGCTCCATGATGAAGCTGAGGGGCGTCCGGCATTTCTCGAGGCAGCGGTACTTCAGATCGCTGAACTGGAAGAGACCGGCGCCGGCGATCACGGCCGCGCCGACCATCCATCCGTTCGCGGCGAGCCACGGCGTGTCGGTCACCGCGTCGAGCAGCAACCGGTCGAGGCCATGCGCCACCAGTCCGAACGCGATCCAGATTCCGAGATAGCCGGCAATCGTCAGGTTCAGGAGCAGCGCCGCGTCCGGCCGCCGGCTCACCATCCGGCGGAACTGGTCGAGCAGCGGCAGCGTCGTCGGCAGCATCATCGCGACGGTCATCAACAGCCAGCCCGCGGTGTGAAAGACGGCGGCTGCGACGACGTCGCCGCCGGGAATGACCCGGCACAGAAACGCCGCGCGGGACGGGTCCAGCCAATTGCCGTGCTGGAGATAGAACGCGTACGGGCTAACCGACCACGCCCATAACGCGAACCAGGTGCAGAGCACCAGCGCCCCCAGCACGGGCAGGAAGACGCTGCAGCGGGCCGCGGCACTCATCGTTCGCGATCCACAGGGCCAGGCTCGATCGATCCCGATGGTCGATCGAGCCGCATGCCCCGCATCCGTCGATCAGCCGTTGAACACGAATGTGCTTTGCAGCGCGTTGTGATTCTTCATGTCGATATCGATGCCGAGCTTCGCGTTCTTCGATTTATATACCGGCGCCTTGCCGACGAATACCGGCGCTCCCGGCACGGTCGAGAACACGGTGTCGGTCAGCGTGGTCGTGGCGCCGGTCGCGCTGACATACGGCTCGAGTTCCGCGTGATAGTCGGACGCGATCTTCAGCGTGCCCTTGCCGCCCTTCACTGTGAAGGTGATCGGCGCGCGCTCTACCGACACGACTTCGCCGATCAGCGCCACGAGGTCGGCGACCGGCCCGCCGGCCTTGCCGGTGTAGACCTTCAGCAGCGCGTCCTCCTGCGCCTTCGACGCCTTTTCGTCGACGAAGATCGCCGCGCGCCAGTTTCCTTCCAGGATGTTTCCGGGAACGTGGGCGACGGCGGCCAGGGTGAGGCCGGAGACATCGACGCCCTCGACGTTACCCTTGTCGAAATGCCATGAGACGATGGTGTCGCAGGTGCCGTTGTCCGGGTCTTCGCCGATCCAGCACGGACACAGCACGCGGCAGTTGCAGACTTCGAGCAGTCGCCCTTCGAGGTGATAAGCCATGATCTAGACGCTCCTGTTGAAGGAAGGGAGCCGGCGATCCGCGTCACGCAGCGAACGATCGAGACAGGGCACGAAGGCGAGACTCGCGTGCCGGATCGAAGGTAGGCAAAGGCTACGCCTGACGCATCGCGATGTCCACTCCTCGCGCTACGTAAACCGACGTATCGCCGTGGAATCCCAGCATCGAACCTGCTGCATCCGCGCTCATGCGGGAGGTGCTGGGTGCTGCAACGCGCCTCGCGTCAACGACGCCTCCGGATCGGGCTCCTCAGCGATGGCCCCCGGCCAACTTCACCGCATCCGGATCCGCTCGCAGTTTCGCCATCGCCCACACGCCCAGGAACGGACCGATGGCCAACGGGACGAACGCATGTCGCCATCCGAGCGCGCTGACGAATACCGGCATCAGGTGAATCGTCACCAGCGTCAGCAGGAAACCGAGCGCGGTCTGCAGCGTCAGCATCGTGCCGACATACGCGCGGTCGGAAAGCTCGGCGATCGACGCCGAGAACTGCGCCGAGTCCGCGACGATCGACAAGCCCCAGACGAGACACAGCGCCGACAGCAGCCAGGGATCGCCTCCGAACAGCAACCCCACCGTTGCTGCGCAAAGACCGCTGATGGTCATCGCGAGCATCGTCAATGTCGTGCGTCCCAGGCGGTCGGCGAAGAGTCCGCCGGCGATGCAGCCGAGCGCGCCGATGCCCACGGTCGCGAACGTCACGAGCTTCGCCGCGGTGCCCGTGAACTCCGCGGGCAGTCGCATCGCGAAGCTCGCCTGGAGGAAAACGCCGATCCAGGCCCACATCGCGTAGAGCTCCCACATGTGGCCGAGGTAGCCGAAGTTCGCGAGCCGCAACGAACGCACGCGCCACGCCGAACGGATCGCGCCGGGGTTGAATTTCGGCGCCGGAACGCGATTGGGCCCGACCGCGGCGAAATTGATCAGCGCCGCGGAGATTACCGCCGAAACCGAAGCCGCCGCGAGCGTGAAGCGCCAGTCGATGCCGCCCAGCGCGTTGAACAGGTGCGGCGCCGCGGACCCCAGCGTCAGGGCACCCACCAGCAGGCCGACCATCAGCCCCATGTCGCCGCGCGCCCAGGTCGCCGCAAGCTTCATTCCGACCGGGTAGACGCCGGCCATGCACATGCCCGTGACGAAGCGCAGGACGGGGACGATCGGCCCGGCCGGATCGACGACGAGGATCAGCGCGTTGGCGATCGCCGCGACGAGCGCCGACAGCATGAAGAAGCGGCGCGGATCGATCCGGTCGGCGAGGCTGAGGATGGCGCTGGCAAGGCTGCCGGCGACGAAGCCCGCCTGGACGCCGCTGGTGAGGAGCGCCTGGGTGAATGTCGAGAGATGGTATTCGGCGACGAGCGCCGGGACGACCGCGGAGGCGGAGAACCATAGCGCCATCGCGGCGATTTCGCAGAGCGCGATGAGGGTGATCGCCAGTGGCTTGGCGCGATAGGCCTGATCGGTTGTCTGCGCAACGTCGGAGGGCATTGGCATTGGCGGGGTTT
>JADMIO011081541.1_pt1 | contig 12294 bp, 16 predicted proteins | sample 8958161 | NCBI WGS metagenome assembly JADMIO01 (sample SAMN16585339, study PRJNA669376) | soil metagenome | isolation source: Crop rotation soil | place: USA: Cullars Rotation, Alabama | collected 2011 | reverse complement strand
GTGACGAACCTGGCTGCGGTCGCGGGCGCCGAACTGGTGTACACGCTTTCGATACCGGCGAATTCCACCGACCTGAAATTCGCGATGCAGGGCGGCACCGGCAACGCCGACCTGTACGTGAAATTCGGCAGCGTGCCGACCGACGCCAGTTACGACTGCCGTCCCTTCCGCGCCGGCAACCTGGAAAGCTGCAGCTTCGCCACGCCGCAGGCCGGCACCTGGTACGTGCGCATCAAGGCGCGCAGCACCTTCTCGGGCGTCAAGCTCACGCCTACTTTCCTGGCCGGCTCGGGCAGCGGCGGTGGCGGCACGCAAAGCTACACCGCCAACGGTCCGATCGCGCTCCCGGACCTGGCGACGACCGATATCCCGGTGAACGTCAGCGGCCGCACGGGCAACGCGCCGGCGAGCACGCCGGTGTACGTCAACATCACGCATCCGCGCCGCGGCGACCTGCGCATCCGCCTGTTCGCGCCCGATGGCAGTTCCTACACGGTGAAGGCTTCCAGCGCGACCGACAGCGCGCCGAACGTGATCGGCACCTTCAACCTCAACCTGTCCACCGAAGCGCTCAACGGCACGTGGAAGCTGCGCGTGGTCGATACGGCGGGCGGAAATGCCGGCACGCTCAACAGCTGGAGCATCACCTTCTAGTCAGCGGCGCAGCCAGGTCGCAGGGTCGGCCGGCTGGCCGTCCTTGCGCAGTTCGAAATACAGCGCCGGCCGGCCCTGGCCGCCGGAGCTGCCCACCGTGGCAATCGCGTCGCCCGCCTGTACTTCGTCGCCGGTGTTCTTCAGCAGCGCGTCGTTGAAGGCGTACAGCGACATCCAGCCGCCGCCGTGGTCGAGGATGAGCAGCAGGCCGTAGCCTTTGAGCCAGTCGGCGTAGGCGACACGGCCGGCGCGCACCGCCTGCACTTGCGCGCCCGCGTTGCCGGCGATCAACAGGCCCTGGCTCTGGTGGCCGTCGGGCATGGTGCCGCGGTAGCCGGCAAGCACGGTGCCCTGCAAGGGCAGGCGCAGGCCGGCGGCGCTCGCGACGGCGTTGCCGGCTGGGCGCGGCGGCAAGGCAGCGCCGCCCTTCGGCGCCGCGGCATGGTTCACCGGCGGCTTGCGCGGCGCCGGCGGCGGCAGCGCGGCCATCAGCTTCTGCAGCTTGGCCAGCAGCGCGACGGTGTTCTTCTCGTCGCGGCCGAGCGCGCCCAGGCGCGCCGTGCGATCGCGGTAGCGCGCGTCGAGCGTGTCGACGACGCGGCTGCGTTCGGCTTTCTGCGCAGCCAGGCGCTGGCCTTCGCCGCGCTGCTTCGACTGCGCCGCGAGCAGCTCCGCCTTGCGCTGCTCGATCTGCGCGGCGACGGTCGCCAATTCCGACAGCTCGGCATCCAGTTGCCCGATGCGCTGCTTGCGCGCCCGTTCGAAGTAGCGGTGGTAGGCCAGCGCGCGCGCCAAGTCGCCGACGCGGTCCTGCTCGAGCAGCAGCTGCAGTTCCTTCTGGTTGCCCAGCGCGTAGGCCGAGCGCAGCAGCGCCGCCAGTTCGGCGCGCTGCTTCGACAACGAGGCTTCCAGTTGCGAGCGCCGCGCCTGCAACTCCACCAGCGCGGTTTCCTGCGCGGCGATCTGCGCCTCGGTGTCATGCAGCTCGCGCTGTGCCCGCGCGACGACTTCGTCGATGTGGCGCAACTCGCCGGCCGCGGCGTCGCGCTCGCCTTCGAGCTTCTTCTGTTCCGAGGACAGCGCCTGGATGCGCGCACGCGTGCTTTCGAGCTGCTTCTGCGCGTTGGCCTGGTTTTTCGCGGCCTGCGCGCGCGTCGGCTTGGCCGACTGCGCCGAAGCGGCGAGCGGCAGCGCCAGCAGCAATGCCGCCGCCAGCAGGCAGGCCGACCGCGCCCCGTGCTGCACTCAGCGCGGCTCCAGCAGCGTGTGTCCGGTCATTTCCGGCGGCACGGGCAGCTGCAGCAGGTCGAGCACGGTCGGCGCGATGTCGCGCAACGACCCACCGGCGCGCAGCGTCGCGTCGCGCGCGCCGAAATACACCAGCGGCACCGGCCCCACCGTGTGCGCGGTATGCGCCTGGCCGGTGGAGGGGTCGCGCATCATCTCGAGGTTGCCGTGGTCGGCGGTGACGATCATCTCGCCGCCGACTTCGGACAGGGCGGCGCGCAGCGCACCCAGCGCGATGTCGACCGCCTCCGCGGCGGCGATCGCCGCGGGCAGCGAGCCGGTGTGCCCGACCATGTCGGGATTGGCGATGTTGCAGATGACCAGGTCGTGGCGCTGCGCACGGATGTCGGCGACCAGCTTCGCCGTGACTTCCGGGCAGCTCATTTCCGGCTGCAGGTCGTAGGTGGCGACCTTCGGCGACGGGACCAGGATTCGCTCTTCGCCGGCGACGAGCTCTTCGCGCCCGCCACTGAGGAAGAAGGTGACGTGCGCGTACTTTTCGGTTTCGGCGATGCGCAACTGCGTCAGGCCATTCGCGGCAACGACTTCCGCCAGCGTGTTGTGCAGGTCGTCGCTGCCGAAGGCGACGGGCGCCGGCAGCTTCACGTCGTACTCCGACAGGCAGACGAAGCGGCCGAGCGTCATCGACAAGGGGCGCGGCCGCTCGAAGCCGTCGAAGTCCGGTGACACGAAGGCCGCGGTCATTTCGCGTGCGCGGTCGGCGCGGAAATTCATGAACACCACGGCATCGCCATCGCGCACGGGCGCGCCGGCCCCGATCACCGTGGGCGCGACGAACTCGTCGCCTTCGTTGCGCGCGTACGCTGCCTCGAGGCCGGCCTGCGCACTCGCGGCGTTTTCGTTCGCGCTCGCTTCGGTGATGGCCAGGTATGCCGGACGCACGCGCTCCCAGCGCTTGTCGCGATCCATCGCGTAGTAGCGACCGCAGAGCGTGGCGACGAAGGCATTGCCGGCGGCGGCGCAGGCCGCTTCCAGGCGCGCGATGCTCGGCGCGGCCGAACGCGGCGGGGTGTCGCGGCCGTCGAGGAAGGCGTGCACGGCGACGCGCGGCACGCCCTGCTTCGCCGCCAGCGCGACCATCGCGAGGATGTGGTTCTCGTGGCTGTGCACGCCGCCGGGCGAGAGCAGGCCCATCAGGTGCAAGGTGCCGCCGGCGTGCGTCGCCGCCGCGCAGGCGGCGTTGAGCTCGACGTTGTGGTCGAAGCTGCCGTCCTCGATCGCCGCATCGATGCGGGTGAGGTCCTGGTAAACAATCCGGCCCGCGCCGATGTTCATGTGCCCGACTTCGGAATTGCCCATCTGCCCGTCCGGCAGGCCGACATGGCGGCCTTCGGTGTGCACCAGCGTGTGCGGGCAGTCGGCCATGAGGCGGCGCCAGTTGGGCAGCCGTGCCTGGGCGATGGCGTTGTCGGTCGGGTCCTCGCGCTCGCCCCAGCCGTCCAGGATCAGCAGCAGCACGGGCTTGGGACGGGACATTCGGCACTCCTACGATCGGCAGGTGCAAATTGTACCTACCCCGGCTGAAATGCCTTAAACCTTCCCGCCGTGCCGGGCATCACACCGGCACCACCAAGGAGAATCCCATGCGTCGCCCCATCCTGTTCGCCCTCGTCCTGCCGCTGGCCCTGGCCTTTTCCGCCGCCCAGGCCCATGAGCACGGCAACCATGCAGACGATGATGGCGACATCAGCCGCGTCAACGGCGGCATCACCGCCGAAGCCGGCCAGCACTATCGCGACCTGGAGACCGTCAACGGCGGCATCAGCGTGCGCTCGAAGGCCGTCGTCGAGGACATCGAGACGGTGAACGGCGGCATCGATATCGAGGACGACGTGCAGCTGCGCAGCGCCAGCACGGTCAATGGCGGCATCGACGCCGGCCAGCGCGTGCGCGTCGAAGACGGCCTTGAGACGGTGAACGGCGGCGTGCACCTGGACTTCAATTCGCGCGTGGGCAAGGACATCGAGACCGTCAATGGCGGCATCACCGTCAAGCAGTCCGAAGTCGGCGGCCAGATCCACACCATGAACGGCGACATCACCATCGGCGCCAAGTCGGTCGTGCACGGCGGCGTGTGGATCGAAAAGCCCAAGGGCCTGCACTTCGGCAAGCTGAAGATCCCGCGCGTGGTGATCGGCCCGGATGCGCAGGTACAGGGCACGCTGCGTTTCGATCGCCAGGTCGAGCTGTTCGTGCACCCGACCGCCAAGATCGGCACGGTCGTCGGCGCCAAGGCGCAGACCTGGACCGACAAGCTGCCGCCCCGCGCCGACGACTGAAGGCTAGAATGCGGGTGACCTGACGGAGACCCGCATGAAGCGCAGCACCCTTGCCGCCATGGTGGCGGCCCTGGCCGGCTTTGCCCTCGCCGGTTGCCAGCACGACCCCCGACCGCAAGACGCAATGGCGCAGACCGAGGCCTCGCTGGTCTCGGCGAATACCCAGGCCGGCCACGCCTTCGGCCCCGAGATCTCCGCCGAGGATTTTTCCGCGCACATCCGCGTGCTCGCCTCCGACGCCTTCGGCGGCCGGCAGCCGGGCAGCGATGGCGAAGAGAAGACGGTCAACTACCTGCGCGACCAGTTCCAGCGCCTGGGCCTGCAGCCGGGCAACAACGGCAGCTACTTCCAGACCGTGCCGATGATCGAGACGCGCGCCGACGTGGCGAAGACTTCGATCCGCATCGACGTCGCCGGCAAGCCGCATGCCATGCGCTTCGGCGACGACATGGTGATCGGCTCGCGCACCGGCGCCGCCGATGTGCACGTGGGCAACGCGCCGATGGTCTTCGTCGGTTACGGGGTGAACGCGCCGGAGGCCAACTGGAACGACTACGCCGGCATCGACGTGAAGAACAAGGTCGTGGTCATGCTGATCAACGACCCCGGCTTCCACAACGGCGACGAGTCGCTGTTCGAAGGCCGGCGCATGACCTACTACGGCCGCTGGACCTACAAGTTCGAAGAGGCCGCGCGCCAGGGCGCCGCGGGCGCGATCATCATCCACGACACGCCCGGCGCGGCCTATGGCTGGGACGTGGTGAAAAACAGCTGGAGCGGCGCGCAATTCGACCTGCTGCCCGTGGACGATCCCGCGCCGCGCCTGCCGATGCAGGGATGGATCACCGGCGAGGCGGCGACCACGCTGTTCCGAGATGCCGGCCTGGACCTGGCGAAACTGCGCGACGCCGCCGGCAAGCGCGGCTTCAAGGCGGTGCCGATGCCGCAATCGCACTTCGAGGCGACGCTGCATTCGGACATCAAGCAGTCCTCCTCGCGCAACGTCGTGGCCAGGCTGCCGGGCAGCAAGCGCCCGAACGAGGCGATCGTCTACGCCGCGCACTGGGACCATCTTGGAACGCATCCGAACGAGCCGGGCGACAACATCTACAACGGCGCCATCGACAACGCGACCGGCGTGGCCGGCGTGCTGGAGATCGCCGAGCAGTTCACCGTGCAGAACCCCAGGCCCGAACGCAGCGTGGTCTTCCTGCTGGTGACGCTGGAGGAATCGGGCCTGCTCGGCTCGGCCTATTACGCCGCGCATCCGGTCGTGCCGCTCAAGGACACGGTCGCGGTGGTGAACATCGATGCGATGCCCGTGGTCGGGCAGACGAAGGACCTGGTCGTGGTGGGCCTGGGCAATTCCGAGCTCGAAGACGTGCTCAAGCCGATCGCCGACAAGCAGGGCCGCGTGCTGGTGCCGGAAAGCGCGCCGGAGAAGGGCCAGTTCTTCCGTTCCGACCACTTCAGCTTCGCCAAGGCTGGCGTGCCCGCGCTGTACGTGAAGGGTGGCGTCGACCACATCGAGAAGGGCCGCGAGTACGGCCTGGCGATGCTCGACGACTACAACAAGAACCACTACCACAGCGCCGCCGACAACTTCGATCCGGACTGGGACCTGCGCGGCATCGTGCAGGACCTCAACGCGCTCTACCAGGTCGGCAAGACGCTGTCGCTCAACCAGGCCTGGCCGAATTACCGCGAGGGCAACGCCTTCCGCGTGATCCGCGACAAGTCGCGCGCGGCGAAATAGCCGCGCGCGCTCCGGCTCAGGCCGGCACCTGCACCATGCCGGTCATGGCGAGCACCATGTACAGCAGGAAGATCGCGACGAAGAATCCGATCACCGCGCCGAAGCCGGTGAGCAAGGGCAGCGTCCAGCTCTTGCGCGGATAGTCCTTGCCGAATTTTTCCTTGACGTAGGCCACCTGCAGCTTGCCGTGGCTGGCGTACCAGGCGATCAGCAGGATGAAACCGAAGCGGTTGGAGAGCTTGCTGAACCAGTGCGTTTCCGGAAGGAACATGCTGATGCCGACGACGGCAAGGATCATCACCAGCGAGCCGATGCACCAGTACCAGGACATGCTGGCCTTCTCGTTGTCGCCGAGCGCCTGCCAGTTGCGCATCTGCAGGTAGCCGCCGAACACCGGCGAGAACAGCAGGCTCCACAGCGCGGCGGCATTGGGATTCCACATCGCCGGCGCGGTGGCTGCCGGTGCCGCACCGGCCTCCTGCACGAGGCTGGCGGGTGCGGCGTAGGGATTGTTTTCCTGGTTCATTGCCCGGGGTCCCCTGATTCAAGGCCCCGAGGCTAGCACGCCGGCGCGCGGGCTACTTTTCGTTGAAGATCCGCCGCGTCAGGAAGACCGCGCTGCCCTTTCCGGCCTCGGTCACGCGCGACAAGGTCAGCTCCATGCCGCCCTTCTTGTTCTTCGAAGTCAGGCGGTATTCGACGACGACCTTTTCGCCCGGGGCGTGCGGCTTGCCTTCGGTCTGGCTGATGTCGAAAACCTTGGACGAGCCGATCACGAGGCGATCGAGCGAGGCCTTGGTGACGTCGATGTCGGCGCGCGCGGTGACGACGAGACAGGTCCCGCCCTGGTCGAAGATCACCGAATAGGGCGCGCCCTGGTTCGCAAAGCTGTACACCTCGGATTTGCTGGCTTGCCCGGCCGGTTGCTGCGCGAGCTTGCCGCCCGCCTTGAGGACGGTCGCGCGAATCTTCGCCGGATCCGGACCGTTCGCCATGCAGGCGCCAATGAAGGCCGGGACCATGTCGAGGCTTGGCTGCGCACCGGTGGCCGCGGCGGGCGCCTTGGGCACGGGTGCGGCCGCGCTGGCGGCGGCGAGGAGCGTGGCTAGAAGCATGCTGGTCATTTCCGAATTACAAGGAGTCCTGCTCGGACTGTCGCCGCAGCGACGAGTTCCGGCCAATCAAGGTTTCGTTCGCGTCCGCGCTTGAGCAGTGTTCAGGTACTCGCCGGCCGCCGACGTCGCGTCTGCGAACACCAAACAGGCCAGGGCCGCTCGGCGCATCGAGCCCTTCACTCCGCGATGTCGATCCATTTCATCCTTCCGGAGGCGCCGCCCTTGATCGAGACGGCGGCACGCGGCACGGCAAAGCGCTCGGCGACCAGCGCGACCAGTTCCTTGTTCGCGGCGCCATCCACCGGTTGCGCGCGCAACTGCGCCGACCAGCTGCCGTCGGGCAGCTGCTCGAGCGTGCTCGCGCGCGCGTTGGGTTTTACCTTGACCTGCAGGCGCATCGGCAAAGCCTAGCACCGCCTGGCGTTACTCCTGACTGCGCGCCTGGAGCAGGTTGAGCGCGCCCTTGATCACCCAGAAGGTGCCCAGGCCGTCGAAGATGAAGTTGAGCACGGTGAAATCGCCCATGAAAACCGAGCTGCCGCGCACGAGGCCGATCGCGATGATGGCCAGGCCCCAGAAAATATTGGACACGTCTTTCCCCTTGGCAAAGCCGGTGCCGGGCCCTGGCGGGCCTCCCCTGCGACAACCGGATGGGGCGAGCCTAGCAAAAAGCCAGGCGCGCCACTGTAGGAAAACGCTGAAATTACTCGGAGGCGTTCGCTTGGGCGCGGGCCTTCGTTGCCTTCACGAGCGCCGCCACTTCCGCCGGCGTCACTTCGTTGAGGTCGGCGAATGCCGCGTGCGTCGCCGCCTCGTCGCCATCGCCTTCCCCATAAAGTTTCACCTGCCCCCTCGAAGGCGAAACGATGAAGTAGAAGGGGTAGGCCTTGCTCCCCGGCTTGGCGACGGCCACGAGCGACTTGCCGTCGTCGCAGCTGTACAGCGAAAACTCGCTGCCACCGTAGGTGCGATCGACCGGACCGGTTTCGCAGGTCAGCTCGACGTCCAAGCCATCTTCGCCACCGGGCAGCATCACGGTGGGCGACAACATCATTGCCGCAGCAAGCAGCATGCTCATGATCAGATTTCCCCAAGGCGACATTCGCACCTGCATTCAACCACGATGGCGGCGCGAGTCAATGCGACATAGGCCGTAGTTCATGCGCATTCTTGCGGCTGAACACAGGCAACGCGCGCATTCAGTTTAAGCGCGTCCTATTTCGCCTTGAGCGAGAGGTCGCCGGAGTAGTCGAGCACCCTGCCCAGCGCGGGCAAGGAGACGTTTACGGAAAAGCGGTAACGATCGCCGACGATTTCCTTGCCCGCCGCCACCTGCGGTTGCAACCAACCCGGCACGTTCATGTCGAAAGCGCGCAATCCCCGCGGTTGCCAGCGCCAGGCACCGTGGTCGATCGCCACGCCAAGGTGCTGCTCGATCCTGCCGATCGATTCGATCCACTCACCGTCGGGATAGCGCCCGACCGGAAGAAACTGCGAGCGGAACCACTGCGCGTCGTCGAAACACCGGTCCCAGTGCAGCACCCGGGCATCGCTGTGGATGTGCACGCGCAGGCGATGCGTGCCCGGCGTGACAGGTACGCCGAGGCCCTTGGCGAGCCTGCGACCGAGCACGCCGACCGCGCCGCTGGCGAAACCGATCGCCACCTCGCCCTCGAGCTCGCCGCCCTTGCGATGCAAGGCCTGCAGTTTGGGATGCAGGTGCGCGAAGGCCGTACCGAACCAGTCCTCGACCAGGCGCGTCACGGCCGTGTCCGTGCTACAGCGCGCGACCGTCGAACTTGCTGACGGGAACCGCGTCCAGGTCGATGCCTTCGAGGCAGCGGATGTTGATCGCGGCCACCGGATTGCCCTTCGGATCGACGCCCTCACCGTGCGTGTGGATGCCGCACACCGGGCAGAAGCGGTGCCGGATCACGTGCTTGTTGAAGCTGTAGGTACTCGCATCGCCGTCGGGCGTGCGCACGCTCAGGTCGGCGCGCGGCACGAACCACATCAGGATGCCCTTGCGCTGGCACATCGAGCAGTTGCAGGAGACCGCGCCCTTGAGTTCGCCCTCGACTTCGAAGGCGATGCGGCGGCAATGGCAGCTTCCCTTGTAGATCATCGCGGCATCCTTTCATGGATGCGAAGACTCTAGCAGCGTTCAGGATCCCGAGGTGATCCGGCGGAATACCTCGAGGAATTTCGCGTCCGGGTCCTTCGCGCAGGCCGCTTCGACCTGGGCGCCGGAATCGCGCAGCCTGGACATGGAATCCAGGGTCGCCACCGGGTCGGCGCCGGGCTTGATGATGATTCCGTTGCCGACGGCGAGCTTGTAGGCGGGAATGTCCGCGGCCTTCGCGTCGGGGCGGATCGAGCGTGCGTACTGGAGGTCGACATTGAAATCGCGGCAGCTCTTCGAGGCGAGCGTCCACAGTCCATCGCGCGTGAACCTCACCTGGATGCGCATCCTCGTCGGTTGCGCATCACCCCGGACGTAGACGCCCGTTGCCTGCGCGTAACGTTGCGCAAGCGCGTCGAGTTCGGGCGACCCCGAGGATTTCTGGACCTCCAGCGCGGACAGCTTGCCTCGTGCGTCCACGTCCGCCAGCAGCCATACCTCGCCGTGCACGCCCTTATCGGCGAGCTCGGAGGGAAAAAATTCGGAACCCGGCGTGGGCGGGCGAAGAGAGGTTCCCGGCAGTTTCGATTCCTCGGCGTTGACGGCGGTTGCCAACGCCAGCGCGACCAGCGCGGAGAGGATGCTTGTTCGAATGTTCAAGTTTGGAGGCCTCAGGCGGGAATCGCGGCTATTACTCGATTTCCAGATTCTCGGCGGCGCGCAATTCCTGCCGCGTCAGCGCGCCACCGTGGTGGCGCGGGTTGCCGCACATGGGGCAGGAACAGGGCGTGCGCGTGGCCGCCAGCCGACCCATCGCCCGCGGATCGTGCGTGCGCAAAATCGCATTGGCGTGCCCGCGCACTCGCCGCTTGACGAGATGGTCGTGCTTGCGGCGGAAGTCGCGGCTGCGCTGCATGCCGCGAATTCTAACCCGCTATTTCGACTGCGGCAGAGCCTTGAGCTGCGCCAGTTTGGGCATTCCGGTCCACGACATCAGCTTGTTCTGCGTGGCCTCGCCGTTGCGGTCCATCCAGCCCGTGCTGATCTGCTCGGAATGCTCGCCGAAGGAACGATGCGAGTACATGACCAGCACCCCCTTGCCTTCGACCAGTCCCAGGCGTACGAATGCGGCCTGGGTGAAATCCTTGCCCTGCATCCTCGCGGCAAAGAAGTGCTCGGTTTCGTGCGTGCGGGGATTCGGCACCGAGTCCGTGCTGACGACTTCGCCGAGGTCGCTGACGGTGGCGAACAGATTGCCTGCGATGCTGGAAAGCTGGTCGCTCGTGGTCACGTCCTCGCGCACGATGATCGTCACGCGGTCGCGCCAGGCATCGCCCGGTTGCGAGGCGGGCATGAAATCGCTGCGGCCCTTGATCGTCGAGCGGTGGACGTACTGCACGCCTCCCAAAGTGAGCTTGGCCGCGGTCTTCGCCGCCGCCGCCGCCGGCTTGGCCGGTTCCTTGGCGAGGACGATGGGCGATGCGAGCGCGACCAGGACGAGCGCCTGGCAGACATGGCGGATGGCGAACATGGGCTTCCCCCGGGGTTGTTCCAGGGGGCAGGTTACCCAAGGCGCGAACGCGCTCCCATGGGACGAAAGGGCCGTTCCCTACCCCGGCCCCGCCTGCGGCAGCGCGCGCAACTGCGCGATCTTCGGGACGCCCGTCCACGACCTCAGCGCGCGTTCGGTGGCTTCGCCGTTGCTCGTCATCCAGGCGCCGATGGCCTGGGCCGAATTCGCGCCGTAGGCGCGGTGCGAAAACACCACCACGACGCCCTTGCCTTCGACCATCATCACGCGCGCGAACACCGCTTCGCTCACCCCCTTCGCATGCAGCATGGCGGCGATGAAATGCTCGGCCTCGGAGGTGGAGGTTCGCGGCTTCGAATCGGTGCGCACGATTTCGCCGGCCTTCTGGTAGTTGCCGAGCACCGCGTTGGCCATCGCCGCGAGCTGGTCGCCATTGGTTACGCGCTCGTTGACGTTCACCGTGACCATTTCGCGCCAGGACTTCAGGTCCGGCTGCGCCGCCGGCGTGAATTCGTTCTGCCCGTTCTGCGACCAGCGGTGCAGGTACTCGATGCCGGAGAACTTGATCTTCGTCGCTGCAGCAACCGCGGCGGGCGCGGGCTTTGCCGGCTCCTTCGCGTGGATCTGCGCGATCCCGAGCACACCGAGCGCGACGAAAAGCGACCAGATCGATTTGCGGATCGCCACCATGTCATCCCTCCCGAGTGGATTCCCCGGCCAAGCTACTTCAGCCCGAAACCGGCGCCCATAGGACCCTTGGTCCCATGTTTGGTCATGGCATCGCGGCCCGCGGCTCGGCTTCTTCCGGATCTTCGGCCGGCTGCGGCGCGAGGTGCACCGGGAGGAACCACTGCACGTAGCCGCATTGCGCGCAGACCGCGCAATCGGCGGTGCGGTTGGCGAACTCGAGGTCGAAGAAAGTGGCCCAGCGCGTGTGCAGCTGCGCCTCGAACAGCCTTCCCAGTCCGAACATCGCACTCTCCCCGCTACGCCCCGCGGGCAGCTTAGCGCGCCGCGACGGTCTGCGCGCGCGGCGGCCGCGGCGAGCCGCGCGCGAAGGCATCGAGCGCGGCGGCGGTGGCCTTGGGCTCCTGCATCATCGGCATGTGCCCGCAGCCGTCCAGCAGCACTTCGCGGTGGTCACGGATGCCGGCAGCAAAGATGCGCATCGCGCTGACGTCGATGACGTGGTCGTCTCGGCACCACAGCAGCAGCGTTGGCGCGCGTACCTGGCCCAGGCGCTGGCCGAGCAGCAGCGCTTCGGGGCCGCGCCCGATCGAATCGAGGACGGATTGCTCGAAGCGCGCCTGCTTGCTGCGCATGCGGACCAGCGCGCGGTCGGCCGGCCAGGGCACGAAGGGCGGATCGGCGAAGACGATGCCGAGGTAACGATGCAGGTCCGCGCGCGAAGTGACCTGGAATGGGTTCTTTCCGGCCAGCACCTGGCGCCCGAAATCGTTCGCGTCGAACGGCACGCCCGCCGAATCCATCAGCGAGATGCGGTTGAGCGCGTCGGGATGGCTCGAAGC
>JADMIO010556695.1_pt1 | contig 12294 bp, 14 predicted proteins | sample 8958161 | NCBI WGS metagenome assembly JADMIO01 (sample SAMN16585339, study PRJNA669376) | soil metagenome | isolation source: Crop rotation soil | place: USA: Cullars Rotation, Alabama | collected 2011 | reverse complement strand
AGGAATTGGGGCGGTCGTTTTATTTTATTAGTTCAAGCTCAAGCAAAACCAAAGATCAAGGTTAAACTCAAAGATTTTTCCTGCCCGGGTGGCGAAATTGGTAGACGCACCATCTTGAGGGGGTGGCGCCGCGAGGCATGCTGGTTCGAATCCAGTCCCGGGCACTTTTAACGTACTTTCATAGGAGAGTAGAAAAAGTAGTACGCTAATTGGCTTATTTTCCAAGCTAAATTGGAAACTATGAAACTTGATTGAAACGCTGAGATTTCCGAACGCGGTGGCGATTAAATGACCATTGCAGGAAATTACCAACTGATGATTGTTTCTCCCTCTCACTCTATTACTCGACGGGAGTGAATTTGAAGTGTTCCGTGTTCAACTGATTCTATGGCGGTTCATGTTTTTCCCAAAACGGGTTTTCAATGCGCCGGGTAGTTCTTCACCTTGTTCTGGTGACAGCTCTCATGGTCTGAATTTCTCAAATGTCTTACCGTTGAATTTATAAGCTCCTAATTCTTGAGTACCAAGCCATAGGTCGCCATGGTTGTCTCTGTAAATGGAAACTATTTTAATATCTTCAGCGCCATCCCGGACAGGATAATGGGTCATATTCACTCCATCATACTTCCAAACACCTGAACGGTAGGTAGACATCCACAAGTCCCGATGATTATCCTCGGTGATAAACTGGTAGTAAATAGCCTCACCACCGTTTTGGGTTTCTGAAAGGTCAATTCCTTTTTCTCTTTTGTAATTAATCAAACTTTTCCCTTCTTCGTCCCGATACCTATCGGGGTTGATGCTCTGGTTGATATTATAGCGATATTGAGTATTGCAAAACCAAAATTTCCCCTCTTTATCTTCAATAATAGAGCGAATTCCAAAAGAGCCACCTTCCGGTGTTTCCGTTAATTCTTTTTCATATATCCAGCTCACCGTTTTTCCATCATAGCGACATACCCCCAGGGCGACTGTCCCGAACCATATATTTCCTTTGCTATCTTTATAAATCGTATAAACTCCATAAGGACTCCATGAAGAATTTGGATTCCTTGAATAGTACTCGTCTTCCAGATAATGTTTTGAGAATTTCAAATGGTATAGCGATTTGCCATCATAACGATAGGGTCCATTTTCTATAGAATTCCCTTTGAACCATAAATCATCCGCTTCCAGCTTCCACTCATTAGTTTCTATTGGCGTCAATGTCGTGAAGGCATGTCCATCAAATTTGCTGATGCCTTCCAGTGTACCGATGTAAATGTTGCCTGATTTGTCTTCCTGAATTTCCCGAATCCGGTTATCAGGCAACCCGTCTTTGGTTGAAAAATGTAGAATAGTTTTTCCATCATAACGATAGAGACCTTGTCCATCACTTCCGAACCAATAGTTATTATTCTTTTCTTGAAAAATAATCCATACGCTATTGCCGAGCTCTTTTACGGTATCGCCTTCGGCAATGATAGAATTGTGTTTTATAGTATTATTCGCTCGTGAGGCATTTTGCCCGTTGCATGAAGTGAATATAGCAAGAATGCTGAAAAGTAAAATCGTGTTCAATGTCATTATTATAAGCTTCATTATCTTTTATTTAAGTTTGTCTGACTTTTCAATATTTGCATTATTGATATAGAATTGCCGCTAATATCACTGCTGATTGAAATGTGGTAATTCGCATTTTCACTATTTTCTGTTTCTTCCATCGTTTTATGGCTTATTGTTTTAAACAGATTGAACTACTAATCATTTAATTCCCTTCCATCATATCATCCTCCTGAACTTGAATTTTCCGAAAAGCATTAAGGTTATTGCACTCTTGTCTTTGGTATCGAAAACTAATGAACCATTATCATCCGGATTTATAAATTCATTCTCACCGACCGGAATAAGTTTGTACCGGTAGCCCTTGTCGTTGCCTGTCAATTCTCCATTCACCACTTTAAATTCGATCTTCCACTCTTTATCTGTGGGAGGGTTAGTTGCTATGTATTCACCCTCCAATAATTTCAAACTCTCAGCAGAAACTTTAATGGTAAAAGACTCCGTATTTACACCTAATTCTTTCAATACTTTCAAACCGCTTCCGTTACCCGGATTTAATTTTACTGACTTCTTATAATTCTCAATAGATTGAAGTGTATCTCCGAGAGCTAAAAGCGCTTCCCCGTAACTATCATAGGTATTGAATGAGTTAGGGAATGCTTCAACATTCAGCTTAAAAACCGATGCTGCTTCTTTTGCCCTCTTAGATTGCAAAAACTGATATCCTACAACATTCATTTCACTTTCGTTGAGATAATAATAATTACCGGAATCCCTGATTTCTTTATAGTATGAAAGTGCTTTTGTGATACCATCTTTTTCTATCGCATCCAGCATCGAATACGCAATGGACTTTTTAGGAAAGTCATAAGGTTTATTATAAAGTATTCCTAAAATCGCAGTCGTCATCTTTTGAAGAGGCGCACCTCCGGTATTGGTTAATAACACAATGGATGACTTATCTGATGGTACGCGAGTGATCTGAGTGTTAAAGCCATTTATAAACCCATCATGATTGATTGTTTCTATTTGGTCTCCGGATTTACCAACAGGCATTTCACCAATTTGCCAACCATAGCCGTAGTAATAGGCCCCATCAGAAGCAATATACTTCTTAAACAATAAATCCATATACTTTTTAGGAAGAAGTTTTTCCGTATATAGCGCCTGATCCCATAGGTACATATCTTCGGCTGTTGAGTAAATCCCTCCTGCAGCAAATGGAACTGACATATCAATGTAATTGGCATTTTGAAACGTGGTACCATTCCGGTTATAGCCTGAAGCCCTGTTTTTTATAACAGCATCATTGTGATCATAGCCTGAATTCTTCATTTTAAGTGGTACAAATATTTTGCTTTGTAAAACCTGTTCATAGGATTTCCCGGTTATTCTTTCAATGATATAACCTAACAGAACATAACCTGAATTGCTGTACTCATATGTCTCTCCGGGAGTAAATTGAAGCACTGAGTCTGCGAAGAGCTTTACCATTTCCTCGGGGCGATAAGTATTGCGCATCATATCTCTGAAGAAAGGGTAATCAGTGAAGCTTGGAATGCCGGAGGTGTGAGTAAGCAGTTGATGAATGGTTACAATGTCACGGGTTTTCTTAGGATAATCGGGCAGATAGGTTGAAATAGGAGCATCTAACTTCAATTTATTTTCTGACGCCAGTTGTACAATCAACATGGCCGTAAATTGTTTAGTGACGGAAGCTAACCGAAATTTTGTGTCGGGCTGATTTGGAATTCCCCATTCCATATTTGCCAATCCAAAACCTTTCTTATAAATGATCACACCCTTTTCTGAAACCATGACAGAACCATTGAATTGCCCATATTGAGCATACGTACTGATTAGCTGATCGAGCTTATCAATTTTTGATTGTCCGCAAGAGGTATTGAGTGTGGCTATAAGCGTGAGGACTGCGATGAAAAACTTTTTCATGGTGAGATTACTTTTGCATAAATGTAATTCACGCTTGAGAGTGAGATAGATATTTAACAAGCTCTTAAGATTAATTCGGAAGAATTTTATTTCTAAGGGGGAGATGCCTTCGCCATTGTTGATCTCTGATAAGCTATTATGTGAGAGAGCAGCCTAATAGCCTAAGGACTCACCAATAAGGGCCGGAAGTTTAAACTCTTAGCGAGCCACGGAAACCCCTCGCTGCATAGTAGGATTCTGCACCGTTGTGATACATGAAGACATGGTCGTAGCGACGATCACAAAAGATGGCGCCACCGAGTCCTCTAATCTCTGCAGGCGTTTTCACCCAGCTCGATGTTTTCATATCGAAATTTCCAAGTGTCTGCAGTTGTCTGTACTGTTCTTCTGTTAAAAGTTCAATGCCCATTTCATCTGCCATATTCGTAGCGCTGTCTTCCGGTTTATGTTCTTTTCTCGACTCCAGCGCTTCATGGTCGTAACAAAGGCTTCTGCGGCCTTTAGGGCTTTCTGCCGAACAATCATAAAAAATGTATTCGCCCGTCTTTTTATCAAGACCAATAACATCCGGTTCACCGCCGGTGCTTTCCATGTCATCGAGCGACCATAGCTTTTCAGGATTAGCTTCCAGCTTTTTTTGTACTTGAGGCCATGCAACACCTTTATGGCGGTTCATGTTTTTCTCAAAACGGGCTTTCAATGTGCTGAGTAGTTCTTTACTTTGTTCCTGTGACAATTCATTTTTTCTTTTTGTCATAATATTCTATTTTAATGCATTCACCATTTAAATAATCCTCATCTGGATATTCCATTCAATGTTATCGGCATTGATTCAGGATATTGCCCATCGATGTAAGCTATCCTGGTTGAGTTATAAATTGCAGTTTTTCCCGCTTTAGGAACTAACTCAACATAATTGAAAAATAGAGTGTCTGTAGTTATTTTCACGTTACCGGAATAAATATCTCCTTGTCTTTCTATTCCCCTGGATTCAAATTCAAACGTACTGTCTTCATAAATTCTCAGGTAAACCCATCCCATAGGTGCTTCCCTGTTTGCCAATAAAATTGGATTCTTTTTATGTTGTTCATTATTATTTTTGCATTGAGAGAAGATCAAGGTGCAAAAGATATAAGGGAATATTTGTGACGTTTGTTTCAAAGCTTGATTATTTATATTCTCATCGAATGTACTAATCCTCCAACCCTATTCCATCAAGAATTTTCTGCCTGTATTTTTCAATCCGTGCCTCACGGGTTTTGGATTGCTTGGCCGAAGAAAAATAAAGCAAGTATCCTCTTTGCCGCCCGGGTGTTAATTCATAAAAAGCTTTTTTCAAGGCAGGAAGCTTGTCTAATTTGGTTTGAAACTCTTCAGGCATTTTGAATTCCTTAGTCTTTTTCATCCGCACCTTCAAACCGGCTTCTTCCACTTCAACGGCTTCATAGATATATGCTTTCAAAACTTTTTCCGTCTTCACGATTTCCTGAAGACTCGTGAACCGCATTTGCCGCGCCGCCTGCACATTCTCCGTTTGCTGAACCAGGATACCCTTCATATCCTTTAACAAGGCGCCTTTGAAAAACAAAACCGCACAGTATTCTTTAAACACATGTATGAGAACGATGTTCTTTTTCTCAAACAAGTAGCAAGGACAACCCCATTTCAATTCTTCAACCAGATCACAGTCGAGAATGATCTCTCTCAATTTTCCGATTTCTTTCTGCCACTTTTGGGCTTTGCTGAAATACCAATCAACTTTAGGATTCATCTGTAATGATTTTATTGGTTAACTGAAATGATTTTTTCTATCGGCAGGTCTGAAATACCAGGATACCACCGTGAGGGTTAAAAGAAGTAATGAGGGAAATAATTCACTTGCTGAATGACCCACCGCGATATGCGAATATGCTGCTCCTGTCATGAGAAAGAAAAAGCCTGCATAAGCCCATTCTTTCAATAGAGGAAATTTAGGAATGAGCAATGCAACTACTCCCAGAATTTTCCAGACACCGATAATTGTCAGAATATAGAGAGGATAACCCAATTCTGTAATGCCATATACGCCCGGTGGAGCCAGTGCTTTTTCTACCTGCATTTTTAATAATTGTTGTATTCCGGTTGCGATCATTCCCAATGCAAGCCAGATTGTAGCAATCCAGTAGATGATTTTATCTCTCTTTTTCATTTGATGTCATTTTAGTTTGGTCATAATGTCTTGAATTCGGTTGTGTGCCATGTTTATACCCTGGGCAAAAGGCAATTGGAGTATTTGGTCTCTGAGTGTAACAGTTTTATACACCACATGCATGGTGAGTTTGCTGGTGTCGTCGGTAAGTTTTTCGAATTCGAGGAACTCGAGTTGGACACCAAAGGGCGTATTCTCCATTTCAAATGTGCGAGTGATTTTTTGGTTCGGAGCAAACTCATGGATTGTTCCATTGAATCTGTGTTTGTTTCCTTTAGGATCGGTTGTTTCAAACTGGTAACTGCCGTGTTTTTTATTTTCGAGTTTCAGCACCTTCGTTCCCATCCATTGCTCAACAATTTCAGGCTCTGCATACGCCCTGAAAAGTAATTCCAATGGCAAATCGAATTCACGTGTGATCACTAATTCCTGTTTTCCGTCTTCGGCATTGACTTTTGTTTTCTGTTCCATGTTATTTGCTTTTCTGTTTTTTCATGATTGCTTCTAATTTGCTGAACCGCTCTTCCCACATTTTACGGAATGGTTCAATGAAGTCAGCTACTTCTTTCATTTTTTTTGGATTGATGTGATAGTACATTTCTCTACCGGTTTGCTCTTGTTCAAGCAATTCGCACTCAGTTAATATTTGCAGGTGCTTTGAAACAGTCGGTCTTGCAGTGTCAAAGTTTGCAGCTATGGCTCCGGCAGTCATGGATTGCGAAGCAACCAACAGGAGTATAGCCCTTCTTGTCGGGTCTGCTATGGCTTGAAATACGTCACGTCTTAAATTCATTGCGTAGCTATTTGACTGCAAATATATGCGTAGCTATTTAACTACGCAAATTTTTAAGAAATTTTTTTGGACAGGAGATTTTTGTATGTGAACCAACATCCAAACCACCCGCCATAGCCCATCCTCATGTTTCAAGCATCGCTGCGCAATGGTTTGCTTAATCCACGGCCGGGTTGATCGGTGCCGTTTGCGTCAACATTGATGTGAATTACATAACTGATGAGGTCATGAAATCAAAGGCACGTTTGGAAGAGTTTTTCAGAAACTATTGCAAGACGGATATGGTGCTTGAAGAAAATATTCTGAGCAAAGAGGAATTTGAGAAGGCGCAGAAAGGGAAGAGGTATTGGAAACAGGCAGTGTAACACGCACTACCTCAACTTACTAATGCATGCCCTCATAAATGAATGTCCATACTGCTTTGATACATCCACAGTCACATTCGAATATGCTGATCCTTGTTACATCATATTACATGGAGCTCATAACGATTGGATTTTCATTGACGCAGACGTTGCAGATCGGGTGCAAGTGCTCGATTCACTTGGACACATGCGTAAACTCAGAGAGCCGGTTGCTCCGCGGATGATACCCATTCCCAATGCGCCGCCAACCGAGGACATTCACATACCACCTGAATACATCAACTATGGAATTTTTGGAACTACAGAACATTAACCGCTGAAAAAATGAATGCCCTGCTGCAAAAAATTTTAGATAGAATGCTGGTGATGCTCGCTACAAGCAGGATAGCCAGCTTTTGCCCGGTAGCATTTGATAGCATCAGTGTAAGAATTTTTTCGGCAGATGATTGTAAGCTTATGAAGATCCGGTTTCCATTTCAAAAATTTTTACTTGGGACTTTTCTCACTTTTCCTCAACTAATTTATCCTCCGGCTTTACGCAAGCACGCCACCATAGAAGACAGTTGGTGTTTTGCACGAGCCGGACTGGAGCGATTGGCAACTGGATAGGCATTGAGTTGAGAATGTTAATCTGCCTCCATCTGAGAGATCGAACTGTTCTGCACTCAACACCTATTCTTCAAAGCTCGCATGAAGAAGTGGGGGATGCGATGCGAGTAGCTTCTCTCGGTAAAGTAATAGATTCGAGAAAAATTTTTTCACACATGAAGTTTCACTTTTTTCTTTTTGGAATACTTATAACCGACTCTTCAATGGCTCAGCAAAACCTGGTAATAAATGGCAGCTTCGAGAGTTACTCCGCATGTCCCAGTGGAATAAGCCAAATAACAAATGCAACAGGTTGGATGTCGTTCCACTACACACCAGATTATTTTAGCGAGTGCGCAACATCTGCTTACGTAATGGTACCAAGCAACCTATGGGGATATCAATACCCTTTTGATGGAATTGCTTATGCTGGTTTAATCACCTATCATTTTCCAATTGAAACTGAAGACCATGAATTTATTGCTACGGAGCTTTCGCAATCATTAGAAATTGGCAGTACTTACTTCGTTTCATTCAGAGCATGCCCAGCAATTAAGGATAGCTCATCATATTGCCTTGCTACCAATCACATGGGAGCAAAGTTTTCTAATACGCTTTACAGTGAATTATCCCCAATGCCTGTTGATGCCAATCCCCATATTGATTATCCTTTTTTCATTACAGATACGGTGAACTGGACACTGGTTTCAGGATGGTTCGTTGCCGACTCTAACTATACTTACCTCGCAATTGGAAACTTTTTTCCAGGTTCTCTTACTGGTACTATCAATGTCACCAATTATAATAACGCAGTTGTTGCTTACTACTACATTGACAGCGTGATAGTCACTCAAGAAGCCGCCGATGGAATCAATACAATGGCAAACATTAATCCACGACTCTTTTGCATGCCTGCTAATGATTTTTGTATTGCCGCAATGGGAACGCACTATATACATAAAGCAGAGGTGATTAATTTACTGGGGCAGCAATTAAATTGCATTACAACAACTGAAGGTGACAGAATAACAATTGAAACTTCCGGCCTTCCATCCGGCAGCTATTTAGTGAAACTTCATGATCGTGAAAAAATCTGGACTTTCCCTTTGGTTGTCCAGCATTAAGTTTTTCAAACTTAAAATCCATAATCATGAAAAATCAAACATTAATATTCATAATTGCTTTGCTCTTATGCTATGCAGGAGTCAAAGCTCAAACTTATTGGGATGTCGCTGGGAATACAAATATTGGTGGAAATGGAATTCTTGGAATGACAGCTGCAGGTGCATACGATATTTTGTTTTATACCAACAACTCTGAGAAAATGCGGCTGAAGAGTGGCGGAAATCTCGGCATTGGCACCAATGCTCCGTCCAACTTACTGGATGTATTTTCAGGAAGCGGCTAAACACCAAATTAAAACGGCTCGCAGATCAGCGAGCCGTTTGTTTATATCGTCGGGGTGAGTGGACTCGAACCACCGGCCCCCAGCACCCCATGCTGGTGCGCTAGCCAACTGCGCCACACCCCGATTTTATTTCTTGCGCCAAAGGTAATTTGAAAAATGAATTGAATGAAGATTCAGTGAGGTTAATGAGCTATTGACAATGCTTCTTTTCAAGATGCATTCTTCAAGTAATACTTTTGTCCGCAGAAAAAATGTCGAAGCAAATTATGTTTATGACGAATTATGAAGCGTGAAAGAGAATATCCGAACTCGCAGCACCAATTTTGTTTTTGATTTAACGGCTATGTATTATATGAAGCACAGTTTTGTTTTCGCTGCACTTATCTTTCTCACACACTTTTCATTCGCTCAATTTCCACAGGGAGATAGAGGTAACTTCAGTAACCCGAAATATAACGTCGGGCATTTCTACGGGAAGATTATTGACGGGAAAACCGGGAAGGCAGTTGAGTTCGCTACGCTGCAATTATTTCAAACACGCATGGATACTATTACGAAAAAGATGAGACCCATGCTCGTGTCCGGAGCGCTCACCGAAACGAATGGTGACTTTAGTATGGAGAATTTACCGGTGATGGGTGAATACACTTTGAAGATTACGGCGATTGGCTATGACTCCCTCGTTCAAAAAATTTCATTCGATATAGATTTTAAATCTATTCAACAGGGCAACTGGCAAAAAGCCCTCGGTGGCGTTGATAAAGACCTTGGGAACATCAAGCTGAATGGATTGGCGATTCAACTGAGTGAAGTAGTGGTGAGCGGCGAAGAACCGGTTTACAGGATGGAACTCGACAAGAAAGTTTACAATGTAGCGAAAGATCCATCTAGTGCCGGAACCACTACTGATGAAGTACTGAAAAAAATACCGGGAGTGAATGTAGATCTCGACAACAATGTCACCTTACGAAATGCATCGCCGACAATTTTTGTGGATGGGAGACCGACCACACTTACCATTGATCAAATCCCTTCCGATGTAGTTGATAAGATTGAAGTAATTACTAATCCTTCGGCAAAGTTTGATGCATCCGGCGGACAGGCAGGCATCATCAACATCGTGATGAAGAAAAACCGGCGCATCGGTTACAACGGTGGCCTGCGGGCAGGAATTGATAAACGAGGCAAAATAAATCTGGGGGGTGACATTAATGTACGCCAGGGAAAAGTGAATGTTTTTGCGACCGGAAATTTCAACCAGAGGAAATCACTCAGCTTCAACAGCACTGACCGGTATAATTATATTGATTCGCCACTCACGAACATTTTTCAAAAAGACACCATGACTTCAACCAATCATTTTGCATTCGGCAGTCTTGGTTTCGATTATTTCATGAACAACAGAAATACCATCACGCTCAGCGGAAATTATGTTCAGGGGCAGTTTGAACCTATTGACAATATCTACATTCTCACTGATACATTGCTTGCTTCATCTGTGAATTCCAGCAATGCGATACGTCACACCGACAACAAGCGCAGCTTTGAGAATTATGGTGGCGCACTTTCATTCAAGCATATTTTTCCCAAGGATGGGCAGGATTGGACAGCAGATTTGAATTACAATCAAAGCAGCAGTGACAACGCTGGTTTCTTTACCACGCAATATTATGATGACGGCCAACAACCAATCGGTGCATTAATTCAGCAGCAACAAAATGGCAGTGGCACCAATCGTTTCTTCACGGCACAAACTGATTTAGAGTATCCCACTTCCGATTCGATAAAGATTGAAGCCGGGGTACGAGCAGCACTTCGTGAATTCACCTCAGAAAATCATGTATTGCTTTTTGATGATTCTACTGATCAGTTTGTAGAAATTCCGGATTTGAACAATTACACCTTCAACGATAAAGTGTTTGCTGCATATTTCACATTCAGCAATCAACTCAGAAAACTCCGCTATCAGGCCGGATTGAGAGTTGAAAGCTCGTACTACACGGGAAACCTTACTGATGTGAATGAGTCATTCAAAAATAACTTCCCCATCAGTTTGTTTCCAAGTGGCTTTGTGAGTTATGAATTGAACACTACCAGCAATCTTCAACTCAGTTATACCCGTAAAATTGATCGCCCTAATTTTTTCCAGTTAATGCCGTTCACTGATTATTCCGATTCGTTAAATCTTCAAAGAGGAAACCCTGATTTGCAACCTCAGTTTACTAACACGATGGAGCTTTCTTATGAAAAAGATTTGAATCACAACAACAGTATACTTGCTTCCGCATATTTTAAAAACACCAATCAGCTTATTACACGCTATCAGCAATTGCAGTTTGATTCTGCGTTGAGTGAAGATGCCATCATCAACACCTACGTGAATGCAAACTCGAGTTACCTCTACGGGATTGAGCTTACATCCACGAACAGCATCAAGAAGTGGATGACGCTCTCGGCCGATGTCAATGTATATGAGTCATACATCAATGGAACTAACATTGAAAGCAATCTCACCAATCAGCAGTTGAGTTGGTTTGTAAAGCTGAATACGAGCTTTAAGCTTCCTAAAAATTTCACCATACAACTTAGCGGTGATTATCAATCGAAGGCATCCATCCCGCAGGGGAGTGGAGGAGGAGGTGGGGGAGGTGGCGGCGGAATGGGACGTATGTTCGGCGGCGGCGGCGGCGGTTACGGTGGAGGCTCACCTTCCACATTGCAGGGATACATTAAGCCTGTTTACACTGTTGATGTGTCTTTCAAGAAAGAATTTCTGAAGAACAGAGCTGCTTCTGTTACACTTAGCTTCTCGGATATTTTGCGCACGCGACAGTATGTAACCGTTTACAATACTGACTTCTTCGATCAAACATCTTCGCGCTTTCGTGATCCTCAATTTGTGAGGTTGAATTTCAATTGGCGCTTTGGAAAATTTGATACTTCCTTATTCAAAAGAAAAAGTATGAAAGGTTCACAGGATTTGATGCAGGATATGCCGCAACAGTAAGTGGAAACCGTTGCAAGTAAACTTTAAGAATATTTTTTTCCGACCTTTGAAATTCAAATTAGCTTCATGTCAGTTCCTGTTACAAAGACACTAACTCCTGCCGAGTATCTCGAAATTGAGAGAACGGCTCCGTTCAAGAGCGAATATTATGGAGGTGAAATGTTTGCCATGGCAGGAACATCACTGGAGCATAATATAATTGCAACAAACTTGATTGCTTCTGTAGCAAATTTTCTGAAAGGAAAATCATGTAAAATTCTCGCAAGCGAAATGAGAGTTCATGCACCAAAAAATTCTCTCTATACCTATCCTGATGCCCTGATTTTTTGCGGTAAGCCGGAATTGCAGGATAAGGAGTTCGATACACTTCTTAACCCTTCAGTAATTTTTGAAATTCTTTCCTCTTCTAAAAAAACTTATGATCGTGGAGACAAATTCAAATTGTATCGTGAC
>JADMIO011701161.1_pt1 | contig 12295 bp, 12 predicted proteins | sample 8958161 | NCBI WGS metagenome assembly JADMIO01 (sample SAMN16585339, study PRJNA669376) | soil metagenome | isolation source: Crop rotation soil | place: USA: Cullars Rotation, Alabama | collected 2011 | reverse complement strand
TATGGTGAAAGTTGGAACCTCTTACGTGCCGATCAGATTAAAACGAAAGGCCCAGTCTTTCGACTGAGCCTTTCGTTTTATTTGACCATGTTGGTATGATTTAAATTAATACGACTCACTATAGGGTCAGTGCGGCCGCGACTTCAAGTCACGTGAATTCCAAGCTTCGGATCCCACTGTGCTGGAAAGGTCCGCCGGGGCGTAGGTGATGCGCGTGAGGTCGCGCGCCGGATGCGCCTCCGCGGGGACGACGACGAGGCCCACGGGTCGCAGCGCCTCGACCATCCTCCCGATCTCCGAGCACTTGCCGCACTCGGCGGAGACGTAGAGGACGTCGGGCGCTCCGCCCTCCAGCGACGGATGCCAGGGGTGCCAGCGCGGGAGCCACGCCCGCACCCCGCGCCGGTACGCCGCCCACGGCTCGCCGAAGCGCCGGCGCATGTCCTCCCCCTCGTCCCACCCCGCGATCCCCGCCGAATAGACCACCGCCATCGCGCCGATCGCGATCGTCCACGGCCGGCCGAGCAGCGCGCCCCAGGCGGCCAGCACCAGCGCGGCGGAGAGCTGCATCGGGTTGGCGACGTAGGCGTACGGGCCGCTGCGCACCAGCCGCGACGGCGGATCGTACGGCAGCGGCGTTCCCCCGCCGCGCGTGGCGAACTCGTGCACCGCCGCCACGCCGAGCAGCGCCGGGAAGGCGACGACCTGCAGCGCCACGCCGAGCGACACCGGCGCGGCGAAGCGCACCGCCAGCCACGACGCCTGGCTGCGCACCGCGGCCTCGGTGGCCCACGGGACCGTCCAGAGCACCAGCGTGGCGAAGCAGGCCACCTGCAGCGCCGCGCGTGCATACAGCCGCCGTCCATCCTCCGTCCACGCCGCCAGCCCCCGCGCGGGGACGAAGGCGATTCCGACCAGCAGCGCCTCGCCCCAGAGCCATCCGGGCCCGAGCCGCAGCACCGGCTCCAGCCGCGGCATCAGCAGCAGGTCCAGCCAGAGCGCGAGCCCCGCCGCCGCCCATGCGGGCACACGCGGGAGCGCCAGCACCGGCAGCATCCCCCACATCACCACCCAGCCGATCAGCAGCGCCGCCGGCATCTCCGCGACGCCCTCGAACCGCCACCATCCCATCCGCACCGCGAGCGCGCTCACCGGCGGCACGGTCGCGAACACCCACGCGGAGGCGAGCAGCATCCCCGTGCGCCGCGGGGCCGCGGGAGGGCGCCGGGCCCAGAGCGCCGCCGCGGCGGCCGTGGGGAGCGCGAAGGCGAGCGTCTGGACTGCATCGGCGGAAATCATGTCCCTACGCTTCCGTGCTCTCCGTGGCTCTGCGTCTCTGCGTGAGACGATCCTTTTTCCGGAGTCGCGAGGGCATCGACCAGGTAGCCCGCGGCCACGCCGACGCCGTAGCGCTCCAGCGGCCCGAAGTACCAGGCGGGATCGAGCCGGCGGCGGTAGCGCAGCGTCCATCGCACCTCGGTGCCGCCGGGGACCGCGCGCCAGCGCACCTCGGCCGAGCGCCACGACAGCCAGTGCACCACGTACGAATCATCTCCCACCGGCGCGAACAGCACCCGCCCCGGGACCGACTCGCGCACCTCCATGGCCAGCGTGCCGGGGTGATGGCCGTGGCGCAGCTCCACCGCCCGCCGGTCGCCCACGCGCAGCCCGGAACCCTCCGTCGCGCCGGGGACGGGGAAGCCCAGGCGCAGGAAGGCGGGGCGCGGCCGGTCGAACCGCATCGGCGCGGCCAGCGCGCGCTCCACCTCGGCCGGCGCCGCGGGGACGATGCGCGTGGCGGTCACCTCCGCCTCGCGCGGGAACTCGAAGCGCGGGACCACGCCCTCCATCGCGGGGATCGCCATCACCGTGAGCGCGAGCAGAGGCGCGTGCGCGAACCCGGCGTTGTGCTCGCGGCGGCGCTTGTCGGACCAGTCCACGAACACGCCCAGCAGGATTGCCACCAGGTAGATCAGCGGCGACGCCATCAGCAGGCAGACGAACGCCTCGCCGAGCGCCACGCCGGCCAGGAGCAGGGCGAGCGTCGTCGCGCGGATGATGGTTCCGCGCGCGGTGCCGGGGCGCGGCGACACGCCCACCGCCACCGCGAGCACGGCGGGCACGCCCATGAAGACGAGCGAGGTGTGCTGCACCCCGATCCCGGTGGCGAGGCGGAAGAGCAGGCTCGCCGCCGCAATCCCCATCACCAGCGCCAGGAGCTCCTTGCGCTTCTTGCCCTCGTGCTGCTTCAGCTCTTCCATCATGATGCCTCCTCCGCGGCGGGCGGTGGCAGGGTGATCGAGTCGAGGTCCGGAAGCAGCCCCGCGTCGCGCAGGACGGCGGTGAGCCGGGTGCGGAGCGGCTTCAGGAGCGGGTTGCGGACGAGCTTCATGGCCGAGAGGAAGAGCGCGGCCGCCCCGTCCGCCAGGCGGTGGGTGCGCGCCTGTTCGGGCGAATCGTCGTAGAGGAGGTAGAGGAGCAGCCCCATGTGCAGCGCCCAGAGCATCAGCGCCGCGACGGGGAGGAAGTCCGCCGGGAGGCCGGCGCCCCGCAGCGGCTCGGCGAAGGTGGCGATGCTGCGGAGCTGGATGTGCCGGGTGCCCCTGCCGAGGAAGCTGAGCGGGTGGTCCGGGTCGCCGGTGAAGCGCAGCAGCGCGCCGAGCACCTTCCGGTCGTCGCGGACCATGCGGAGCTTGGAGTGCAGCGCGGCGGAGAGCCGGTCGCGCGTGGCGGGGTGGGCCCGCACCGCCTCTTCCACCCGCCGCGCGTGCTCGTCCTGGAGCCGGGCGTAGTAGGCCATGACGATGGCCTCCTTGCTGGGGAAGTAGTGGTACGCCGCCCCCAGCGACATCCCCGCCGCCGCCGCCACGTCGCGCATGGTGGTGGCGTCGAGCCCCTTCTCCCGGAAGAGCCCCATGGCGGCCTCGTGCACCCGCCGCCGCGTCTCCTCGCCCTTCGGCGTCTTCATTGAATTGAACATGTTCAAAATCGTAAGCGTGGTCGGGTGCGGTGTCAAGGGTTTTCTTGAACACGTTCGAAAACGAACTCGGCGGAGGCGGCGTAACGGGGTCTCTGCGAATCGTTACGGATCAAGCAGGCGATATCCTATTTTGTCGAATCAGTGTCGATCTGGACTGTGCTTCTCTTCCCATCAGGAGTCTGCGTGCCATCGTTGCTCGTTCGTTCCCAACTGTAGAAAGCTGAATTCCGACGCCAGACCCTCTACGGCAGCCAGGGGACGTGCATACTACTTGATTTTCATTTATAGACGTGTAAAGTATCATACAATTGTCGCGCGGCAGGCCGGGCGGCCCCGCGGTGCAGGCGCCACACATCCACCCTGGAGGAAGCATGAGTCCATCGACCCGCGCCGTGGCCCTCGTCCTCACCCTCTCCGCCGCTCTCGCGGCCTGCGGCGACGACGTCGTCGCACCCGCCTCACGCGATGCGGACCCCGCCGTGCAGAAGCTGGTGGCGATGGGCTTCCGCGCCGACATGATCGAGAACCACGGCGACTACCTCGTGGTGGAGGGGGACATCCGGTTCTCCCGCGCGGAGCTGCTCCGCCCTGACCCGGCGGCGCCGGCCGGGGCGCCACGACCGGGCGGCCCGCGCTTCCAGTACACCACCACCGCGATCGTGTCGAGCGCGAATGTCCAGACGATCAAGGTGGACCTGAGCGGGCTGTCGTCCGACGCGGGCTACGTGCAGGCGGTGCGCGACGCCATCGGGTACTGGAGCGGCATCTCGGGATCCTACATCAAGATCGTGGAAGGCACTCCCGCTGACATCCACTTCGTGTTCGAGAACCTGGGGAACGGGGTGATGGGGCGGGGGGACTTCCCGAGCGGCGGCGCGGTGGGCGACACCGTGCGCTTCAACCCCTCCTTCACCCTGAACGGGAGTGGGCCTTCGTACGCGGCCAAGGTGAAGGTGGCGGTGCACGAGCTGGGGCACAACATCGGGTTCCGCCACAGCAACTGGAACCAGGTCGACTGCCTGCCCCTGTACTCCTCTTGTAGCAACAACCCCGGTGCCCCGGGCGCGGTCCAGGTGGGCGGCACGCCGAGCAGCGGCAACGACGGATCTTCGGTGATGAACGGCGGGACGGCCGGCACGGCGTGGGCCGGCTTCAGCACCTATGACGAGGTCGCGGCCCGGACCGTCTACCCCCTCCCGGCGCCTGCGGGGCTCACCCTCACGCACCCGTCGGGAACGGTGTACCTGACCTGGAACGCCGTGGTCGGCGCCAGCTACTACGAGGTGCAGCGCGTGGAGGTGTACCACGACGAGAACGGCTACGAGGGGTGGTCGTACTCGAACACCTACGAGGGCGGCTGGAACACCGTGTACGACACCTTCTTCGAGACCGGCTCCCCCTGGACCGGCGCCTCGACCTGCTTCTGGTACCAGGACGCCTACGGGCAGACGTACAGCAACTACTGGTGGGAGGTGCGGGCCGTGTTCCCCAACGGCAACAGCGCCTACATCAACTCCACGGGCGCGCAGGACGGATCCTGCTGACGCCGCGGCGGAACGAGAACGGCCGGCTCCCGCGCGTGGGGCCGGGGTAAAAGCGCCTCACGCAGAGACGCAGAGACACGGAGAGGCGCGGGTGGTTCTCTCCGTGTCTCCGCGTCTCTGCGTGAGACGATCTTTTTCCGGATCGGGTACGAGACGTTCTTCTCAGGATCCGGGGGTGCAGGAGAGGCGGGCGAGGGTGCCGGGCGTTTTCTTCTTCCCGCTCTCGCTGCTCAGGTAGAGCGTTCCGGCGGGCCCCCATCCCACGCCCTCGCCCTGTGCTTCTCCCAGTGCGCGCAGGTCCACGCGGATCGGCGTCCCGGGCGCCCCGCGCAGCAGCTCCGCGGCGCGATAGAGGTCGACCGCGTGGAGCGTGCGGAGGGCGACCCACCGGCCGTCCGGCGAGGCGGCCGCCCCGGTGATCCGGTCCCTTCGCCTCTCGGCACCGGCGAGCTCGACGACCCGCTCCAGGGTGACCGAGGCGCCCGCGCGCAGCGGCTGCGGGAAGCGGTAGAGGGCGATCGGCCCCGTCTCGCCCTTGGTCACGATGTAGATCGCGCCGTCCGGAAGCACGAAGAACGCCTCCGCGTCCTGCGGGCCGTCGGGGTAGGTGGCGTGGAACGCCTCGGCGGGGCGGGACTCGCGGTCCGTGGGCGCGGGCTCGGGGAGGCGGTACACCGTGACGTTCGCGCGCGATGCCCGGTTGTCGCCGATGTCGGCCAGGTAGAGGCAGCTTCCTCCCGCGCACGGGGCGGCGGCCACGTCTTCCCAGTCCTTCAGCGTGGCGCCGGCGACGCGCACCTCGCCCAGGAGGCCGCCGTCGTTGCCGAACGCGTACAGCACCGGCTCGCCCGAGTCGTTGTGGGACCACAGCACCCCGGGCGTGCGGAGGCCCGCGGCGATCCCGCTCGCCTCGCTCAGGCGCTCGGGGAGCTTCACCGAGGCTCCCTCCACGCGGCAGACCGAATCGCCCGCGGCCACCCTGTCGGCGGCCGCGGCCGGGGCGGCGGCGACGGCGTTGCGGGCGGCGTTCCGGCCCCCGCCCTGCCGGGATGCCAGCGCGAAGGCCGCCACCGCCACGACGCCGAGGGCGAGCAGGGCGAGGGCGATGCGGAGCGGCGTGAGCACGCGGCGCGCCGGCGGGCGCGGGGGCGGGGGCGCGTAGGGTCCGGCCGCGGGTGCGGCGCCGGCCTCGGCCGGGCGCTCGTTCGGTAGATACGCCGCCGCCGCGGAAAGGACCCGCGCGAGTCCGGGATCGGACACCTGCCCGGCCGCGCCCTGGGCGCGCACCCACATGCGCTTGCGCTCGTGCGCCTCCGGCCAGGTGGGGAGCTCGCGCGTCACGCGCAGGAGGAACACGTGCACCAGCGGATCGTCGGCGCCCCCGCCGTGCCGGTACTGGTCGAAGGGCGCGGGGCCGGGCTCGCCCTCGACCCCCGCCTCCTCGATGGCTTCGTGGCGCGCCGACTCGGCCGGGCCGAGGGTCCGGTCCACCTTCCCTTTCGGGATGATCCACCCCGGGCGGCCGCGGCGCGTGATCAGCAGGACTTCGATGATGCCTTCGCGCACGCGGTACGGAAGCGCCGCGCAGCGCCTCGGCATTCCTTCGGATTCGACGCTCACCCTCACTCCTCGATTCGGCCTGCAAAAGAAGGACAGCATCTCCCGCAGAGACGCAGAGGCACGGAACGGACCTCTCCGTGACTCCGCGTCTCCGGGTCAGGCCTGGCTGTTCTCGAGCAACGCGATCTCCTCCTTCACCCGGGCCAGCATCTCCAGCTTGTGCGGCCGGTGCATGAAGGCGCTCTTGAAGCCCATCAGGCTGATGTCCACCAGCTCCTCCCAGGTGAAGCCCTGGTACCGGTGCGCCCGCCAGTACTCCTCGGTCACCGTGGTGGCGCTCATCAGCCGGTTGTCGGTGTTCAGCGAGAGCACCAGCCCGTAGTCGTAGTACATCCTGAGCGGGTGCGACTCGAAGCTCTCCACCGCGTGCGTCTGCACGTTGCTGGTCAGGCAGATCTCGATCGGCACCCGCGCGTCGTTCACGAAGCGCATCAGGTCCGGGTCCTCGAAGAGCCGCGTGCCGTGGCCGATGCGGTGCGCGCGGCAGTAGTGCAGCGCCTGGTGGATGCTCTCCGGCCCGTACGCCTCGCCGGCGTGGATGGTGGCCGCCATGTTCTTGTTGATCACGGTGTAGAAGGCGTCCTTGTGCTTCTTGGCCGGGTAGTTGTACTCCGCCCCCGCCAGGTCGAACGCCACCACGCCGCGGTCCTTGTACGCCACCGTGAGGTCCGCCAGGTCGCGCGAGGTGCCGGGGTCCATGTTGCGGATCCCGCAGATGATGATGGCCGTCTCGATCCCGAAGTCCTCCTTCGCCCGCCTGAGCCCCCGCAGCGGCGCGTCGACCGCCTCGGTGAGGGGCAGCCCCCCGCGCGTGTTCAGGATCGGCGAGTAGCGGATCTCGGCGTAGCGCACGTTCTCGTTCGCCAGGTCCTCGGCCAGCTCGTAGGCGATGCGCTCCAGCGCGTCGGCGGTCTGCATCACCGACAGGGTGATCTCGAAGCGCTCCAGGTACTCCACCAGGTTGCGCGCGTCGTTCACGTGCATGTAGTCGCGCAGCGCGTCGGGGTCGTGCGCGGGCATCTTCTTTCCGTACTCGGCCGCCAGCTCCAGCATGGTCTCCGGCCGCAGCGACCCGTCCAGGTGCACGTGCAGCTCGGCCTTGGGAAGGCGGTGCAGCAGCTCTCGTGTGACTTGCATTTCTCTCCGCTTTGCTCGTTGCGGGACCTCCGGGTACGCGAACGGGTGGCGGCCCGTGAGGGGCGCCACCCGCGTCGGAGGCCAGTTTACCGACCCGGTGGATGATTCTATCGTCCGCACCCTCCGCGCGCCACCTCGGACAAAAATCACCTCATACCGTTTCTGTTGATTGATCGTGCATTCTCGTCAACAGAATTCCTCACACGGAGTCAACGGAGTCAACAGAGAACGACTCCGCTGACTCCGTTGACTCCGTGTGAGAAACCTGCTGTGCTGTACCTGCGAATGCACAGTCATTTCTCAGATCTGGTATCACGATCACGCAGAGACGCGGAGGCGCGGAGAGGGAGACGCGGAACCGCCCTGCGACCGGTATCGCAGGAGGAGGATCGCCAGCCGCGCCAGGGAAAGCGCGAGGAGGAGGCCCCAGAGCAGCGTCCAGACCACGCGCCACCCGGCGAACGGCGTCGCGGGAGAGACGCGCGCCGGGGGCTGGTTCCAGGGGCGCACCACCGTCGCCCAGGCCAGGAACGCGTCGCCCACCGGGAGCCGGCCGAAGGCGTACGACCGGCGCCCACCCCACTGCAGCGGCATGCCCACTACCTCGGCCGACGCGCGCAGGTCCGCCGCCATCGCGGGATAGCCGACCATCCGCGCCGCCGCGCCCCCGACGACCGACGCGGGGGCGCTCACCCCCAGCACGATGGGCCCCGAGTCCACGTCTTCGGGCCCGCTCTGGCCGTGCGGGTACTCGCGCGCGGCCGGGAGCAGCCCCGCCAGCCGGGTGGCGAACGTCCGCTGGAACCGGGCGAACTGCGACGCCGCCACGGCGGGATCGATCTCGTAGACGAACCGGACCATCAGCGCGGCCGATTCACCGCGCGGCTGCGGCGCCCCGGCCCCGTGCGTGAGGAGGCCGGTGGCGGGATCGGCCTGCGCGAGCGCGGCGCGCAGCCAGGCCTCGGCGGTGCGCGCGTAGCGCGGGTCCAGCAGGGTCCCGCAGGAGCGGAGCGCGGCCGCTCCCGCCGCGTTGTCCGCGGTCCACGCGGCGCCCGGGTAGGTGTCGAGGAAGGGGCCCCGGGTGCGGAAGGCGCTGTCCAGCCGCGCGCAGCTCCCGCGGAACGCCGTGTCCCGCGCCGCGCCGCCGGCCAGGTGCAGGATGCCGGCGCGCAGGTGGCCCGTCCACCCCTCGTAGAACACGCCGAACGGGAGCCCGCTGGCCGGCTCGAACGGCTCGCGCGAGGCGGGTGCCTCCGCCAGCGCGAGCGCCCGCCGCGCCTCGGCCAGGGCGCGGGCGCGCGTGGCCCCGTCCGCCGTGCCGCGCCCGATGTCCACCCAGGCGAGCCCGTACAGGGTGAGGGTGAAGACGCGTCCCTCCGGGAAGAGCTCCTGCATCCGGTCGGCGCGCGCTTCCAGGTCGTCCTGGAGGTAGTCGAGCTGCGCGATGGCGGTGCGGGTGCCGGACGGGGCTGCCGGGTCCGGCGCCAGCCACACCCGCGCCAGCATCAGCACCGACGCGAGGAGGCACAGCACCCATCCGAACACCCGCAGCCCCCGATGGGCGGGCGGGTGTTTGCGTTTCGCGGATTTCTTCACGGGGGGATTATGTGCGATGGAGACGCGGGTGGTTCTCTCCGTGCCTCTGCGTCTCTGCGTGAGTCGAGCTTTCTACAGCTTCCACTCGTCGCGTGCGACCTCCTGCGGGGGGAGGACGACGCCGTGCGTCTTCGCGTACACCAGCTTCCGGTTCTGGAAAGGCTTGATCAGGACCAGTCCGGCGATGAACCCGCCGACGTGCGCCCACACCGCGACTCCGCCGGCCTCCTCCGACCCAAGGCTGCCGACGCCGGCCAGGAGCTGGAAGACGAACCAGTAGATCAGGAAGAACCAGGCGCGGACGTTGATCAGGAAGAGCGGCGGGATCCAGGTCTGCACCCGCGCCTGAGGGTAGAGGAGCACGTAGGCGCCCATCACCCCGCTGATGGCGCCGCTCGCGCCGACCGTGGGGAGCTGGCTGTCGGGCATCAGGAAGACGTGCGCGAGCCCCGCCGCCAGCCCGCAGACCAGGTAGAAGACGATGAAGCGGAGGTGGCCCATGGAGTCTTCGATGTTGTTCCCGAAGACCCAGAGGAAGAGCATGTTGCCGAGGATGTGGTCCCATCCCCCGTGCATGAACATGCTGGTGAAGAGCTCGGCCCACCCCAGCCCGCCCTGCTCGCGCACGCAGGCCTGCGTCAGCTCGCAGGGCACGGCGCCGTAGCGCCACACCGACGCCTCCAGCACCCGCTCCTCCATCCCCGCGCCCTGCAGCAGCACCCACGCCGCCAGGTTCAGCACGATGAGGGCGATCGTGACGACCGGCGTGAGCTCGGTTGGGTTGTCGTCCCTGAGGGGAATCACCTGGCGATCGCGTCGGTTCCGGGGGATGTGGCCTTCACCCGCCCGCGGATGCAAGCGTGGCGCCGCGGGCGGCCGGCGCCCGCGCTACGGCTGCCGCGGGGCGGTCTGGCGCGCGTCGTGGATGAACTTCCCGACGACCACGCCGAACAGCACGCTGCAGAAGGCGAAGATCACGGTCCCGGGGAGGTCGGTGATGATCGGCTCGCCGAGCAGCGCCGCCACCGCCGCGACCGCGCCCACGTACGCCGCGGTCGCCACGATGCCGCTGAGGTAGTCGCCCGGCGTGCCCAGGCGCGCGAGCGAAGGGCGGGTGAGCGAGTACGCGAAGCCGCCCACGGCGCCCGCGGCGGCCGCGAGGAACGCCACCCCGAGCGCCTCCAGCACCCGCAGCGGTGAGCGGAACACCGCCGGGAAGAGGATGCGCACGGCCGTCATCAGGAAGAGCGCGACGGCGCCGAATGTCGCGGGCCGCGCCCATCCCGGGAGGCGCCCGATGAGGGCGATGAGGCGAGCGGCTCCGGTGGCCGGAGGATCGGGCGGCGGTGGCAGGTTCTCGCGCGCCCATGCGTTCCGCGCCTGGCAGGTGGTGCACGCCTCCATGTGCGCCACGAGCTCCTTCGCCAGCGCGATCTGGCTGCTCCCGGTGGCGTGGAGCACCCTGTCCCGTGCGTCGGCCACCCAGCCGCAGGCGGGCAGGCCGCTCGCCTCCATGTGCGCGTCCCACTCCGCCCGCGCCACGTACCATTCCATCCACCGGCGCATCTGCGCGGGGACGCGGATCGTGCCGCCCTCCCAGGCGCGCACCTCTCCCTCGGTGACGGAGAGCTCCGCGGCGAGCGCTTCGGGCGTCAGCCCCAGCCTCTCGCGGGCCGCACGGACGTCGAAATCGTTGTTCTGCATGGGGTTGCCTGCGGCGCGGCAGGGCCGGCGGTTTCGCGGCGCCGTCGTCAGTCCTCGAGCGCGACCTGCACGGCGGGGTCGTCGCCCACCACGGTCGTCCACTCGCGGACGCGCCAGGCGGCGACCAGGCCGTTGCGGACGTACGGGTCCGCCTTCGCGAACTCCTCCGCCACCGCCGGCGACGCGCCGCGGAAGAGGAGCACCGCGCCGTCCACCGGGTCCGCGAGCGCGCCGCCCAGGACCAGCTCGCCGCGCTCGTGGGCGGCGCGTGCATGGCGCAGGTGCAGGCTCCTGAACTCCGCGCGGCGCTCGACGTAGTCCGGCACGACGTCGTAGAAGAGCAGGTAGTGCATCGAATCCTCGCGTTCAGGGAGCGGAGTCTGCTGGCCGCTCCTCGGCGCCGGCCGCCGACGCGCGGCTCAGCGGTCGGCAGCGGGCGCCGGCCGGGTGCGGATCACGGATCGGCCGGGTCCTGCTTCCGGGCGGCGTTGAACCAGCCTCCCACCAGCGAGCCGAGCAGCAGGGAGCAGACGGCGAGCATGATGAAGTCTTCAGCGGTGCTCGCACCCTTCACCCGGTCTCCGAACACGAGCGGCGGAACCGCGAGGAAGACGACCAGGCAGGTGGCGACGCAAGCGATCCCGGTCAGGATGTCGCCGATCGTTCCCAGCCGTTCCAGCTTCGGCCGGACGAGCGAGAAGGTCAGCCCGCTCGCCACGCCCGACGCGGCGGCAAACAGGATGACACCCACGGCCAGGGGGTCGAGGAGCCTGTGCGGGAACAGGTACAACAGCCGGCCGCTCATGAACACCGTGACCGCGGCCGCGCCCACCACGGCGGGGCGCACCCAGACCGGGAGCCGCGCGAGGGATCGCTGGAACCAGTCGGGCGCGGACGGCGGAACGTAGCGCTCGCCCGGAACCGGTTCGGTGGGCTCCAGGGTGCCCCACCGGTTTTCCAGCCGATCCAGGGATGCCGTCTCGTCCCCTTCCGGCGGCTGTGTGCCCGCGGCCAGCGCCTCGCGGCTCTGCTGAAGCCGGATGCGGGCCTCGCGCAGCTGCTTCCGGGTGTCTTCGATCACCGTTCGTCCGCGGGGTCGCGTGAGGGTGCGCGTGGGACCGGTTACGGCTGTGCGGGGAGGGGCGTTTCGCGCAGGAAGAAGTTCGTCGCCGTCACCGTCATCACCACCTCGCGGCGCTGGTTCAGCACCTCCACGGCCGAGCGTACGATGCCGCGGTCGGGCCTGGTGCGCGAGGGCCGCGCGTCGACCACGGTGACGCGGATCGAGAGCTCGTCGCCGGGGCGCACGGGGAGGAGCCAGCGCAGCTCGTCGACGCCGGGGGAGACGAGGGTCTGGTCGCCCGGGAGATAGTGGTCGGAGTAGAGCCGCATCATCAGCGCGGCCGTGTGCCAGCCGCTGGCGATCAGCCCGCCGTACTCCGTCTCCCGTGCCGCCACCGGATCGGTGTGGAAGACCTGCGGATCGAAGCGCCGCCCGAACTCCAGCACCTCCTCCTCGGTCACGGCGATCGAACCGGACTCGAACACCGAGCCCGGCCGGTAGGACTCGAAGTAGCGGTTTCCGGGGGATGCGGAAGGGCTCACGGGCCGACGTACACGACCTGGCCGGGCTGGATCGTCGCGAGGGCGCGGTTCACCCTTTCCAGCACATTGGGATCCTAAGCTTAGAATTCCACGTGGACAAGTTGTCGCG
>JADMIO011130919.1_pt1 | contig 12295 bp, 12 predicted proteins | sample 8958161 | NCBI WGS metagenome assembly JADMIO01 (sample SAMN16585339, study PRJNA669376) | soil metagenome | isolation source: Crop rotation soil | place: USA: Cullars Rotation, Alabama | collected 2011 | reverse complement strand
GCCGCGACTTCAAGTCACGTGAATTCCAAGCTTCGGATCCCACTGTGCTGGAAAGGGTCTCGACGACGAAGCTCATGCGGCTGCAGAGCTCAAGATCAGCCCGAGCGGCCGGCACAAAGGCTGCTGTCGCGGCCAGCGCCGCGCCGGCGAAAATCAGGGGCTTGCCGATTCGGGCGATCATGCGAATCGGCCGCGACATCTAGCACGATTGGGCTACAGTCGCATCAGAGCGGGGAGAAATGGATATGATCAGGCTCGAACAGGCCAACCGGATCATCGAAGCGATCCTCAAGCGCGGCGCGGAGCTCAACTGCCGGCCGATCAGCGCGGTCGTCGTCGAGCCGGGCTGCGTGGTGAAGGCGTTTCAGAAGGATGATGGCGCCTCGATGATCCGGTTCGAAATGGCCTATGGCAAGGCGTACGCGGCTCTGGCGCTCGGCCGCAATTCGAGCTTGGTGCGCATCCGTCAGGAGGAGAAGCCGAATTTCATGCGCCACTTGATCGCGGTCAGCGAGGACAAGCTGTTTGCCGAGGGCGGCGGCATGCTGATCCGTGACGGATCAGGCGAGGTCGTCGGAGCGGTCGGGGTCACGGGCGACACCGAGGAGCGCGACGAAGAGCTCGCCGCTCACGGAATCCATTCCGTGGGGCTGAAGACCGACGCGGACTGGGAAGGAAAGGGCCGTCAGTTCATCGTGCGGCGGACCAGCTCGCCGGACGGCCGCTGACACATGGCGGGTTTGAGTGTGATTGGTTCGAAATCGAATCGATGCGCGGTCCGAATCTCGTCATTGCGAGCGGAGCGAAGCAATCCAGGCCGAAAATGCTGGGTTGCTTCGTCGCTTCGCTCCTCGCAATGACGGAGCGCTCTCGACTTTCTATAAAATCATCATGGTTTAGCCGGTCAGTTCGGCGATGCGCCGCTTCAGGTGCCGATTCTTGCTTTCAAGCTGCCGGACGCGCCGCGCGAGCGCCGTTGGGCCCGGCATATCCTTCTCGGCCGGCTCGAAATCGATGCCGATGTGATTCTGCCGCCGCCAACGCACCGTGGCGCCGACCTCCGTCTCCCATTGCGTCACTGCGAGATTGAACTGGTCGGGAATCAGCCGGCCATTGTGAACGACCAGCCGTCCGCCCGTCGATGACGTGTCGCGAATGAGGACGTCGGCCGTCGCCTGTCCATCGAGAAACGAGGCGCGGCCGCCCATATAAGCCGGCCAACGCTGTTCTTTGCGACGCTCCCGCATGAGCTGCTCCTCCTGGCTGCCGAAACCCTACGGGCGGCGGCCATGTTGGCAAGCTCGCAGCGGATGCAGCGTTAGCGGTTAAGGTTGATGGGCACGCGCGCAGGCCGCTCACTGTGCGAGAAGGGCCGGGATCGCCCGTCTGAGGCAATCTCCAGGATCAGCTTGCGCTGCACCGCGGCGGCGAAGGCTTCGTACGATGCCGCCGGCACCATGAACGAGCCCGCACCCCCGATCACGTGATCGAAGTAATATTTGTCGAGATAAGGCTCGAGCGACAGGATCGGCAGCCCGTTGATGATCACGCCCTCGCGCACGGCTTCGTTGCGCGCTTCGTCGACGTCGCGGCCCCGGTTGTTCGAGCCGTCGCCGGAAATGTCGATCACCCGCTTCAAACCGCGGTATGGCGCCGCCGATAACGTCAGCATGCCATGATCGATCGCGCCGGAGATCGAGGTGCCGCCGCCGAACAATTGCCGCGGCGCTGCATCGATGGCGGCGGCGAGGCCATTGGTCGAGCTTTCGTCCTTGATCAGAGTCCATGGCACGACCTGGACCTGCAAGGTCGGGCCGGTCCACTGCGTCATGGTGACCGCGATCGACTGTGTCGATAGCCCGTGGATCGCGCCCAGCACCTGGGGATTGCGGAACGCGTCGGCATAGCCCCGCCGCTGCAGTTCGAAGCGGGCCTGATTGACGCTGCCCGAGGCGTCGACCGCGAGCACGAGCAGGACGTCGGTCGTGACCTGCGCGCTCGCGGGCGTGGCCTGGGCCAGCAACGCCAACGCTAGAGTGCAGACGAATTTCAGCATCGCATCAGGACGAAGGTTGTCTCGCAAGCTTGCGGGCGGGCGGATGGTTGCTGACAATAGCGCAAACGGAGGAATGCCGATGGTCCGAAAACTGATGCTCGCGAGTGTGCTTTTGCTTGCTGGTGGCGTCGCGGCGAGGGCCGAATATCCCGACAAGCCAGTGCATGTGATCGTGCCCGTCGCGGCAGGCGGCGGGGTCGATGTGATGGCTCGCCTGCTTGCGCAGAAGCTCAGTGAACGGCTGAACCAGCAATTCGTGGTCGAGAACCGCGCCGGCGCCGCAGGCGTCATCGGCAGCAAAGCCGTGATTGCTTCACCAGCCGACGGCGCCACGCTGCTCTACATGCCGTCGAGCCTTTCGCTTGCGGTCGCTGTCGCCAAGACGCCGCCCTACGATCTTGCCAGGGACTTCACGCCGATCGTCAACGTCGCGATCAGCCCCTACGCGCTGGTCGTGCACCCGTCGGTGCCGGCCCACTCGCTGAAGGAATTGATCGCCTACGCCAAGGCCAATCCCGGCAAGCTCAGCTACGGCTCCGCCGGCATCGGCAGCGCCTCGCATCTCGCGGCCGAGCTCTTCAAGAGCAAGGCCGGCATCGACATGGTGCATGTGCCGAACAAGGGCATGAACCCGGCCCTGATCGATCTGATGGGCGGTCAGGTGCAGGTGCTGTTCGCCAGCGTTCCGGGACTGACGGCCGAAAAGACCGCGCGGGTGCGGCCGATCGCCATGGCCGAGCTCAAGCGTTCGGGCTTGATGCCGGGCCTGCCGACCATGGATGAATCTGGTCTGTCCGGTTTCGCGGTCGGCAACTGGGCGGGTCTGCTCGGGCCTGCCGGTCTCGATCCGGCGATCGTGAAGAAATTGCACGGCGAGATTGTCGCCATTCTCGGCACCGACGACATCAAGGCGCGGGTCAAGACGCTCGGCTACGACGTGATCGCAAGCACGCCCGAGCAGTTCGCCCGCCAATTGCGCGACGACGTCGAGCGCTGGGCGCCGGTCGCGAGGGACGCCGCGCAGGCGAAGTAAATTCTGTTTCAAGCGCCGGAAAAAATGGCGCGCCCGAAGAGATTCGAACTCCTGACCCCCAGATTCGTAGTCTGGTGCTCTATCCAGCTGAGCTACGGGCGCTTGCCGTTCCGCGAGGGAAATTCCGCGCCCGCGGGCGCGGAACGCGGCTAGAGCTATAGCCTCCCCAGGTTAATGGCAAGTCTGGGCCGGAACCGGGGCCGTCAGGCCCGCGCCCGCGCGCTGCGGTGCGCATCAAGCTCCACCGCCCGGTCCGGTATGGTAAGCCGGAACGTGGCGCCGATGGTGCCTTCGACCAGCCTGATGTCGCCGCCGTGCGCGCGCACCAGTTCGGCGGCGATGACCAGGCCGAGGCCGGTGCCGCCGGAGCGGGCGGAGCTCTGGAACGGCTCGAACAGATGCTCGCGGGTCTTGGCCGGGAAGCCCGGGCCGGTGTCGGAGACCTCGATCACCACCACGGCGCCTTCGCGCCGTCCGGTGATCCTGACCTGGTCGCGCGCCGGATCGTTGGGCGCCCGGGTCTCGAGCGCCTGCACGGCGTTGCGCGCGAGATTGATCAGCACGCGCAGAAGCTGGTCAGGATCGGCGTCGACCATCAACCCGCGCTCGACGGCGGCGATCCACGCGAGCTGCGTTTCGGACACCGCCAGCGTCTCGCGCACGTCCTCGACCAGGGCTTCGACCTCGACCAGCTTGCGGTCCGGCGGCGGCTCCTGCACGCGTCCATAGGACAGCGTCGATTGGCAGAAGGCGATCGCGCGTTCGAGCGTCTTCATCAGCTTGGGCGCGAAGCGCTGCACCCGCGGATCCGGCAGATGCGACAGCCCCTCGGAGAACAGTTGCGCGGAGGTGAGAAGGTTGCGCAGGTCGTGATTGATCTTCGAGACGGCGAGGCCGAGTGAAGCAAGCCTGTTTTTCTGCTGCAGCATCGAGGCGAGCTCCTGCTGCATGGCCGCGAATTCCCGCTCGGCGAAGCCGATCTCGTCCTGGCGGCTGGAGCCGGCGGCAATTCTGGCCGGATGCTCGGGATCGCTACGGAAGCGGATCATGTTCGCGGTCAAGCGACGCACCGGTCCCACCAGCAGGTGATGCAGCGCGAAATAGACCAGCGTGGCGGTAATGCCGGAGATCAGCAGCGACAGCAGCAGGATGTTGATGGAGAAGCGGATCATGGCGCGCCGCAGCGGCGCCTCGTCCAGCACGATCTCGAGGAAGTCGCCGCCCATCGGCGCGGGTCCCACGACGCGCATCACATCGTTGTCGCGGCACAAAAGCGTGCCGAACGCGTCATAAATGGCGCGATACCAGGTCACGCTGCGCACATCGATGTCGTGATTGATGGTCGGCGGCATCTGCGAGACAGCCAGCAGCCGCCGCTGCTTGCCGATCTTCATCGCCACCGCGCGGGCGCCGACGCTCTGCAGGATCTGCCGCGCCAGGGTTTCCGGCACCATGCCACTGGGTGCGGCGTCGAGCACCAATGCAGCGGTGTGGGCGGCGGCGAGCCGATCGTTCAGCCAATTGAGCCGGAAGTTGGCGATCGAGGGCACATAGATCAGCACTTCGGCGATCATCACGAACAGCGTGGTGAGCACGAGCAGCTTGCCCGATAGACCGAACCGGACCGGCCGCGGGAGCGCGTCGACGGCTGTGGGTTCTTGCGTCATTTCGTGTCCGTCTCAGCCCAAGCGCCGTAGCCAACTCAAAATGCGCCGGACCCAGGGTTTCGTCAAACGCGGCGCGAAAAAGCTCACGGCCGCGCGCTTTCCGATCTCGGAAAAGGTCGGATAGGGCACCACGATTTCGGCAAAAGAACGAATGTTGAGGCCGTGGGTGACGGCAAGGGTCCAGGCCAGGATCTGCTCGCCGGCGGCGGCGCCGACAATGGTCGTGCCGAGCACTATTCCCTTGCGGCTGGTGACCACCTTGATGTGGCCGCGCGTTGCCCGCTCGGTCTGGGCGCGATCGTTGTCGTGATAAGGCCAGCGCAGCACATGGATGCGGCCATAGCTCCGGCGGGCCTGCGCGTCGGTGAGGCCGACATGGGCGAGCTCCGGGTCGGTGAAGGTCACGCGCGGGATGTTGTCGAAGTTCATTCTGAACCACAGGCGGAACAGCAGGTGGCGCGCCAGCATCGCCGCTTCGTGGGCGGCGGCGTGGGTGAAGTGTGGCCCGGCAATGACGTCGCCGATGGCGAAAACCCGCCGGTTGCTGGTGCGCAGCCGGCGGCTGACCACGATGCCACCGGGATCGTGCTTGATCCGTCCTGCGGCGAGATCGAGCGCCGCGAGGTTTGGCTGTCGGCCGGCGGCGATCAGAAGATCGGTGCCGAGAAGGGTTTCGCCGCCATCCAGCACGACCTCGAGGCGTCCGCTGCGATACTTGAGCCGCTCGATCTGCACTCCGCTGCGCACGGTGATGCCCTCGCGCGCGAACGCGTCGATCACGACCGCGGCGCACTCAGGATCCTCCTGCGCCAGCGGCTGCGCCGCCTCCAGCACAGTGACATCGGACCCGAGCCGGCGGAATGCCTGGCCGAGCTCGAGCCCGACGGCGCCGGCGCCCAGTACGATCAGGTGCCTGGGAAGCGCGCGAAGCTCGAACACGGTTTCGTTGGTGAGATAGGGCACCTGTTCGATGCCCGGGATCGGCGGCACCACCGGCACGGTGCCGGTCGCGATCACGAAGCGGCGCGCCTTGATCTCGAATCGAACCTCCGGCTGTTCGCCGACCACGACGGTTTTGGCATCACGGAAGCGCGCTTCGCCCTCGATCACCTGCACGCCAAGTCCGGTGAAGCGTTCCTTTGAATCGTTCGGCGCGATCGTATTGATGACCCGGTGGATGTGATCGTAGATGCCGTCATAGGCGACGTCGGGCTGGACCGGCTTGATGCCGAACGGACCGCCGCTGCGCATCGCCTCGGCGTGGCGGGCTGCCGCAATCATCGACTTCGAGGGCACGCAGCCGTTGTACAGACATTCGCCGCCCATCCGCCCCTTCTCGATCAGGACGACCGGCACGCCGAAGGCGGCGGCCGCCGCCGCCATCGACAGGCCCGCGGCGCCGGCGCCGATCACGCAAATATCCGGGGTGAGCTTTTCGGCCATGGCGTTTTTGATTGTGCGTGCAGGATATCAGTGGCGCTTGGGAACGTCGGCGTGAATCCTGCCGCTCGCGAACCGGCGGGCGAGCACAGGAATCAAGGCCAGGACGCCCAGCGCCACCAGGGCCGCGAGCAGGGTGGGCGTCAGCACATGTGAAAGGTCGAATTCGACGCTGCAACCGGAACGGCCGGCGGCGAGGCAGGCGTTGTATTGAGTCCCCTGCGCCGTCATCACACTGCCGAGCCCGGCGCCGAACACCGCGAACGCGACAGTCCCTGGCAGGATGCCGATCGCCGTCGCAGCCACGAATGTGGTGAGCCGGATGTCGAACAGCGCCGGCGCGAGATTGACCAGCCAGAACGGAAACGGCACCAGCCGGAGGAACAGCAGATAGTTGAACGCATCGGCGCGAAAGCCATCGGCCAGCTTGGCGGCGAACGGGCCGGCGCGACGTGTCAGGAATTCTCCGGCGGCGCTGCGCGCAATCAGGAAGACGATGGTTGCTCCGGCGAGCGCGCCGATGCAGGCGGCGATGCTGCCCAGCACCGGCCCGAACAGGAAACCGCCGACCACTGTCAAGATCGCGCCGCCGGGGAGCGACAAGCTGACCACCGCAACATAAAGCGCGACGAACCCGACAACCGCACCGAAATGATGTGTTGCGACGAATTGATCGATGACCCGGCGATTCTGGACCAGGGTTTCGAACGACAGGCCGCGATGCAGGCCGAATCCGTAGGCGATGACGATCAGAACCACGATCGCCGCCAGTGGTGCGAACCGCCGGAGCGCGCGTCCCCGGGCGCGCGGCGCGGTTGTGCTGCAATCGTCGGCGGTGGGTCTCACGCGGGTGCTCGCGGACGGATTCAAGCGCCAACATTGACGCCTGGGCTGCGCCACGATGTATACACGACGCCTCGCAGAAGCGAACCCATCACACTGATTTGTGAGCCAAATCCTGCCTCCGGCGGGCCGAGGGCCGCTCGCATTGACGCCCAAGCCAGGGCTCCCGTATAAGCCGCACGCGACGGCGAACGGAGAAGAAATCGTGAAGCGGACCTATCAACCCAGCAAGCTGGTGCGCAAGCGCCGTCACGGTTACCGCGCCCGCATGAAAACCAAAGGCGGGCGCCGCGTGCTGGCCGCCCGGCGGGCGCGTGGGCGTAAGCGGTTGAGCGCCTGAAACTTGACCCTCGGCCAGACCTCCAGACCCGCGGTGATCATTCACGAGCGTCGGTCATGAGGCCTGACCATGGCCACGAGACCGGAGCCTCGGCCATGACAAGCGGAGCCTCGGTCCCGATGAAACGGCTGAAGCGGCGCGCGGACTTCCTGGCCGCCGCGCAGGGCGCCAGGGCTCCTGTTCCCGGATTTGTGCTCCAGATGCTCGCTCGGCCTGTGCATGGTCCGGTGCGGGTGGGATTCACCGTCTCGCGGAAGGTCGGCAACGCCGTCGAGCGCAATCGCGTCCGCCGGCGGTTGCGTGAGGTGGTGCGGCTTGCGCCGGCGGCGCGGATGCGGCCGGGACACGACTATGTGCTGATCGGGCGGCGCGCGGCGCTTGAGCTGCCGTTCGAGCGGATGATCGATGACCTCGAGCGCGCGCTCCGCCGGGTGCATTCGGCGGCAGTCGAAAGCGAGCGAACTGGCAGGGGCTCGGCCGCGACCCCACATGCCGGAAGCAGGTAGAGCGCCGAATATGAACGACCAGAAGAACACCATCCTCGCCATCGTGCTTTCGGCCATCGTGCTGATCGCCTGGCAATATTTCATCGGCATGCCGCAGCTGGAGAAGCAGAAGCAGGAGGCGCAGCTCAAGCAACAGCAGACGCAGTCCTCGCCCGCGCAGCCGCCCGCGACCAACGCGCCCGCGCCTGGGCAGGCCGGCGCGCCGCAGGTGCCGGGTCAGCCGGCGAGCCAGCCGGGTCAGCAGCTTTCGCGCGAGGCGGTGATCGCCCAGACGCCACGGATTCCGATCGAAACGCCGCGGCTGCAAGGTTCGATCGCCCTCAAAGGCGGGCGGATCGATGATCTCGCTCTCAGCCAGTATCACGAAACCGTGGACAAGAGTTCGCCGCCTATCGTGCTGCTCGAACCGTCCAGCGCCCCCAATCCGTTCTATGCCGAATTCGGCTGGGTCGGTGCCGCAGGCAGCAACGTCAAGGTGCCCAACCCGGACACGGTATGGACCCGGCAGGGCTCCGGCAGCCTTGGCGTCGATCGGCCGGTCACTCTGGTCTACGACAACGGCGAAGGGCTTGAATTTCGCCGCGTCATCAATGTCGACGACAAATACCTGTTCACCATCCAGGATCAGGTCGTCAACAAGACGTCAGCGCCGGTTTCACTCTATCCATTCGCTCTGATCTCGCGGCACGGCACGCCCCAGACGCTGGGCTACTACATCCTGCACGAAGGCCTGATCGGGGTGATGGGCGACCAGGGCCTGCAGGAGTTCACCTACAAGACCATCGAAGAAAAGAAGACGGTTTCGTTCAAGGCGACCAACGCCTGGCTCGGCATCACCGACAAGTACTGGGCGGCGGCGCTTCTGCCCGACACCAAGGCCGCCATTCAGGCCAAGTTCTCGTTCGGCACGCTCGGCACCGTCAAGACCTACCAGACCGACTATCTCGGCGACTCGCAAACCGTCGCGCCGGGCGCCACCGCGTCGACCAACACGAGGCTGTTCGCGGGCGCCAAGGAGGTCGCAGTCGTCGATGGCTACGAGAAGCAGCTCGGGCTCAATCGCTTCGAGCTGTTGATCGACTGGGGCTGGTTCTACTTCATCACCAAGCCGATGTTCTGGTCGATCGACTGGCTTTATCACCACGTCGGCAATTTCGGCATCGCCATCCTGCTGATCACCGTACTCATCAAGCTGGTGTTCTTCCCGCTCGCCAACAAGTCCTACGCCTCGATGGCGAAGATGAAGGCGGTGCAGCCGGAAATGGCGGCGATCCGCGAGCGCTACGCCGATGACAAGGTGAAGCAGCAACAGGCGCTGATGGAGCTCTACAAGAAGGAGAAGATCAATCCTTTGGCCGGCTGCTTGCCGATCCTGATCCAGGTGCCGGTGTTCTTTTCGCTCTACAAGGTGCTGTTCATCTCCATCGAGATGCGGCACGCGCCGTTCTATGGCTGGATCCGCGACCTCTCCGCGCCGGACCCGACCAACGTGTTCAATCTGTTCGGCCTGCTGCCCTTCGATCCTACCCTGCTGCCGGTGTTCGGCCATTTCCTGCACATCGGATTCTGGCCGCTGATCATGGGCATCACCATGTGGTTTCAGATGAAGCTCAACCCGGCGCCGCCGGACCCGACGCAGAAGATCATCTTTGACTGGATGCCGTTGATCTTCACCTTCATGCTGGCGTCATTCTCAGCCGGCCTCGTGATCTACTGGGCCTGGAACAACACGCTGTCGGTGATCCAGCAGAGCATCATCATGCGCAAGAACGGCGCCAAGATCGAGCTGTTCGACAACATCAAGAGCCTGTTCAGCAAGAAATCAGCCAGCAAGACATAGGCGCTTCGGCTCCGGTTTTTGCCGATCCTGTTTGCTTCAAGCGTTCGTGAGCAGACAGTTGCGTCGCATCACATCCTCGAAATCGGCTGGATCGCCCGCGACATCATTGGAATAGCCCGACTGCTTGCTCGATCTCTCCATCGGCAGCGCGATGCTGCTCGACAGCAAAGCAATGGAGGTATCGATGAACAAGATCTTGCTCGCCGCAGTCTTTCTTTCCCTGCTCGCTGCGCCGGTTTCGGCCGGTGCACAGCGCGTGCCCGGACATGCGGTCACCAAGGCGTGGCCGAGGCAAGGTTTGGAGCTTCGTGCCTCGACCGCACGCGCCGCCGGCAACGCCTACGGGATGGGGAGGGGCGCTGCGTCCGAGCTCACTGCCAACAGCCCGGAGCTGACCGGAGGCGGAAGCTTCGGCTACAACACCAAACTGTTGGAATTCTGATCGCCAGCGAAATGGAGGAGGGGGTCGTTCCCCTCCTCCTTTCCCCTTTATCGGCGACTTTACTCGATCACCTGGTCCGCGCGGGAGAGCAGCATCGCCGGCACGTCTAGGCTCAGGGCTTTGGCCGTCGTCAGATTGAGGACCAGCTCGAATTTGGTTGCACGCATGACCGGCATATCTGCCGGCTTCTCTCCCTTGAGAACGCGGCCCGTGTAGACGCCGGTTTGGCGATATTGGTCAGCAAGACTCGATCCGTAGCTGATCAATCCGCCAATTTCGGCGAACTCCCGGTCATAGAACATGGCGGGGACAGCGTGGAGCGCCGCCAGCGTCGTGAGCTGCAGGCGACGATTACCGAACAACGGACCGGGGCTCACCAGCAGGCCTTGGATGCGGTCTTTGGAGATTTTTGCAAAGGCGACATCGATCTCATCGTTGCTGCTGGCGCGTATGATTGTGAGCTGCGCCCCGATCAGCGAAGCTGCGCTCTGCAACTCGGCAATTGCCGAACCGGTAACGACCGGGTTGTCCGGATTGACGAGTACGGCAAACCGGGTGGCCTTGGGCAGCAGTTCGTGCAGAAGTCCAAGCTGCTTCGCCGCAACTTCCGCCTGCATGTAATTCACGCCGGTGACATTGCCGCCCGGGCGATTGAGGCTGCGGACGAGGCCTGCCTCGACTGGGTCTACGCCGGTGCTGAAGACGATCGGTATCGCTGTCGTCGCAGCCTTGGCGGCGAGTGCCGCTTGGTAGCTGCCCGGTGTGGCGATCACGGCAACGCGGCGACGAACAAGATCGTCCGCCAGCGTCGGCAGCCTCTCCAATACATTGTTCGCCCAGCGGTATTCGATGGCGACATTCTGGCCTTCGACATGGCCGGTTTCAGCCAGACCTTGGCGGAACGCAGCCAGGAGCGGCGGCGTAGCCTCCGAGCCGGCGTATAGAAATCCGACAACCGGCGTCGCCGGCTGCTGCGCACGCGCCATGTGCGCCCACGCTGCGCCACCGCCAATCAGCGCTAGCAGTTCGCGGCGCCTCATGCGCTGTCCTCACTCCGCAGGCTGATCCCTCCACCATGCGAGCCGCGCGTGGCTGCTCCCAGAAGGCTGTCGTGAAACGGGAGACAAGTGCGCCAAGCGCGGCGTGCCTCCCGCCTCAATGTTCGTTCATTCGCGTGGCGCCCGATCTTGTCAGAAGAACCGCGCTGCCACGATCAGCGCGGCTACGGATTGCCCATGAAGTCGCGCTTGCCGATCTCGACCCCGCACTGGCGGACAATGTCGTAGGCGGTGGTGGCGTGGAAATAGAAGTTCGGCAGGGCGTTGCCGAGCAGCAGACTCTGACCAGTGAATTCGCGCGTCTGGCCGCTTGGAAAGGTGATCTTGATCTCCTTGGCCTCGGTGCCGTCGACCTCGCTCTGTTTGACGCCTTTCAGATACTCGACGGTCTTGGCGATGCGCTCCCTGAGCTGCGCAATCGTGGTCTCGTCGTTGGCGTGCTTGAGCAATTCCTTGCCGGACAGCCGGCCGGCGGCGTTGGCGGCGTGATCGGTGGCGGCCCGAATCTGCCTGGTCAGATTGAACATATCGGGTGACAGCCGCATGTTGAGCAAATCGCTTTCGTTGACCTTGCGCGCCGTGGCCCAAGCCGCAGTCTTGTCGAGCACGGTGCTAAGGCCGTTGAGATGCTGGATGAAGATGGGAATCGACACGGTGTACATGGAAACGGGCATGGAAAGAGCCTCTCCTCGGATGACAACGTAACGTCCGGAGCCTAGCCTAAACCACGTGAGCGCTGCATCCGAATTTTCGCGGGCCGAACTCGAGGCCGGCCGCCGTCTGTTCGCTCAGGAATGGCGCTTTGCCACCGCGGCGAGTTCACTGGCGTCGCTGCCGAAAATGCACGGCGTCGAGATCGCCTTTGCCGGCCGCTCCAATGTCGGCAAGTCGAGCCTGATCAACGCGCTCACCGGAAGGAACGCGCTGGCCCGCACCTCGCACACTCCCGGGCGCACCCAGGACCTGGTGTTTTTCACCGGCGATCCCGTGCTCACGGTGGTTGACATGCCGGGTTATGGCTATGCCGCCGCGCCCAAGCACAAGGTCAGCGCCTGGACCGAGCTGATCCA
>JADMIO010965061.1_pt1 | contig 12297 bp, 10 predicted proteins | sample 8958161 | NCBI WGS metagenome assembly JADMIO01 (sample SAMN16585339, study PRJNA669376) | soil metagenome | isolation source: Crop rotation soil | place: USA: Cullars Rotation, Alabama | collected 2011 | reverse complement strand
GGAAGGAATTTACCTCTGAACAGTTAGAGATCTATCAGACTGCGTTTATTACTAAAGACGGAAAGAAGCGCGATAAACTATTCAATGTGGATATTGAAAGGAACCATCCGCAAATTGCCGAACTACTAAAACGGGAGCAGGAGCGGGTCTTTCAGGCAGTGCAGATTCCGCGCGCGTTTGAAACCGCCTATGCCAGCGAGCAGATGATAGTCATTGCGCAGCATCTGTTTGCGCATTACGACGCGTTGAAGGCGATGCATGCCTATCTTGATTTTGATGATTTGATTTTAAAAGCCCATGAGTTACTGCATACGCCGCGCATCGCTTCCTGGGTGCTGTTTAAGCTGGATGAAGGCATCGATCATATATTGCTGGACGAGGCGCAGGATACCAGCCGCGAGCAGTGGGGTTTAATTTCCGCTATTACTGAAGAGTTTTTTTCCGGCACCGGCGCACGGCAAGCGGAGCGTACCTTATTTGTTGTTGGGGATGAAAAGCAATCGATTTTCAGTTTTCAGGGGGCGGCGCCCCAGGCGTTTGAAGAGATGCGGCAGGAATTTACGGCGCGGATCGCAGCCGTGGGTAAGGAGCTGCGCCATATCCCTCTTACCCTGTCCTTTCGCTCCACCAGGGAAGTGCTCATGCTGGTGGATAGGGTCTTTGCCGTGGAGAGCAACCGTAAAGGGTTGGGATATGCCAATCTCATCAGCCATGAGGCATTCCGTGCAAAAATTCCCGGCTGCGTCGAGTTTTGGCCGGTGATTGAAAAAAGCGTGAAAAAAACCGTAGAACCCTGGCACGTTCCTTCCAGTTACAGCACTTCACCTTTACCCCAAGCCTTACTTGCTGAGCGTATAGCAAGCCAGATAAGACAATGGCTGGATAAAGGGCACATGCTTCCCGGCCGTGACCGTTCCATCACGCCTGGTGATATAATGATCCTGGTTCGCAAACGCAGTGATATTGTTGAATATCTGACGCGCGCGCTGAAGAAGCGTCACATACCGGTAGCAGGCGCTGACCGTATGGCGCTGCATGACAGTATTGCCATACAGGATTTGCTCTCGCTTACCGGGTTCCTGCTGCTGCCTGAGGATAATCTGTCGCTTGCGGAATTGCTTAAAAGTCCTCTTTGCGGCCTTAACGAAGCGGAGTTATTTACGCTTGCCCATGGGCGAGGCGAGAATAGTTTGTGGGAACGCCTGAAGCAACTTGCACCCCATAATAAGCGTTTTAGCGATGTGACAGAACTTCTGTCCGAATTGCTTGCCAAGATAGATTACCTTCCGCCTTATGAATTTTATGCTTATGTGCTGGAAGTAAAAGGAGGGCGCAAAGCCTTTGCGTCACGCCTGGGGGTAGACGTATTCGATCCGCTGAATGAATTCCTTACGCAGGCGATGGAGTACGAGGCACTTCATCCGCCCTCCATGCAGGGATTTTTACACTGGTTCAACGGCAGCATCGGCAGCATTAAGCGCGATATGGAACAGGGCAGGGACGAAGTAAGGATAATGACAGTGCATGGTTCGAAAGGATTACAGGCGCCTATCGTGTTCCTGCCCACCACCACCGATGCACCGACACATAAGGAAGTCGATACAAAACTGCTCTGGCATTCACATCAGGGAAAACGGCTGTTGATCTGGAAGCGGAGTGATGCTGTGTCACATAGATTACGGGACGAAAAAATGGAGGAGGCGCTGGAGGAATACCGAAGGCTGCTTTATGTCGCACTCACCCGTGCCGAGGATCGCCTCTACATCGCGGGTTACGCCGGCAAAACCGAGGGATCTTGGTATGGCATGATGCAACAGTCAGTGGAGGAAATAGGGGTCAAATGCCAGCGCCAGTTTGCAGATGAAGCTGAGCCTTGCGAAATATGGACGACGGACAGCCAATCCGCTGCTGAAACAGATGAAACGCCAATTGCCAAACCCACACCAACGGTCACCATACCTGCCTATTTATTCTCTCCACCGCCGCCGGAAAAAGAACTGCCACGCCTGACCCCGTCGCATTTAATACCAAAAAACACCCCATCAATGCTGCCCGTGAATCCTTCACTCAAAGCACGTGGCAGGGGAATTATCATACACCGGCTGCTCGAATTACTGTTTTCTGTGGAAGAAGAAAAGCGTGCGGAAATTGCACGTGAATATATAGGGCGGCAGGGGGAGGAATTTGCTGGTGAGAAGGAAACTCTTGTGCTTGAGGTGCTTTCTGTGCTTGCCATGCCCCTGTTTGAGCATAGTGAATCGATCGCAGAGGTGCCTATTGCAGGCATGATTTCCTATGAAGGGAAAACGGTGCATTTTTCGGCGCAGATTGACCGTATTTTTATCAAGGCAGGCGAAGTTATCGCACTTGACTATAAAACCAGCCGCGAAGTTCCCCAAAAGCCAGAGGATATTCCGCTCGCGCACCGTCGGCAGCTGGAGGTTTACAGCCTGCTTCTCAGACAGATTTATCCAGATAAAACCATCCGTTATGGGTTGCTTTACACGGCGGCGCTTACATTACATATGCTAAGCGATGGCGGCCAGCGCCAAGTTGCGTGAACCCCTCTTGACTCATGATTATTCAACACTTACATATAGATTAAGGATTAGAAAAGGAGCTTTTATGTCAAGTAAACATGTATCTGACAATGATTTTGAAAAAGACGTTTTGAAGGCAGACGGGCTGGTGCTCGTGGATTTCTGGGCGGAATGGTGCGGCCCCTGTAAGCAAGTTGGCCCTATCCTGGATGAAATTGCAGGTGAAATGAGCGACAAACTCACGGTTGCCAAAGTCAATATAGACAGTAACCCTGAAACACCGCAAAAGTTTGGTGTGCGCGGTATCCCGACCATGATCATCTTTAAAAATGGTCAGGCAGTTGCTACCAAAGTGGGAGCAATGCCCAAGAGCAAACTTGTGGAATGGATTGATTCCGTCGCCGCCGCTTAAATTTTGCTTATGAGCGCTGAGCTGGTTAATGCGATCCGGACGCGCATCATCAAGGATTTTGCGTTGTATCCTGTCGTCGCCATGGAAATAGAGTTTTATCTCAAGGGCGCGAAGGATTATCCGCATTTGGAGGATATGCTGAAAGAGATGCAGGCGGCGTTGCTCGCATCAGGCATTGCTACTCATCCTATCGAAAAAGAGCGTGGTGTGGATCAGTATGAAATTGCGCTGCAGCCCCTCAAAGATCCTGCGCTTGTGGCGGTACAGCTCAATCAGTTAAAGCAGATTGTTTCTGATGTTGCTAAGCATCATGGTATAGAAGCGGATTTTTCAGCCAAACCCTTTGCCGGCCAACCCGGCTCCGGTCTACATGTCCATCTGCATTTGATGACGGGCAAGGGCGATAATGTGTTTTTTAAGGAAGATGACAGCTACAGCGAGACTTTACTCTGTGCGCTGGGCGGGCTTCTGCTTGCCATGAAAGAGTCTATGCCGTTATTTGCCGCCACCCGTAAAGCCTACGCACGTTTTGTGCCGGGTTATAATGTGCCTGTCACGGTCAGCTGGGGTGCCAACAACCGCACAGTGGCAATACGCCTGCCTACAAAACCTGCAGAAAATAAGCATCTGGAACACCGGGTCGCTGGTGCGGATGCTGACCCAATGCTGGTAATGGCAGCAATATTAGCCGGGATTCATCATGGTATTTTACACCGCGTCTCCCCGGGTGAGCAGATTTTTGGCGATGCATCACTGCCTATTTACGCGTTAGAACCGTTGCCACGGGACATCAAAAAAGCACTTGCCTGCATGCAGCAGGCACAGGTGCTGCCATTTTACTTCGGCAAGAATTTTTGTGTTGGGTATGCGAAGGAATTACTTAAGGCCGCGTAGAAAGTGTCCGCACAAAATCCAGCACTTTTCCAACACACTCTTTGGAAGCTTGTTCTTTTTCGATCACACTCACTATCGATGAACCCACCACGACGGCATCGGCAAATGCACCTATGGCTTTTACCTGCTCAGGCGTTTTAATGCCAAAGCCAACCGCAATCGGCAGTTTGGTGCTTTTCTTCAAATGTGCAATGCGCTGTTTTAACGCCGTTTCATCCGCCGAAGCGGTGCCGGTGATGCCGGTGATGGAGACGTAATAAATAAAGCCACTCACCTGTGCGAATAACAAGGGCAAGCGGTCATCGCCGCTGGTGGGGGTGATAAGACGCACCAGGCTTAAGCCTGACTTATTGAAATACCCGGTGACTTCCGATTCTTCCTCAGGGGGCAGGTCGACGATGATGACACCATCGACGCCTGCGTTTACGGCATCCTTTGCAAATTTCTCTGCGCCGTAGCGGTAGATAGGGTTGTAATACCCCATGAGTATAACGGGCGTTATGTTATCTTTTTTACGGAAACTCACCACCATCTGCAGAGTTTTAGCAAGCGTCGCTTTCTGTGCCAAGGCGCGGATGCCCGCGGCTTGAATTGTCTTGCCATCCGCCATCGGGTCGGAAAAGGGCATGCCGATTTCGATAATATCAGCTCCCGCCGCGGGCAAACCATCGAGTATTTCCTGCGAAACCGCAGGATTGGGATCATAGGCCATCGTGAAGGTGATAAGGCCTGCGCGTTTTTCCTGTTTCAGCTGGGCAAACCGCGCTGCGATACGGGTGCTCACAGCGAGACTCCCAGCGCATGCGCCACTGTGAAAATATCCTTGTCGCCACGCCCGCAGAGGTTCATCACTAGCAAGTGCTCTTTAGGTAGCGCAGGTGCCAGCTTCAGCACATGGGCGAGTGCATGGCTTGGTTCGAGTGCGGGAATAATTCCTTCTAGCTTCGCACAAAGCGAAAAAGCCTCCAGCGCCTCTTTGTCGGTAGCACTTACATACTCCACGCGCCCGGCATCATGCAGCCAGGCATGTTCAGGGCCGATACCAGGATAATCAAGTCCAGCGGAGATGGAATGGGCATCTTTGATTTGTCCATCTTCATCCTGAATCAGATAGGTGCGGCTGCCATGCAAAACGCCGGGCTGCCCTTTGGCAATCGAGGCTGCATGCTCCTGCGTTTCCAGCCCATGCCCCGCCGCTTCTACACCGATGATGCGCACCGAGGGGTCATGCAGGAATGGGTAGAACAAGCCAATCGCATTCGAGCCGCCGCCGATGCAGGCAACCAGCGAATCGGGAAGGCGGCCTTCGCGCTCTTTCATCTGCTGTTTCACTTCTGTGCCGATGATGGACTGAAAATCCCGCACCATCATGGGATAAGGATGTGGCCCCGCCGCCGTGCCTATCAGGTAGAACGTGTCCTCGACATTCGTCACCCAGTCACGCAGCGCTTCATTCATCGCATCTTTGAGCGTACGTGAGCCCGACTGCACAGGCACCACTTCCGCACCCAGAAGCTTCATGCGGAACACGTTAGGGGCCTGGCGCTCAATATCCTTTGCGCCCATATAAATCACGCATTTAAGGTTGAACAGCGCGCAAACGGTCGCAGTTGCAACACCATGTTGCCCTGCACCCGTTTCAGCGATGATGCGTTGCTTGCCGATGCGCTTAGCAAGCAGTGCCTGGCCGATGCAGTTGTTGATTTTATGCGCACCCGTGTGGTTCAATTCATCGCGCTTGAAATAAATCTTGGCGCCACCGCAATGTCCTGTGAGACGCGAAGCAAAATAAAGCGGGCTTTCACGGCCGATATAATGGGTGAAATAATGCTGCAGCTCCGCCTGGAAACTTGGATCTGCTTTCGCGGCCTCATACGCTTTTTCCACCTGCAGGATGAGGGGCATCAACGTCTCGGAGACGTAACGCCCGCCATATATTCCGAAATGGCCGTTTTCGTCCGGTCCTTGTAACGTATTAGGCGAGATTTTATGTTGTGGTTTCATTATATACGGGCGATTTCATTCATAAATTCTTGGATCAGCACAGGCGATTTAACGCCGGGGGATTTCTCGACGCCGGAAGACACATCGACCAATTTCGCACCACTGATACGCACCGCTTCTACTACATTATCCTTTGTTAAACCGCCAGATAAAAACCAGGGAACCCCGAAGTTTTTGCCTGCAAGCAGCATCCAGTCGAAGGAAAGCCCATTGCCTCCTGGCAAAAAATTTCCGCTCTCAGGGGCTTTGGCATCGAACATAAGGTAATCCACCACATTCCCATACAATCCCGCTTTTGCCACATCATCACCGCTGCGCACCTTCAATGCTTTGATAACGCCTGTTTTCAGCCGCGCTTTTACAGCAGCGATATGCTCCGGTGACTCTTTCCCGTGAAACTGTATGTAATCGGGGTTCAAATGCTTCTTGATACGATTCAGCAACTCATCCGACGCATCAACCGTCACGGCAACCGTTTTAATAGTGGGAGGGAGTCCCTGCTTTAATGCAGCAGCAGCTTCCGGTGTGAGGTTGCGCGGGGAGGCATCAAAAAAAACAAAACCGAGGAATTGTGCACCATATTCCGCAGCAGCTTCCACTGCCTGACGGGTGGTGAGGCCGCATATTTTGACCGCAACCGGCATAGTCAGCTTGCTTTTTTGGTGAGTTCGTTCACATGGGTGAGGCTTAGGGCTTCAGCCCGCAAGCTCGCCACTTCATTTTCCAGTGCCTGCTTACGTTTGCTTTCTTTTTTATAGCGTAAGCTGTGGCGCATGTTTTTCATGCTGAAATACAGGCCGGCTAGCAACACTCCCAGACTAAAAGAAACAAAGCCGAAAAAGAAAAGCGGCGTATCCAGCGTGAATGGAAAGGGAAAAAGATCGAGGCTGATTGTCTGACGGTTAGAAATAGAAAAAACAATAACAACGGACGCAATCAGAAAATAGAAAAGATACAGACCTACTTTACTGATCCTGCGGAACACATGCTACCTGACGATATTTAAAGATTAGCTCTTATTGATCTTTTCGCGCAGCTCTTTACCGGTGCGGAAGTAGATAGCGAAACGCTCGCCGATTTTGACTTCCTGACCATTTTTTGGATTGCGTGCGCTGCGTGCTTCACGCTTACGGATTGAGAAAGCACCGAAGCCGCGTAGCTCCACACGACCGCCATCTGTCAAGGTCTTTGAAATTTCCCCGAAAATGGTATTGACCAGGCGCTCGATGTCGCGCTGATACAGATGAGGATACTGTTTAGAAATGCGGAGAATGAGTTCGGATTTCGTCATAATCGTTACATCTGCCTTTCGGTGTACTTAAAAAACAAGTATTACAGGATGTTAGGATGCCAGATTGAAACGAGTCCGTCAAGCTTTACTAATAGATTATATAACACACTATTGGCTGCCGAGCCCCCGAGCAAGTCGATTAATTCCTGATTTTCTTTTTTAACTTCAATATCTTCCACCTCAAGAGAGGCATCGATATTTTTCTTTTTCGCAAGCCATTGAACAGCCTCTTTTTCACCCCCAAGCTCATCTATAAGCTTCAGTCGAAGCGCTTCTTTTCCCGAAAAGACACGCCCATCCGATACGAAAAGGGCCTCCTCGTGGGTAAGTTTACGGCGTTCTTCCACTATGCCTATGAAATAGGAATAAAAATCATTGATGACATTCTGAATCACAGCCTCAGCTTCAGGCGTCAGTTTTTCAAACGGCGAGGGGCTTGCTTTAAGCGGGGCGGATTTGATTGAAATCGGTTTAATTCCGAGCTTTTCAGCAAGGCCGGTTACTTCACCGGTTTGAACTATCACGCCGATAGAGCCCGTAATGCTTCCCTCGCGTGCTACAATATAATCCGTACCGATAGCGGCCATGTACCCGGCGGAAGCAGCCATGGAGCGGACGACAGCAACCACTGGTTTACTATGAGAGAGTTCTTTAAGTTTAAGGTAAAGTTCCTGACCGCCAATCGCGCTGCCGCCCGGTGTATCAAGCCAGACGACAACTGCTTTGATCTTGGGATTGGTGCGTGCAGACTCGATCAGCTCAAACAGTTTTTTATCGTCGGTGATAATGGTATCGATTGTTATTCGCGCGATAAAATTTGAACGGATTGGATCAAGATGAAGTTTGGTGCCAATCTCCGGCAGCCAGACAATAATGGAAACGAAGATGCACAGAATGCCTATAATCCGCCACTTTCTGACTTGCGCCTTCAGGTAAATCCTGTCCAGTAGCGTATCGGCATTGAGTGACATACTTCGTTTCCTTTAAAGGAGGTTATTCCTCGCTAGCTTTTTTGCTCTTCTTCTTGGGCTTTTCCTCTGCTTCCACGGCAGGAACAGACTTACCTGCTTTGTGAAGCGCGGCACCAAGAATATCACCTAAGCTTGCGCCGCTGTCAGTTGAGCCATATTCAGCAATCGCCTTCTTCTGCTCTTCAACTTCAAGCGCCTTGATGGACACCGTAAGCTTGCCGCCTTTGTCCACACCCGTCACTTTTGCATCAACACGGTCGCCGATGGCAAAACGGTCGGGACGCTGTTCCTGACGGTCGCGCGACAGTTCATTGCGTTTAATGAACACGGAAACATTATCGGAGATCTTGGCGTTGAGACCATCTTCACTGATTTCCGTTACGGTGCAAGTAACCACGTCACCTTTCTTCACACCGCTCATTTCCGTTTCAACGGGGTTGCCTTCTAACTGGCGGATGCCCAGGCTGATGCGTTCTTTCTCCACATCAATCGCAAGCACTTTAGCTTTTACTACATCGCCCTTCTTATACTTTTTGATGGCGGTTTCGCCGGGTTCCGTCCAGCTGATATCGGAATGATGGACAAGACCGTCGATATCGCCTTTAAGACCAATGAACAGGCCGAAATCAGTGATGTTTTTGATTTCACCTTCGATCACATCGCCTACCTTGGTGTGGCCGGAGAAATTCGCCCACGGATTATCCTCACACTGCTTCATGCCGAGGCTGATACGGTGTTTGGAAGGATCGATGTCCAAGACCATCACATCCACCTTTTGGCTGGTGGAAACGATCTTGCTTGGATGGGTGTTTTTCTTCACCCAGCTCATTTCAGAGACATGCACCAGACCTTCGATACCATCTTCCAGTTCCACAAACGCACCGTAATCCGTGATGTTGGTGATGGTTCCTTTGAAGCGGGCGCCAATCTTGTATTTTTCCTGGATGCCTTCCCAAGGATTCTTCTCAAGCTGTTTCATGCCGAGCGATACGCGCTTGGTGTTCTGGTCGAACTTGGTGACGACTACTTTGATGGACTGCCCAAGTGAGAACACTTCGGAAGGATGGTTGATACGGCGCCATGAAATATCGGTCACGTGCAGCAGTCCGTCGATGCCGCCCATATCGATAAACGCACCGTAATCCGTGATGTTCTTGACCACGCCTTCAAGTACCTGGCCTTCATAGATCTTACCAAGCAGTTCGTTGCGGGCTTCAACACGGGACTCTTCAAGAACGGCACGGCGGGAAACAACGATATTGCCACGCTTGCGGTCCATTTTCAGAATCTGGAACGGCTGGGAAATTCCCATCAACGGAGAAATGTCCCGGATCGGGCGGATATCCACCTGGCTGCCGGGCAGGAATGCCACCGCGCCTTCAATATCCACTGTAAAGCCACCTTTGACGCGGCCGAAAATGGTACCATCCACACGCACGCCGTTTTCACAGGCTTTTTCAAGGCGTGCCCAGGATTCTTCCCGCAACGCTTTCTCACGTGAAAGCTGCACTTCACCATTACGGTTTTCAAAACGTTCAAGATACACTTCGACTTCATCACCCACTTTCACTTCAGGGGTGGAGGTGCCGAGCGAGAATTCTTTTACAGGAACACGGCCTTCGGATTTGAGGCCGACATCAATAAGCACGACATCGTTTTCAATGGCGACAATCGTGCCTTTGACTACCGATCCTTCGGTGACGTTATTGTTTTTTATAGATGCTTCAAAGAGATCGGCAAAGTTTTCGCCGGTAAAAAAATCATTTTTAGCTGCTGCACTGGAGGTCATAACATTCAGAATCGGTCCTTCGCTTAAAAAAACGTATACGGCAGGACGAGCCGGTCTAGAGGTTAATAAAAAAACATCCCCGGCAAAAGGGGAAGGGTCTATTTACAGAGAATGGCCAAAAAATCAAGCAAATAAGTGGTTATTTAAGCCAGATTTTCAGCAAAACGTGCCTCAATGATGGACAATACCTTCCGGAACACGGTTTTGGCGTCCATATCCGAGGTATCGATAAGTATTGCATCACGGGCAGGAATGAGAGGGGCGGCTTTACGGACGCTGTCGCGCTCATCGCGCTCCTTCAGGTCATCCAGCACGGAATCGAACACGACTTCGATGCCTTGTCCCTGCAGTTCGCGGTGGCGGCGGTTAGCGCGTGTGTCCATATTAGCGGTTACGAAAAATTTGATGTCCGCCTCAGGGCACACCACGGTTCCGATGTCCCTTCCATCGAGTACCGCCCCCTGAGGATGACGAGAAAAATCCCTTTGAAAATCAAGGAGAACCTGTCGCACTTCAGGAAAAGAAGAGACGATGGAGGCCGCCCGCCCGATCCGCTCCTGACGCAGGCGCGGATTGGATAAATCCTCAATATCAATCGATTTGGCCGCTTCCACCGCATCCTGTAGATTGGAAGGATCTTTATCGGCATAAATAAGCTTCATTCCTACCGCGCGGTATAAACTGCCCGTATCTAGATAGTTACTGCCTAAATGCTCTGCCAAACGCCGGGCGAGCGTGCCTTTGCCGGAAGCCGCAGGGCCATCTATCGCAATCACTAGCGGTGGGTATTTTTTACGGTCGGTGGAGGCAATTTTAGCACCCAGCTTGTTCATCAGCCTGGTAAAACCGGGGAAACTCGTGTTGATAGCGCTCCCATCATCAATTTTCACCGGCTTTTGCGCTACCATCCCCATCACCAGGAAGGACATGGCGATGCGGTGATCCAGCCGCGTTTTAATGAAAGCCCCCCCCGCAGGATTGCCATTAACCCCTTCAATATAGAGTGTATCTCCGTCAGCGCGTGCGTTCACTCCACAGGCGGTTAGCCCTTCGATAATCGCTGCCAGACGGTCGCTTTCCTTTACCCTTAACTCTTTCAGTCCATGCATAATAGACGGCCCGGAAGCACAGGCGGCAGCGACCGCAAGTATGGGATATTCATCAATCATAGAAGGTGCGCGCTCCGCCGGTACGGTCACTCCTTTTAGCTTACTCGTTTTAACGCGGATATCCGCCACCACTTCCCCCGCTACCATACGTTTGTTGGTGTAGTCTATGGATGCTCCCATTTCCAAAAGCGTGGTGAATAACCCTGTTCGAAGAGGGTTTATACAAACATTGGTAATAAGAACATCCGAATCCGGGACGAGTAGGGCGGCCACTACCAAAAACGCAGCAGAGGAGGGGTCGGCGGGAACTTGTATCTCCCTGTCTTTAGCTGCAATTTCTTGCCTCCCCTCCAGGCTGATAGCAAGCGCTCCGTCAGGCAGCGTTTCGCGCGCAACCTTGTAGCCAAAGAATTGCAGCATACGCTCCGTGTGATCGCGTGTTTCCTCTGGTTCAATGACGGTAGTTCTGCCCGGTGTATTAAGGCCAGCCAGTAAGATTGCAGACTTAACCTGTGCGGAGGCAACAGGCAGGCGGTAGGTGATGGGAAGAGGGGTGGCAGAGCCGGTAAGCGCCAGAGGAAGTTTACCACCACTACGGCTTATGATTTTTGCACCCATCTCTTCCAGTGGCTTTGAAACACGGGCCATAGGGCGGGAGCGTAAGGATTCATCCCCGGTGAAATAGCTGGTGAATTCATAAGGCGTAAGCAGCCCCATCAATAGCCGGGTGCTTGTTCCTGAATTGCCCATATCGAGCACATCAGCGCTTTCACTTAAGCCGCCAATGCCTACCCCTTGGACTACCCACTTATCCATACCGCTTTCAATAGGCACACCTAAATGCCTCAAGGCCGAAGCGGTATTGAGCACATCCTCCCCTTCCAGCAGTCCGTAAATAACCGTCTTGCCAATGAATTGGGATGAGATCATGAGTGCACGGTGTGAGATGGATTTGTCGCCAGGAACAGTGACACTTCCCTGAAGCCTCATACAAGGAGCGGAGACCAATTCTTTTGTTTTCGAATTACTTACGGGCACGGCAACGACAGTTTGCGGGGTTAAATTTTTGGCTGACAATGATTTAAAGTGATTTTTTTTATACAAAAAATGGACAAACTCAAAACTTTATTTATATAGAGCCTTCAATAGTAATTTAAAAAACAAATAATATCTGGAGGATATTCATGTCCAACGCAGCCTGGGGTGCCAAGCGTACATGTCCCAAATGCAGCGCACGCTTTTATGATCTGGGGAAAATGCCGGTGCATTGCCCTAAATGCGGTTATG
>JADMIO011683349.1_pt1 | contig 12299 bp, 11 predicted proteins | sample 8958161 | NCBI WGS metagenome assembly JADMIO01 (sample SAMN16585339, study PRJNA669376) | soil metagenome | isolation source: Crop rotation soil | place: USA: Cullars Rotation, Alabama | collected 2011 | reverse complement strand
AGCCGCCCGCCGAGCACGCGCAGCCGCTCGTCGCCGGGCGTCGTCAGCTCGGCGCCGGCGAGCAGCGCGACCTGCTCGTGCTCGAACGCCGTGCCCGCGTCCGGCCCCTCGCTGAGGACGACGATGCAGGGCTCGTCGACGTCGCGCGGCGCCGCCGCGCGCAGGACGCCGGTGAGCAGCTCGCGTAGCGGCGTGGCGAGCGTGCGCGGGCGCAGCGCGCGCAGGCCGAGCGCCGCGGACACCGCGCCGCGCGTCGCCAGCGCGTAGCAGTAACCCGACGGCGTACGGCAGTTGTCCTCGAGCACGCGCAGCGTGCCCTGCTCGTCGCAGACGACGTCGAGGCCGGCGATCGCGACCGGTGGGACGCGGCCCTCGGGCAGGCGGCCCCGCAGCTCGGGCTCGTAGCCCTCGGCCTCGTCGACGACGCGCGCGGGCACGACGCCCTCGGCGACGATCCGCCGCTCGCCGTAGACGTCGCGGACATAGGCGTTCAGCGCGCGCACGCGCTGGCGCAGGCCGTCGGCGAGCCGCTCCCACTCGGCGGCCTCGAACAGCCGCGGCACGGGATCGACGTGGAACGGATGCTCGCCGAAGCTCACCCCGAGCTCGTCCACCCGGCGCTGCGCCGACGCGCGCAGCGCGAGCAGGTCGCTGTCCTCCAGCGTCTGCAGCAGCGCGGCGTAGTGCGCCCGGACGAGCCCGTCGCCGTCGTAGGCCTCGTCGAAGGATGTCCGCTCGAGCGTCGCCATTGCCCTCCATTACCCACGCCCCGCGGGCGCAAGACGCCCGATCGGGCAAGATCTGCGCATGGCGACCGAGATCGAGCGCAAGTTCCTGCTCGGCGAGCTGCCGGCGACGCTGCGCCTCGCTCGCGGCGAGCGCATCCGCCAGGGCTATCTCGCGCTGGACGGCGACACCGAGGTGCGCCTGCGCACGGGCTCCAAGGCGCCGCGGCTGACGATCAAGGCCGGCCGCGGCGAGGTCCGCACCGAGGTCGAGCTCGACGTGTCCGGACCGGACGCGGCGGCGCTGTGGGAGCTCACCGAGGGGCGGCGGCTGGAGAAGACGCGCCGCCGCATGCGGGTCGGTGACGTCGAGGCGGAGGTCGACGAGTACGGCGGCGACCTGCAGGGGCTCGTGGTCGTCGAGGTCGAGTTCGACGACGCCGAGGCGGCGCGGTCGTTCGCGCCGCCGGCCTGGTTCGGGCGCGAGCTCACCGGCGAGCAGGCCTACGCCAACCGCAGCCTCGCCTGCGACGGGCTGCCGGCTGGATGACCGCCGGCCGCCTGCGCCCGTTCGGGACGACGGTCTTCACCGAGTACTCGGCGCTCGCGGCGCGCACGGGCGCGATCAACCTCGGGCAGGGCTTCCCCGACACCGACGGGCCGGCGGAGATCGTCGACGCCGCGAGCGCCGCGCTGCGCAGCGGCCGCGCGAACCAGTACGCGCCGGCAGCGGGCGTGCCCGAGCTGCGGGCGGCGATCGCCGACCACCAGCGCCGCCGCTACGGCCTCGAGGTCGACCCCGAGGACGGCGTGCAGGTGACGTTCGGCGCGACCGAGGCGATCGCGGCGACGATGCTCGGCCTGCTCGAGCCCGGCGACGAGCTGCTCGTGCTCGAGCCCTACTACGACGTCTACGCCGCCGCCGCCGCGATGGCGGGTGCGTCGCTGCGGCTCGTCACGTTGCGCCCGCCCGACTTCACGCTCGACGCGGCCGAGCTGGAGCGGGCGGCCGCCGGCGGGCGGGTGCGGATGCTGCTGCTCAATTCGCCGCACAACCCCACCGGCCGCGTGCTGAGCGCCGCCGAGCTGGAGGCGATCGCGCGCGTCTGCGTCGAGCACGACCTCGTCGCGGTGACCGACGAGGTCTACGAGCACCTCGTCTTCGACGGCGAGCACGTCCCGCTCGCGACGCTGCCGGGGATGGCCGAGCGGACGCTGACGATCTCCAGCGCGGGCAAGTCGTTCTCGTTCACCGGCTGGAAGATCGGCTGGTGCAGCGGGCCGCCCCGGCTCGTCGCCGCCGCCGGCGCCGCCAAGCAGTTTCTTTCGTTCTCGGGCGGGACGCCGTTGCAGCACGCCGTGGCGGCGGGACTGGCCGAAGCCGAGCGTCATGTCGCGCCGCTGCGCGACGCGCTGCGCAGCTCGCGCGACCGCCTCTGCGCCGGGCTGCGCGCTGCGGGCTTCGGTGTCAGCGTCCCGCAGGGCGGCTACTTCGCCAACGCCGACCTCGCGCCGCTCGGCATCGACGACGCGGACGCCTGGTGCCGCGCGCTGCCCGCCCGCGCCGGCGTCGTGGCGATCCCGACGAGCGCGTTCTACGCCGACGGCGCGACCGCCGGATCGCTCGTGCGCCTGGCGTTCTGCAAGCGGCCCGAGGTCATCGACGAGGCGGTCGGGCGCCTCGCCGCGCTGGCCCGTTAGTGTCCGCGCCATGGGCAAGCTCTCCGCCAGCGCCGACACCGAGATCCAGGCCCCGATCGACCAGGTCTGGGAGGTGGTGGCCGACGTCGAGGGCTGGCCCGAGTGGCAGGCGACGATCACCGAGATCGACGTCGAGGAGCGCGACGCCGCCAACCGCCCCGCGCTCTGCGAGGTCGTCTTCGACGCGAAGGTCCAGACGATCCGCACCGTGCAGCGCGTGCACTACGAGTCGCCGCACCGGCTCGCGTTCACCCAGGAGCGCGGGAGCCTGAAGGAGCTGGCGGGCTCGTGGCGCCTGGAGGACCTCGGCGACGGCCGGACCCGCGCGACCTACGCGCTGGACGTCGAGCCGGGCGGGATGCTCAGCATGCTCATCACCGGCAGCGTCGAGCAGAAGCTGCGCGGCACGCTCGTCGACAAGCTGCCCGGCGAGCTCAAGGCACGCGCGGAGACGTAGGCTCGACGACGAGGTCCAGCCGCTCGGAGGCGAGCTCGAGCGAGCCCGGGCGCCCGCCGCCGGCCTCCCAGCGCTGCGTCGCCTCGGCGCCGAGCTCGTCGAGGAAGTCGTCGGAGTGGCGCGGGTCGTGGTGGAAGAGCAGCAGCCGCCCCACCTCGGCGCGCTGTGCGAAGGCGAGCGCGTCGCTCAGCGACGAGTGCCCCCAGCCGAGGTGGTTGGGGTACTCGGCGTCGGTGTACTGGGCGTCGTGTACGAGCATGTCCGCGCCCCGCGCCAGGCCCAGGCCCGAGATCCACTCGTCCTCCAGCGCGTCCAGCGGCGTGCCGAGCGCGGGCTCGTGGTCGGGGATGTAACACAGGCTCGTGCCGGCGTCCTCGATGCGGTAGCCGAGCGTCGGGCCGCGATGACTTACCGAGCAGGCGCGCACCGTCGCCGGCCCGACCTGCCACTCGCTGCCGACCGCCTCACGGAACGACACGCGGCAGGGAAGCTCGCGGACCTCGACCGGCGACAGCGGCGCAGAGATGTAGCGCGCGATCCGTTCCAGCAGCGGTGCGTCCTGCGCCGCCGGTCCCCAGATGATGATCTCCGCGTCGGGGTTGAAGCACGGCGCGAAGAACATGAGCCCTTGGATGTGGTCGAGGTGCAGGTGCGTCAGGAGGATGTTCACCGGCCCCTCGACCGCGCCGAGCGCCAGCCCGAGCGTGCGGATGCCGGTGCCGGCGTCGAGCACGAGCAGCGTCCCGTCCGACAGCGTGACCTGCATGCAGGAGGTGTTGCCGCCGTAGCGCGCGGTCTCCGCCCCGGGGGTCGGGATCGACCCGCGGGCGCCCCAGACGGTCGCCTTCACGCCGCGCCCCCGCCGTCGCCCTTGGGCCAGAAGACGACGATCGCGCCGTGGAAGTTCTGATCTCCGACGAGCGGCAGTGCGCTGGCCTCGATCGCGTGCTCGACGCCGCCGGCGCTGCGGATCCGGAAGCCGCCGTGCGAGGGGCGGTTGCCGCGCAGCGCCGTCGTCAGCGGGACCTGGTCGTAGGGGATCGGCGAGCCGTCCTCGTCGAACGGGCCGAACGTCGCGGTCCAGACGTCGGCGGTCATCTGCCCGGTCTCCTCGTACCGGCGGCCGAGCAGCCCGCCGGCCGCGTCGTTGAAGAACAGCAGGTTGCCCTCGGCGTCGACGAGAAAGGCCGGCGTCGAGAGGCTCGACAGGAGGTTGCGAGCGAGGATGAGCTGCAATGGGCGTGAGTCGGCCACCTGCAGACCTTCTCAGATCGGGCGCGCCGGGTCAGCCTCAGACCGCGCTGGGCGTGCGGTCGCGCTCCCAGCCGGCGCGCGCGTTGTCGAACTCCGACCAGTAGTCGTCGGAGGGGCCGCCGACGGGGCGCGTCGGCTCGGGCGGGGGCGGCCGGAAGAGACCGCCGCCGTCGTCGTCGTCCTCGTCGTCCTCGGTTTCGTCGGCGGGGAGCCGCGCCAGGCCGAGCCACATGCAGACCCCGACGATGACGATCGCGCCGCACCCGGCGAGCGCCGACTCGAACCACAGGCGGGCGAACGCGAGCGCGACCGCGGTGACGATCGTCGCGCCACCGACGACGAGCGTGATCCGGGCGAGGAGCATCGACGAATTGTCGTCCCCGGGGCCTCGGCGATCAAACGAAATGGACAGACCTTTGGACAGACTGCCACCGCCCCGTCGATCGGCCGTCCACACGGGGTTATGGTCAGCTCATGCGTCAGTCCGGGACGGACCCTGGGATCGAGCACGCGGCGTCCTCCGAAGCCTGGCTGCGCCACACCCTCGAGGAGATCCTCATGCAGCTGCGCGTGCTGCTGGACATCGACGGCTGCGCGTTTCAGACCGTCGACTGGGAGCGCGGTCACATCAGCCCCGCGGCGGCGTGGTTCGAGACGCCCGCGATCCGCGCGACGCTGCAGGCGGTGCTCGACCGCCCCTACGACCCCGAGCGCGGCGGCGTCACCGAGGCGGCCATCGAGCGCGGCCGCCCGTTGCTGCTCGACGGCGTGTCGAAGTGGTCGGGCCGCGACGCGTTGCGCGCGCGCCTGCGCGAGCACCTCGACGAGGCGACCGCCGAGGCCGCCTGGGCCTGGTATGAGACGTCGTCGTTCATCGCCTGCCCGGTGCGGACGACGGGCGGGCGCACGCTCGGCGTGCTCGCCCTGTCGGCGGCGCCGCCGCGCGCGCCGCTCGGCGAGGAGCAGCTGCGCGTCACCGAGGTCTTCGCGAACCTCGCCGCGCTGGCGCTCGAGCGCTCCGAACTGCTCGAGCGCGAGGCGCGCCGCGCGAGCGACGAGCAGCTGCTGCATGTCGCCGCGCAGGCGATCACCGCGTCGCTGGAGCTCGACGACGTCTACGCCGCGATCGTCGAGCAGGCCACGACCGTCGCCGGCGCCCCGGCGGTGCTGCTGTTGCGCCTGGACACCGCCACGCAGACGCTGCGCGTCGTGGCCAGCGCCGGTGCGGGCGAGCGGCTGACGAACCACCGCTACGCGCTCGGCGAGGGGATGATCGGCGCCGTCTTCGACAGCGGCGCCGCCTACCTGAGCCGGCCCGAGGACGAGGCCGCGTTCCTGCCGTGGGTCAAGGCCGCGGGCGTCGGCTCGTTCGCGCACGTCCCGCTCGGGCTGGGGCCGCGGCGCTTCGGAATCCTCACCGTCACGCATCCCGACGAGGGCGGGATCGACGATCGCAGCCTGAAGCTGCTCGCCGAGCTCGCGCGGTCGGCCGCGGCGGCGATCGCCAACGCGCTGGAGTTTCAGCACGAGCGCCGCATCGCGGGCGCGCTCACGCGCGGGTTCGTCCCCGGCACCCCGCCGCAGCTCGAGGGCTTCGGGCTCGGTGTCGTCTACGAACCCGTCGGTCACGAGGTCTCCGGCGGCGACTTCTTCGGCGCCTGGCGGCTGCCCAGCGGCGCGCTCGCCGTGCTCGTCGGCGACGTCAGCGGCAAGGGGCTGGAGGTCGCCGCGATCAGCGCGATGGTGCGCTTCTTCGTCGAGGCGCGCACCTGGGACTCCGAGCATCCCGGCGAGGTGCTCGCGCAGGCCAACGCGATCCTGCGCCGCCGGCTGCCCGGCCGCGTCGTGCTCGTCACCGCCTTTCTCGCGGTCGTCGACGACGGGGTTCTGCGCTTCGCCAACGCCGGCCACGTGCCGCCGCTGCTCGTGACGACCGGCGAAACGCCGCGCGAGCTGCGGACGACCGGGCTGCCGCTGGGCATCGCCGACGAGGTGAGCTTCGAGGAGCACGAGCTGCCCTTCGGCCCGGCCGAGCTGCTGTTCGCGAGCACCGACGGCCTGCACGAGGCGCGCCGCGCGGGCGAGCTGTTCGGCCAGGAGCGCGTCACGGCGCTCGTCGCCGAGCACGCCGCGCTCGAGCCGCAGGCACTCGCCGAGCGCGCCTACGCCGAGGCCGTCGGCTGGGCGCGCGAGCTCGGCGACGACATCGCGATCCTCGCGCTGCGACCGCGCCCCGCGGGCGACGGCGTGCAGATCCGCGACGCGGAGCCCGACGGGCCCGCCGCGCGGGCGCTGTACGAGCAGTACATGCAGCTGCTGCGCGACCGCCTCAGCGCCGATTTCGTCCCGACCGAGCGGATCTTCGGCGACACGAGCGCGTTCGCGGCCGAGGGCGGCGCCTGGCTCGTCGTCTACGACGAGGACGGCCAGGCGGTCGGCTGCGGCGGGCTGCGGACGCTCGCGCCCGGCGTCGGGGAGATCAAGCGGATGTTCGTCACCGCCGGCGCCCGCCGCGCGGGCCACGGCCGCCGCCTGCTGCGCGCGCTGGAGCGGCGCGCCGCCGCGCACGGGCATCGCAGCGTCCGGGTGCTGACGACCGAGGTGCTCGGCGAGGCGCTGGCGCTCTACCACCAGGAGGGCTACCGGACGATCGAGCGGATCGCGCGCGAGGGCCAGCCGGTAGAGATCTGGATGGAAAAACGGCTCGCGGCTTGAGTGCGGCGCGCGACGTGCCGATGAGCCGGATGTGCAGCACCGCCACGAGCGCATCTCGATCGAGACGACGCGCCACCGCATCGTCGGCACCGCGACGCTGTCGGCGGACGGCTACCGCAGCCGCCTGTCGGACCTCCTCAACGCGCCCGAGCGGGATTTCATCGCGCTGAGCGACGCGACCGTTCAGGAGCTCGACGGCGACCGCAGCCTCGCCAGCCACGACTTCATCGCCGTCCACCGCCACCACGTCGTCTTCGCCGTCTCGCTCGGCTCTGTCGACGCGCCGGCGGTCGGCGCCACAGCGTTCGACTGACCGACGCGCACGGCGATCTCGCCGGCGAGCGAGAACGGCGCGACGAGGTCGACGTGGTCGCCGCTCCAGAAGCGCCCGGGGTCATACCAGCTTGCCGGGCGGTGGCTCGGCAGCAATCCCATCCGCTGATACGTCGTGGCGACGAGCTCGGCGCAGTAGATCGTCTCCAGCGAGGAGTTGCGCCGCACGCGGCCGTTGAGCCACTGGCGCGCCAGGCCCAGGCTCGTCGGGAAGGGACGGCCGTCGAAGTGCTCGATGACCTGCATGAGGCGGTCCTCGTGCTCGCGTCCCAGCGGCCCCTGCAGCTGGCGCGTCCAGGCACGCTGGCCGTACTTCGCCGACCACGTCGCCACGGCGTCGTCGAGGCGGTGCAGCTGCACGCCGCGCTGGCGCTCGCCGGTCCACACGTCGGGCAGCGAGCGGCCGAGCTCGGCATGCCACAGCAGCGGCGGGAGGTCGTCGATCGCGACGACCATGCCGACGTGGTTGACGGGGCTGTTGGTCACCGTCTGGATCGCGCGATCGGCGAGCGAGCGGCCGCGAAACAGCCAGATGTCGCCCGTCGCCGCGGCGGCGATCGCCTCCTCGATGCCGATGGCCGCCTCGTCCACGACCCGTAACCTACGCAACCGATGCGCGTGCCCTGGAAGGTCCTCGGGCTCGCCGGCGTCGCGGGTGTCGCGGCGACCGGCGTCGTCGTCGCGCGCCGGCGCCGCCCACAGCGCGAGTACAGCCCCGACGAGCTGCGCGAGCGCCTGCACCGGCGCCTGCAGGACGTCCCGCCGCCGCCCGCCGCCGCCGCCCCGCCGAGCGCTTAAGCTCCGGGGCATGTGCAGAAACATCCGAACGCTCCACAACTTCCAGCCGCCGGCGAGCCCCGAGGAGGTGCACGCGGCGGCGCTGCAGTACGTCCGCAAGATCAGCGGCTTCTCCAAGCCCTCGGCCGCCAACGCCGCGGCGTTCGAGCGGGCCGTCGACGAGGTCGCGGCCGTCTCGGCGCGGCTGCTCGGCGAGCTCGTGACGTCGGCACCGCCGAAGGACCGCGAGGTGGAGGCCGCCAAGGCCCGCGCCCGCGCCGCCCAGCGCTACGCCGCGTAGCAGGCATCAACGCGCGACGGCCCGCCCCGGTGTCTGGGACGGGCCGCGCGTGTCGTGGTGTGCTGTGACTAGACGCCGGTGCCGGTCAGGCTGACGAGCGTCGGGGTGGTCGGTGCGTTGCTGTTGATCTGCAGCGTCGCGGTCTTGGAGCCAGTGCTGGTCGGCAGGAACCGCACGCTGATCGTGCAGGTCGCGCCGGCCGCCAGGCTGCTGGTGCAGCCGTTGCTCTGGACCGAGAACATCGTGGCGTTGGTGCCGGTGATCGGCGGGTTGGGCAGCGTGACCGTCAGCGCCGAGCCCGCCGAGCCGGTGTTGGTCACCGTCAGCGACAGGTTCTTGCCGCCACCCAGGCAGATCAGCGGGCACAGCGGCCCCGGCCGGGTGGTGTTGCCGAACGCCAGCGGGTTGGGCGTGACCGAGATGGCCGCGCCGACGCCCGTGCCGGTGGCTGCCAGCGAGTGCGGGCTGCCGGCCGCGTTGTCGGTGACCGTCAGCGCCCCCGTGACCGTACCCAGCGCCGTCGGCAGGAAGCGCACGATGATCGTGCAGCTGCCGCCGGCCGCCAGGTTGGCCGGGAACGTCGTGGCGCAGGTACCGCCCTGACGGCTCATGCCGGCACCGCTGACCGCGATGTTCGTGATGCTCATCGTGGCGCTGCCGGTGTTCGCCAGCGTCGCGGTGCGCGTCGCCGACGTGCCCGTCTGCTGGTTGCCGAACGCCAGGCTGCCCGTCAGCGACGCCACCGGAGCGACCGCGTTGCCGGTACCGCTCAGCGACACGCTCTGCGTGGCGCCGGCGGCGTTGCCCGAGTCGTCGGTGAACGTCAGGAACGTGTTCGGCGTCGCACCGACGACGGTCGGGTTGAACGCCACGCCGACGCGGCAGCTGGCACCGGCAGCGAGGTTCGCCGGGAACGCGGCGGCGCACGTGGCGGCACCGGTACCCGTCGGGGCCACGCGCTGGTACTGACCGGCGCTCGGACCCGTGAACGCGATGTTGCTGATCGCCAGCGGCGCGTTGCCGGTGTTCGACAGCGTGACGTTCTGCGTCGCGCTGGCGCCCGATCCGACGTTGCGCGCTGCGAACGTCAGCGACGCCGGGCTGACGCCCGCCACCGGCTGGTTGGCCAGCGCGGTACCGGTCATCGGCACGTCCTGGTTGGTTCCGGCCGCACCGTTGTGGTTGTCGTTGAAGCGCAGGATCGCGCTGCGCGCACCCGCCGCACCGGTCGGCGCGAAGCGCATGATGACCGTGCACGACTGGTTCGTCGTCAGGCTCGTGCCGTTGGCGCACGTGCCACCCGTCCGCTGGAACTGCGTCGGGTCGGTGCCGGCAACCGTCACCGTCGCGATGTTCAGCGGCTGCTGGCCGCCCTGGTTGGTGATCGTGACCGTCTGCGTCGGGGTCGTCTGACCGACGAGCGTCGAACCGAACGCCAGCGACGTCGGCGACAGCACACCGTTGGGGACGATCGAGATCGTCTGGTCGGTGAACTGCAGCTTCTCGATGTTGTACAGCGTGTCCGTGCCGTCCACACCGGTGTTGTCGGTCACCGTGATCGGCGAGATCGTGAGGTCCGAGACCGTGTAGTTGGCCCGCGGCCCGCTGAAGAGCGCCGTGTCGGCGTCGCCGGGCGCGCCCTGCGACGCGATCGAGCGGACGGCCTGCAGGTTGCCCGGGTCGACCGTGCCGGCGAAGACCGCCTGCTGGAGCGTCGGCCCCGTCAGGTTGCCCGCGCCGTCGCGGAGGTACTGGTGCTCCATGAGGTCCGTCGTGCCGAGGAGCGTGCCGCCGCCGTTGGGCGCCGTACGCACCTGGATGCCGATGCTCAGCGCGCGATCGCCGTCGATGACGTCGTCGGCGCCGCGGCCCTCGATGAGGTCCGAACCGCCACCGCCGATCAGGATGTTGCCGGCGCCCCAGGTGTTACCGGAGAGCGGGCACGTCAGGCCGGGCACGTGGGCGACCTGCGCCGCGGGCACGGTCATCATCGCCGGGGTGATGATGGCGTTCAGGCCCTGGATCCGGGCCACGCCCGCGGCGTCGAGCGCGTCGCAGCCGGTGAAGCCGCCCGCGATGCCGGCGTCGCCACCCTGGAGGTTCGGCACGAAGCTGTCGCCCCGGATGGTGTCGTTGAACGGCGAGCCCGAGTCGGCCTCCGTCTCCTGCCAGCGGTCACGGTTGACGATGACCGGCAGCGGCACGCCGTTGAGGTTGGCGTTGATGAGGAGGTCGTCGTCGCCGCCGACGGTGTCGTACTGGTGGAAGGCCCAGTCGAAGCCGCCGGCGCCGGCGTTGCGGTCGATGGCGGCGTTCTGCGCCATGACGTCGTCGCCGCCCTCCGCGTCGTAGTCGTTCTCGCCGACCTGACCGACGAACAGGTCGTTGCCGGGAGCTGCCTCGGCCGGGTCGTCGAAGAACGGCGCGGCGTGGTCGCCCTGGAGGAGGTCCTGGCCGGAGCCACCCTCGATCCAGTCGTCGCCACCGTCGCCGAACGTGGCGTCCGCACCGGCGCCGGCGATGACGAAGTCGTTGCCCTCGCCCATGAACGACTCGTTGTCGTTCTGGCCGCCGTTACCGAAGTCCTGGCCGTCGCCACCCATGAAGATGTCGTCGCCGATGCCACCGTCGATGGCGTCGTTGCCGGGACCGCCCTTGCTGACGTCGGCGCCGCCGAGGTCGGTGAGGATGTCGTTGCCGTCGCCACCGAGCGCGACGTCGTCACCGTTGTTGCCCTCGATGATGTCGTTGCCGGCGCCGCCCCAGAACGTGTCGTTGTCGACGCCGCCGAAGACGCGGTTGACGCTGGCGTCACCGTTGTAGACCGACTGGCCGTTGATGCCGGACGGGTCGACGCTGTTGACGACCTTGTACTGGATCGTGCCGTCCGGCTTGCGCAGCAGCAGCGCGTTCTCGTCGCAGTCGGTCGTCGGATCGTCGGCGACGGACGAGGGGTTGGCGCCCGTGAAGGAGGCGGCGTTGTTGCCGAGGTTGGCGAGCTCGAACTTGCAGTCGGCGGTCGCGAACGCATCGGCCTTCAGCGTGTGCGTGCCGTCCGTGTTGCGCTGGACCAGCTCGGAGAACGAGTTGCTCTCCAGCTGGGTGCGCAGGTTCATGCCCGGCGTGCGGTTGAGGTAGTAGAAGCGGTCGCCGTCCTGGAGGTTCTCCAGGGTCGACTGGAACACGTAGTTCATCGTGCTGCCCAGCAGGCCGCCGTTGAGGTTCGTGACCTCGGCCAGCCCGCCGACCCACAGGTCGACGAGGTTCAGGCCGGTCTCGGTGTTGGCCCAGGCGCCCGTGCTGAACATGAAGTCGGCAGCGTCGCCCGGCGTCGGGTGAAGCGGGTCGCCACCCGGGGCGGGATCCACGATCGCCTTTGCCGCCGCGCGCTTGCCGGCCAGCGTCGACTCGCTCGTGATCGACGAGTGCTGGCCGTAGGCCGCGACGAAGTTGATCAGCGACTCCGGGTGCTTGAGGTGCTGCCCGAAGTCCGACCAGCTCGTGTACGGCGCCAGCTGACCGTCGTTGGTCTGCCCGAAGATGTCACGCCGCATGTCGTTCAGCGGCGGGATGCCCGCATCGCGAGCACGCGTCATGTTCAGGGTCGCCAGGTCCAGCGGCAGGCCGAGCAGGTTGTTGCGCAGCGTCTCGTTGATGAACTCGTCGAGCTCGTTGCCGGTCTGATCCGACGAGCCCATCATGACCGCGCCGGCCGCCTGCTCGGGCGTGTACGTGCCCGTGCCGTTGTGGAAGAACTCCGGCGGGTTGAGGAAGCCGGTGAGCAGTGGCACCGAGTTGTCGGGTGATGTCGTGCCGGGCACGTTGCCATCGCTCCTGCGCGCGATGTCGTCGTCGAGCATCGAGTGACCGAAGCGGTAGACGGCGTGCGCGAACTTTCCAGCACATTGGGATCCTAAGCTTAGAATTCCACGTGGACAAGTTGTCGCGGCCGCTTCTATAGTGTCACCTAAATACTAGTGACTCCAGCGTAACTGGACTGGCCACAGTTAGGCCGCAAATGTAATCACACTGGCTC
>JADMIO010549145.1_pt1 | contig 12300 bp, 11 predicted proteins | sample 8958161 | NCBI WGS metagenome assembly JADMIO01 (sample SAMN16585339, study PRJNA669376) | soil metagenome | isolation source: Crop rotation soil | place: USA: Cullars Rotation, Alabama | collected 2011 | reverse complement strand
CTGCGAGCAGCCGCCCGGCCCGGAGGGGCCCAAGGGTGATCCCGGCGAGCCCGGGGAGACCGGCGATCCCGGCCTGCCCGGCGTGAACGGCGAGCCCGGCACCCCCGGCGACCCCGGCGACCCGGGGCACAACGCCTACCTGACCGGCCCGGGTCTCTCGCTCCAGCTCGAATCCGCCACCATCGCCAGCGACGGTACCGCCAAGGTGCGGCTCCACATCACCGACGCGGCGGGCGTGCCGCTCGACCGCGACGGCCTGTTCACCGATGGCGCGGTCAGCGTGCGCTTCACCCTCGCCTGGCTGGGCGAGGACTCGGCCGGCGAGGCGGCGCAGTACACCGCCTACGTCACCAAGGTGCAGACCAGCCCGATCACCGGCGACAGCGCCACCCAGGCGTCGACCGAGCAGAACGGCGCCTTCACCGAGATCGGCGTGTCGCAGGGCCTGTACGAGTACACCTTCACCACCAACATCGCGGTCGCCGACGCGACCAGGACCCACACCGTGGGCGCGTTCGCGTCGCGCAGCTTCGACGGCGAGACCTACACCGACGACGCCACGCTCGACTTCGTGCCCGACGGCAGCGCGGTCAGCCAGGTGCGCGACGTGGTCACCGACGACGCGTGCAACAGCTGCCACGACCCGCTCTCCGCCCACGGCGGCGCGCGCAAGAAGATCGCGCTGTGCGTGCTGTGTCACTCGCCGCAGACCGTCGATCCCGACACCGGCAACACGCTCGACCTCAAGGTGATGGTGCACAAGATCCACCGCGGCGAGAACCTGCCCAGCGTGGTGGCGGGCACGCCCTACCAGATCATCGGCTACCAGCAGACGGTCGCCGACTTCTCCACCGTGGCGTTCCCGCGGCCGATCAACGACTGCGCGACCTGCCACACCGGCGCCGACGGCGACTACTGGAACCGCAAGCCGTCCAAGGCGGCGTGCACGTCGTGCCACGACACCACCTCGTTCGAGGCCGCCGTGCCGCCGGGCATGGTCTTGCACTCCGGCGGCACCCAGCCTGATAACGCCCCGTGCGCGGTCTGCCATCCGCCCACCGGCAGCCTCGGCGGCCTGACCGAGCACCACATCACCGCCGCGATCGCGCCCGACCGGCCCGAGCCGGTGATCACCATCCTGTCGGTGACCAACGGCGCGCCCGGCCAGCAGCCGACGGTGCAGTTCAAGGTCACCGTCAACGGCGCGCCGCGCAACATCATCGCCGCGCCGCTCACGCGCATGCGCGTGACCATCGCCGGCCCGAACACCGACTTCGCCAGCTGGTGGCAGGTGACCGCGCAGGGCACGGGCGCGGTCGGCACCATGGCCGCGGCCACCGACGGCTCCGACGGCGTGTTCGACTACACCGTGCCGGCGAGCGCCGCCATCCCGCTGGCCGCGACCGGCAGCTATACGCTCGGCATCGAGGCCACCAACCAGCCCGCCGGCCAGCCCAGCTTCGGCGCCGTCAGCCAGGTGATGCCGTTCGCGGTCACCGACGCGGCCGCGGTGCCGCGCCGCACCGTCGTCGATCGCGCCGCGTGCAACAGCTGCCACGGCGAGCTCGCCGGCCACGGCGGCGGCCGCAAGAACGTCAACTACTGCGTCATGTGCCACGGCCCGAACGACGTGAACGACGAGCGCGCGCCGCACCCGGAGGCCGGCAACGTGTTCGTCAACAGCGTCGACTTCAAGCGCATGATCCACAAGATCCACGCCGGCGAGGATCTGTCCGGGCCGTACGTGCTGGGCGGCAATCCGACCCCGAATGCCACCAACCCGAACGGCACGCCGGTGAATTTCGGCGAGCTGCGCTTCCCCGGCAACCTGGCCAACTGCGCCAGCTGCCACGTCGGCGACAGCTACAGCCTGCCGCTGCCGATCGGCCGGCTGGCGAGCCACGAGCAGGTGCGCGCGTGCAACCAGGATCCGGCGCTCGACACCAACGCCTACTGCGAGCCGGCGAACTTCGTGGTCGTCACCGACCAGCCGATCGCGCCGGCGACCGCGGTGTGCACCAGCTGCCACGACTCGCCCTCGACCGCGGCGCACGCCGAGGTCATGACCACCGCCAGCGGTGTGGAGAGCTGCGCCACCTGCCACGGGCCGGGCTCGTTCCTCGACGTCGAGCTGGTCCACGACATCCACTGACATGCGTCGCCTCGCGCTCATCTTGACGCTCCTCCTCGGCGGGGCGTGCGGGCGTGAACGCGAACGCCCGGACGGCGGCGAGGCCTGCGACAACGTCATGCACGAGTGCGGCATCCTCGAACCGGAGAGTCCCGAGTTTCACGGCAAGCTGCTCGAGCGCGAGCGCTGGGATTTCCCGCTGTGCCAGAAGTGCCACGGCGAGGACTTCGCCGGCGGCACCTCGGGCGTGTCGTGTCTCGCCTGTCACGCCGACGGTCCCACCGCGTGCACCACGTGCCACGACCAGCCGCCGGCCACCGGTTCGCACCTCGTGCACACCACGGCCGGCGCGCTCGGCAAGGCGTTCGCGTGCAGCGAGTGCCACGTGGTGCCGGCGCGCTGGGACGCGCCGGGCCACATCCTCACCGCCGACGGCGAGGTCGACCCGCCGCCCGCCGAGGTGGTGCTGGGCGCGCTCGCCGCGCGCGATCTCGATCCGCCGCGCCGCACCGGCCCGCCCACCTATGATCCGGTGAGCGGCCGCTGCGACAACGTGTACTGCCACGGCGGCGCGCTCGCCGACGTGACCGCCGCGCATCCGTCGCCCACCTGGGGCACGCCCGGGCAGGCCGCGTGCGGCGGCTGTCACGGCCAGCCGCCCGCCGATCACGCGCAGTCGGCGTGCGCGAGCTGCCATCCCACCGTCGTCGACGCGGCCGGCGCGCTGGCGACCGCGCGCCACCTCGACGGCCAGGTGCAGCTCGGCGACGAGTCGGGCACGTGCAACGCCTGCCACCGCGTCGGCGAGGATCCGGCGCACGCGCGCCATCTCGCCGCGTCGGGCCTGCGCGGGCCGATGGGCTGCGGCGACTGCCACCAGGTGCCCGCCGCGGTGGTCGCGCCCGGCCATCTCGACAGCCAGCCGCCGGTCGAGGTGTTCCCGCCCGGCTCGGCGCCGCTCGCGCACACCGGCGGCGCGAATCCGCTCTGGGATCGCGCCACCACCACCTGCAGCGGCGTGTACTGCCACGGCGCCGCCACCCCCGACTGGACGCGCATCGATTTCGGCGAGGCCGCGTGCGGCACCTGCCACGGCCTGCCGCCGGTGGGCGGCGCGCACCTGCCGACCATGACCATCAGCGACTGCCACGACTGCCATGCCGGCACCGTCGACGGCTTCGGCAACATCCTCATCACCGGCCCCGCGGGGGCCGAGAGCAGCGAGCACATCGATGGAAACGTCGATCTTTAGCCGGGTCCACGGACCGCTGGCCTGGGCCTGCCTGTCGTGCGCGGCCGTGGCCGCCGGCCTGCTCATCTATTACCTGCTGCGCCGTCCGCCGCTCAACTCGCGCACCAAGATGCTGCTGCTGATGGGCATCGGCGTGTTCCCCATCGCCTCGGCGGCGGCGGGCAACATCGTCGGCTTCGAGGCCACCACCGAGCGCCCCTTCTGCGGCAGCTGCCACGTGATGACGCCGTACCAGCTCGACTCCGAAGACCCCAGCAGCACCTCGCTGGCGGCGATGCACGCGCGCAACGACGAGTTCGGCCACCGCAACTGCTACGCCTGCCACGCCAACTACGGCATGTACGGCACCGTGATCACCAAGATCGGCGGCATGCGCCACGTGTACGAGTACTACCTGAACGGCTACCACAAGATGTCGCTCGAGGAGGCGCGCGAGAAGATCCACATCCGCAAGCCGTTCCCCAACGACACCTGCCTGCACTGCCACTCGGCGAAGCTGCGCGGCTGGGTCGACGAGCCGGAGCACGAGGCGATCGTCGAGAGCCTGGAGCGCGGCGAGGTCAGCTGCGCCAGCGAGGGCTGCCACGGTCCGGCGCATCCGTTCTCCAAGCACGGCGGTGGCAAGTGAGCCGGCTGTCGGCGCGCGCGCAGCGCATCCTGCTGACTATCGCGTGCAGCGCGGCGCTGATCGCGCTCGCCCTGATGGTGTGGTCGGTGGTCGATCCGCGCCCCGCGCCGGTGGTGATCGCGATGTCGCTCGGGCAGGGGCTGGGCACGCTGTCGCTGCTCGCCTACCTGCTGGTGGTCATCGACGACCTGCGGCGCGCGAAGGTCATTCTCGGCGACGACGACGAGGGCGGGGGCGAGAAGAAATGACCCGCCGGCTCGCCATGCTGGTCGCGGTGGTCTCGCTGGCGGCGGCTGCGCCGGCGGCGGCCGAGCCGCTGCGCCTGCGCGGCGATGCGCTGGCGAGCACGCGTGCGCCCACCGGCCTGCTGGTGCTGCAGGCCGACGATCGCTCGCGCCCGTGGATCTCCGCCGAGGCGCTGGTGTGGGTCGGCGCCGGCGACGAGGCCGACGCCGACGCGCTGGCGGTCTCGGTGTGGCTGAAGGATCCGCGCGGTCGCGCCACGCTGCGGCTCGGCCGGCAGGTGTTCGCCACCGGCGCGCTGCGTCCGGTGCACGCCGACGGCGCGGCCGGCCTGGTGCGCCTGCCGTGGCGCACCACCATCGAGGCTTTCGGCGGCGTGCCGGTCATTCCGGGTCTCGGCCCCCGTGGCTGGGACTGGGTGGTCGGCGCGCGCGTCGCGCAGCCGCTCGGCCCGGCGCGCATCGGCGTGGCCTGGCTGCGCCGCCTCGACGGCGGCTCGCTCGACACCCACGAGCTCGGCCTCGACGCCGCGGTCGCGCCCGACGCGCCCTGGGATCTCGCCGCCGGCGCCGCCTACGACCTGGTCTATCCCGGCCTCGCCGAGCTGCGGCTGTCCGCGGCCGGGCGGATGCGCGGCTACCGGCTCGAGCTGTATGGCGTGCATCGCTCGGCGTCGCACCTGCTGCCCGCGACCTCGCTGTTCTCGGTGCTGGGCGACGCGCCGTCGGAGCGCGCCGGCCTGCAGCTGCGCTGGCGCGCCGCACCGCGCCTCGACGTGTGGGCCGCGGGCGGCGTGCGCCGTCTCGACCGTGACGTCGGCGCCGACGCCAGCCTGCGCGCGCTCCTGCGCCTGGACGACGCCGGCGACGGCGCGATCGGCGTCGAGCTGCGCCGCGACGGCGGGCCCGACGGCGCGTGGACCGGCGCGCGCCTCACCTTTCGCCAGGCCATCGGCCCGTCGTGGGGCGTGGCGAGCGAGCTCGAGCTGGTGGTCTCCGACTCGCGCGAGCAGGCGTGGCCGTGGGGCCTGGTCGCGCTCACCTGGCTGCCGGCGCGCGGCTGGGAGGTCGCCGGCGCCGCCGAGGCCAGCGCCTCGCCCACCGACGTCTACCGCATCGACGTGATCGCGCGCGTCAGCCGCGCCTGGGAGCTGCCGTGACGCGCCGCTGGCCCATCGCGCTGCTGCTCGGCATCGCCGCGTGCGCCGGCGTGCTCGGCTTCCGCGCGCCCGGCCCGCATCCCTTCGAGCACCGCGCCCACACCGTGGCCGGCATCAGCTGCCTCGCCTGCCACACCGGCGTCGACAAGGCGGGCGACGAGGGTCCGCTCCACCTGCCCAGCGACGAGAGCTGCCTCGCCTGCCATGCCAAGCCGCACGACACCCATTCCTGCACCGGCTGCCACGGCGGCGTGCAGGCCGCCGCCGCGGTCGCCGACGCGCGCAAGCACCTGCGCTTCGCCCACGAGACCCACGTCCCGCTCGCCAAGTACAACTGCGCCCGCTGCCACGCCGACGTGGCGCGCGACGGCGAGTTCTTGCGCCCGCGCATGGCCACCTGCTTCGGCTGCCACGCCCACGCCGACCAGTGGGAGAAGCGCACCTGCAGCGCCTGCCACGTCGATCTGGCGACGGAAGGCACGCTGCCCGCGACCCACGTGGTCCACGACGGCGACTGGGCGCGCGATCACGGCGTGCGCGCCGCCAGCCAGCGCGACCTGTGCTCGAGCTGCCACACCGACAAGTTCTGCGCCGGCTGCCACGGCGTGACCGTCGCCGAGCTGCCGGCGCGCCTCGCCTTCGATTCACCGCAGGACGCGAGCGTGCACCGCGCCGGCTTCCGCGCCCGTCACGCCGACGAGGCGCGCGGCGATCCCGGGCTGTGCGTGAGCTGCCACCGCGAGGACTTCTGTCTCGGCTGCCACGCCGACGAGCGCGTCGGCGCCGGCACGCCCGGCGCGGTCAGCCCGCACCCGGCCAACTGGGTGTCGCTGCGCGGCGAGGACAGCCTGCACGGCCGCGCCGCGCGCCGCGATCCCGCCTCGTGCGCCGCGTGCCACGGCGGCGCCGGCGAGGCGCTGTGCGTGGGCTGCCACAGGGTCGGCGGCGTGGGCGGCGATCCGCATCCGCCCGGCTGGTCGAGCGACCGGCCGCTCACCGCGCAGCCGTGCCGGCTGTGCCACCCGACGGCCACGCCATGAGCCGCCGCGGCTCCATGCTCGCGTTCGCGCTCGCGCTGGTCGCGCTCGCCGCCGGCGTGACGGTGGCGGCGATGCGCCTGCACCAGCTGCTCGAGGGCCCGCAGCGGCCCACGCCGGTGTACGTGCCGGCGCGCTGGAAGCAGGTCAAGGGCAGCGTCGGCCACCAGCAGCACCTCGCCGCCGGCGACGTGAAGTGCCGCGACTGCCACCTGTTCGACGCCAACGGCTTCGTCGCGCCCGGCGTGCTGCCGTGCACCACCTGCCACGCCGATCACGACGCCGAGGTGCACACCTCGGTGCTGGCCAAGGCCGCCACCGACTGCTTCTCGTGTCACGACTTCGGCAACGACCCGGCGATCAAGCCGTGGGCGTGCGCGCGCTGCCACACCCAGCAGGAAGGGCCGGGCGTCGCGCACCTCGACCAGGACTGCGCCAACTGCCACCGCCCGCACCAGCAGCCGTCGCTCGCGCCGCGGAACTGCCAGGACTGCCACCAGGACGTGCCCGACATCAAGCACGGCCGGCGCGCGGTCGCCGGCGCGTCGACGTGCCTCGACTGCCACGAGTCGCACGACCAGTCGATCGCCGCGTCGCGCCGCTGCCAGAACTGCCACACCGATCGCGCGCCGATCGTGCCGGCGAGCGCGGTCGCGGGGGCGACGGGCGGCGGTGGCCACGATCGCTGCGTGCAGTGCCACTCGTCGCACGATTTCTCGAAGGCGGGCGCGCGCGCGTGCACGTCGTGTCATACGAACCGGCGCGTGCTCGGCGCGCCCGAAGTGGCGGCCCACGCCGACTGCAAGAGCTGCCACCCGCAGCACGACGTGAAGGGCGCGGCCGCGCGCTGCGTGAACTGCCACGCCAGGCAGAAGTCGTCGCACCCGAGCGGGCCGAAGGGCGCCGATTGCATCTCGTGCCATCCGCCCCATCCGGCGGCCGGCGTGCAGCTGTCGGCGCGCGGCGCGCTGCCGTGCACCAGCTGCCACACCAAGGCGGCCTCGGACAAGGCGTGGCACACCGGCGACCAGCCGTGCACCGCCTGCCACGCGCCGCACGGCGGCAAGCCGCTGGTCGCGCGCGGCACCACCTCGTGCGTGAGCTGCCATCCGTCGCAGGTGAACCTGACCGGCATGAACAAGGGCCACCGCGACTGCCTGCAGTGCCACACCAGCGCCAACCACGCGCCCACGACCACGCCCACCGGCTGCGCACAGTGCCACGGCGAGGAGGCGCGCTCCGCGCCCGCCGGCCACGCCGCCGCGTGCGCCACCTGCCACGACAAGCACTCCGGCAAGCGCCAGCCGGCCGCCGCGTGCGCCAAGTGCCACGCCGATCGGCTGACCGGTCCGCACGTCGCGCTGCCGGGCGGCTGTCAGACCTGCCACCGCGCGCACGGCCCGAAGGGCGTGCCCGCGCCGCCGGAGTGCACCAGCTGCCACGCGCGCGCGTCGCTGCCCAACATGCACAAGCTCGCCGGCCACGGGACGTGCGCCGACTGCCACGGCTCGCACCTGCCCGAACCGCGTCGCGATCGGGCGAGCTGCCTGCGGTGTCACCAGGATCAGAAGGACCACGAGCCGACTGCAGCGGTGTGCAGCGGGTGCCATCCGTTCAAGGCGCGGTGAGGCCGGGGCTGGTCCGGAACCCGACGGGCTCGGTTCACCCTGCGCTGGGAATCGACGCGATGATCCCGGGCACGCGCGCGCGCAGCAGGTCGCCGGCGGTGATCAGCCCGGCCACCTGATCCGCCGCCATCACCAGCACCACGGCGAGACCGGTGGTGCGGAACAGGCGCGCGAGCGCCGACAGCCGCATCTCGGCGGGCACGGTGGCGATGGGCGCGATGCGCAGGTGGCGCTCCGGCTCCCACAGCGCCACGACGTCCTCGCCGCGCATGGCCAGCACCTGCCGTACGGCGCTGGCGCGCGCGATCGCCGCCGCCTCCGGCATCGGCGCCGCGGCGTCGACGGTGACCAGGCGTTCGACCGGCGTCATCAGCGCGCTCACCGGGTCGTCATCGACGAACAGGCAGCGCACGGTGGCGCCGCGCAGGTCGCGGTCGGGCGTGAGACTCAGGTAGTGCTCGCAGCTGGCGCACTCCATGCCGGTGCGCCGGCCGCGCTGGCACTTGAACACCGTGCCGTGCCAGATCTCGCCCGAACAGCGCGGCCGCGCCGGCAGGTCGGTGTGCTGCTCGCGCACGGCCACGAATGGCCGCGCCGCGCCGGTGGCCTTCGCGCCGCGCGAGACGTCGATGCGGCGGGTGGGATGGAGTCTCATGCCGACCGTCAGGTGCAACCGCTGCGCCGCCCGCCAGGCCCGCGATCGCGCAAGACCTGCGACCCGACGGCCCGCCGGCGCACATCGTGCGGCGAAACCGGCCGATCCGCTGGCGCCGCGCTTGCAACATGTCGACGCATGCTGCCTGACATCGAGGTCGTGGGTCAGACACCGAATCCCGCCGTATCGGCCGTGATGACCAAGCAGGTGGTCACGATTGATCGGGATCAATCGATCGGTGCCGCGCTCGACCTGATGCGCCGGCGTCACATCCGGCACCTGTGCGTGATGGACGGCGCCAGGCTGTCCGGCGTGCTCAGCGAGCGCGATGTGAACGGCGCGCTGCCCTCACCGATGGGTGACCAGAAGCTGTTCGAGCAGGCGCTGGAGAGCATCCCGGTGGCCAGCGTGATGCGCTGCAACGCAATCACCGTGGAGGCCGGCCAGGCGCTGGCCGCCGCGGTGCGGGTGATGATTCACCACCAGGTGGGCTGCCTGCCGGTGCTCGAGCGCGGCCGCCTGGTCGGCATCGTCACCCGCTCCGATCTGCTGCGCCTGCTGGCGCGCATGCTCGACTGAGGCGCGGACGCCGTCAGTAGCGCGTGCCGAGCGAGAACACCGCGCCGAAGTAGCGGTCGGTCGCCTGGCCGCCGTCGGCAAACGTCCACGAGAACGACTGGAAACCGGCGTCGGCGCGCAGCATCAGCCACGGCTTGACGCACACGTCGAGGGTCAGGCCGAGATCGTAGGCCCAGCGCGAGGCGCTGCCGTAGCTCGACATCGTCGACTGGGCGCCGCCGATCACCGGCTCGATGCGCACGTTGGCGGCGAGCGTGGTGCGCGGGCCCAGGGTGAGCTGCGAGCGCGCGCCGGCCAGCAGGTACAGGTACTCGCCGTCGGGCGAGCGTGACGGCGCGGTCGAGGTGATGCTGAAGCCGCGCTGGCCCACGCCGAACGCGGGCGCCAGGGTGAGCTTGCCGGTGACCAGCGCCCAGGTGGCCTGCGCCTCCCAGCGGGTGAGCGAGGTGGGCGCGCGCTCGCCCATCACCGGGGTGGTCATGCCCAGCGAGCGCTCGGTGATGAAGTCGAGCCGGGTGTTCTCGGTCGGCTCGATGTCGCCGGCAAAGCGCGCCGTGCCGACCACGTCGGAGTCGTAGCCGGCGACCGGTCGCCCACCCGGCAAGAAGTCGCGGTGGATCACGCCGAGCCCGACGCTGGCGCCCATGTGCAGCGGCGCGCCCACGTCGTCGGCGAAGTAGGCGGAGTCGTCGTCGGCCGCTTCGTCGTTGCTGTCGTCGGCCTCGGCCTCGCCGTCGTCGGCCTGCTCGGCGTCCGCCGCGCTGTCGTCCGCGGCGGCCTGCGCCGGCGGCTCGTCGTCGGCCTTCTTGGCCGGCTCGGCCTCGTCGTCCTCGACCACGATCACCGGCTCCTCGTCGGGCGCCGCGTCGTGCGCCTTGCCGAGCGCGACCGCGTCCTCGACCACGCTGCCGCGCAGCGTGGCGATGCCACCCTTGTCGAGCGCGTCGCCGACGAGCGGAACCTCGACCTGGCTGCGCAGATCGCCGTCTCCATCATAGACGTACACGCGCAGGCGATTGGTGCGCTTGCCCTTCACCACCTGGCCGGCGACCACGCCGTCCTTGCCGAGCCGCGCCGCGACCTTCTCCGAGCGCGCGTCGTGCGTGCACAGCGACCGCTGATCCTTGTCGGAGAGCCTGGCCGGCTTGATGTCGCCGTCGTGATGCAGCAGCGAGCCGAGCTGGCGATCAGCTCGTTCGGCGTGCGGGCCGACGACGCCCGCGTACACGACCATCGCTACGACGACACCAACCATTGCGAGGCGAATCGTTACAGCTGCCCGCGCCGCCTGTAAACCCCTCGAGCCGCCAAGAAGGCGCCAATGAAGGGCAATGTAGGAGAGGGCGTGAGCCGCGGTCAGCGACCGCTGTACGTGATGCTGACGTTGTTGAAACCGCCGCCCGACGTCATCTGGGTCGCGCCCGTGCCGTTCTTGTTGAGCGTGAACGTGCCCTGGTGATTCTGCGAGGCGATGAAGGAGTTGCCGTCGGCCAGCTCCATGCGGATCGTGTACGTGCCGTCGGGCACGAGCTGCCCGGAGCGGTTCTTGAAATCCCAGGTGACGGTGAGCGTGCCATTGTGATTCGAGCGGGTCGCGCCCGACACCGCATCGGCATCCGAGCCGGACTTCTGCACCCACGCCACCAGGTGGCTGCGGCGCGTGCCCGCCCAGCGGCCGATTGTCTTCACGAACGCGCCGCCCGGGCCCTCGACCCACACGGCCACGATGTTGCGCGGCGCGTAGTTGCCGCCGTTCGGCGTGGTGACGAAGCTCACCTGCAGGCTCTCCGGCATCGCCATCGCGTCGGGCGGGCTCTGTACGTGCGCGTCGGGCGTGCCCGGGTGCGCGTCGGGCGCGCCCGGCTCCGCGTCGGCCGACGGCTGGAAGTCACCCGCGTCATCGAGCGCGCCCAGCGAGATCACCGGATCCTCGGCGCTGCATGCGGCGGCTGCGCACGCCAGCAAACCAAGCGTGCCGAGGAACATCACCTTCATGCCTGCAAGCCTTACAAGCGCGCGCGTCCGCTGTCCACTGTCCTGGCTGGCGACAATGTAGGACTCGATGTCATGCACGGTCAGTAGTTCGGGAGTGGGGGGCTGCATGCTAATTTGCGCCCGCCCTGATGCTGTACCCGAGGTTCGTCATCCTCGCCCTGTCCGCAGTGAGCTTCGCCGCGTGCACGGTGGTCACCGACCCGCTCGCACCCGAGGCGGTCGCCTGTCTCGACGAGACCGACTTCCGCCAGAACGTCGAGCCCATCCTCATCCGCGACTGCAGCTACATGGCATGCCATGGCCTGCCCAACTCGCCGCTGCGGCTGTACTCGATCGGCAAGCTGCGCCGCGGTGACAACTCGACCCTGGAGGCGCGCACCCTGCCGCTCAGTGAAGAGGAGCACCACCTGAACTTCCTGTCCGCGCAGGCCTTCTCGTTCGGCGGCGTCGCGCCCGCCGACAGCCTGCTGGTGCGCAAGCCGATGCCGGCCGCGTCCGGCGGCTACGAGCACAAGGGCGGCGCGATGTGGACCGGCACCTCGGATCCCGACGTGATGGCCATCCGCGACTGGCTCGGCCGGAGGGGCACATGCGCGCCCTGATCGCGGCCGCGACGCTGCTGCTGGCCGCCGCCGGCGTGGCCCAAGCGTGGCCGACCGGCGGCCAGTTCGACGGCGATCCGGTCGAGGAGGGCGGGGGCGGCGGCGTCGCCTTCACCGGCGCGCCGCGCTGGTCGGGGCACGACTGCTCGGTCTGCCACACCGATGCGCCGCACCAGGTGCGCCTGCGCATCGAGGCCGATCCCGCCGATCTGTTCACCGCCGGCTACCAGCCCGGCCAGCAGGTCCGCATGCGCGTGCGCCTGATCAACGAGCACAACGCGATCGACTTCCTGCAGGTCGGCGACTTCTGCGTGCCCACCACCGATCAGCGCTGCGACGACAACGGCTTCGCGCTCGAGATCGACGACCAGGCGGGCGTGCCGCAGGGCAC
>JADMIO010607322.1_pt1 | contig 12304 bp, 9 predicted proteins | sample 8958161 | NCBI WGS metagenome assembly JADMIO01 (sample SAMN16585339, study PRJNA669376) | soil metagenome | isolation source: Crop rotation soil | place: USA: Cullars Rotation, Alabama | collected 2011 | reverse complement strand
GACACGCAAATCATGGTATCAACAACCGTGATAGAAGTGGGAGTTAACGTGCCGAATGCAACAGTTATGGTGATTGAAAGCGCTGAAAAATTTGGGTTGTCACAATTGCACCAGTTGCGCGGAAGAGTTGGAAGGAGCGAGCACAAGAGTTTTTGCATTTTATTAACTGCTCCGGGACTAAGTAAAGAGGCTCGTGAACGTTTACAAATCATGTGTGCCACCAACGATGGCTTTAAGATTGCGGAAAAAGATCTTGAATTGCGAGGACCGGGTGATATTGAAGGTACAAGACAAAGTGGAATGTTAAATTTTAGGTTAGCAAGCATCGTTGATGACAAAGATTTGCTTCATTTGGCTCACGATGCCACTGAACATATCCTTGAGAATGATCCTGAACTGAAATCACCTGAAAACCTGCCAATAAAAAATCACCTTCAATCGTTAAGAGGAAAGACCGCCTGGAGCAGGATTTCCTAAATAGTCCATATCCCTATTGAATCCTGTGAAAACCACCCTTTAAACAGAAAGACCGCAGAAATTTTAAATGACAATGTTTTGACCGTTTACGGTTAAACATCACCGACTGGACCAGTCAGTCGATAGGATTCATTCAATATTCTTAATTTGTAAAAAACAATTTTTTGGGCAGGAAGTATTGCATACTCTTCTACTTTTTATTGACCGCTACCCTCAGGCTAACAGCCCAAAGTTATTTGGAGTTTGTGGAAAACAAGGGTCAGTGGGATGACCGCGTAAAATTCAGGGGCGCAATTGGTCAGGGGAATTCATTTTACCTCGAACAAAACGGTTTCAAAGTACTGCTGAATAATTCAGCAGATATTCAGGCATTGATGGACGCCCATCACCCCACAGGAGTTAGGCGCCCGGATCGGCCTTCAGCCGGACTTCCACAACAGGATCAGGGTGGAATAACAGTGCATTCACATGCATACCAGATGAAATTTCTTGGTGCCAACGAAGAGGCGCAGATTCTTCCTGATAAGGTGCTCACCACTTCAAACAATTATTTTTTAGGAAATGATCCAACCAAGTGGGCGACCAACTGTAAAGTTTACCAGGCTGTAACGTACAAAAATATTTATCCTAACATAGATGCCCGCTACTACATCGAAAGTGGAAGACTGAAGTATGACCTCATTGTTTATCCAGGTGGTGATGTAACAAAGATTGTGATGAGTTATGATGGTGCAGAAAAATTAAGCGTGAAAAATGGCGAGTTGATTATTCAAACCTCAGTTGGTGAAACCAAAGAGTTGTCCCCATATTCTTACCAGTTCATCTCAAATTTGAAAAAGAACGTTGATGCAAAGTATGAAGTGAAGGGTAACCAGGTAAGATTTTCGATTAAAGACTACGATAAGACTAGCGTTTTAGTAATTGATCCAACACTCATTTTCTCGACATTTACTTTTAGCGCAACGGACAATTGGGGTTTCACAGCTACCCCAGGACCCGACGGAAGTTTTTATTCAGGCAGTATTGCCTTCGGCGATAAATATCCTACAACACCCGGTGCCTTTCAAACCTATCAGGCTAATACGGGTTCTAAAAAAATTGATATCGCCATTACGCGTTTCAGTCCCGATGCCTCATCCAGAATTTTTTCTACTTACCTCGGCGGAACCGAAGATGAATACCCGCACAGTTTATTTGCAGATGCAGCGGGCAATGTAGTGGTGATGGGAAGAACGTATTCTACTAATTACCCCGGAACAAAAGTCGGCACTGAAGGTGGCTCTGATATCGTGGTGACTAAAATTAATTCCACAGGCACTGCGCTCATCGGCTCGTTAAGAATTGGCGGTAGCAACGATGATGGATATAATATCGAGGACCAACAAAGGACACAACATGATGTGCCCAACGTGCTCGTCAGGAATTATGGTGATGATTCACGAAGCGAGGTGATTCTTGATCAAGCTGGAAATATTTACGTTGCTGCCCAAACACGGGTTGATGATAAAGGCGCGAATAATTTCCCGATAGTTGGCGGCACTTTTCAAACTGCTCCTGGAGGCAAGCAAGATGGGGTGGTGATGAAGATAAATCCAAGTTGTACTGCAATCACATGGAGTAGTTATTTGGGTGGATCGGGTGATGATGGAGCTTTTGTAATTGCGCTCGATCCTTTAAATAATGATCTGTATGTTGCCGGGGGAACCGCAAGTATAAATTTTCCGGGAAATAAAACGGGTGTAATTCAACCTGCACTCAATGCAAGTGCGCAAGACAGTATTGATGGATATGTGAGCGTTATTGCTAACAATGGATCTGGCATTATCAGGACAACTTACCTTGGCACCGATAAGATTGATATCATTTATGGTGTTCAATTCGACAAGAAAGGCTTCCCGTACGTAATGGGTGTAACGCGCGGTGACTGGCCCGTTCAAAATGCAGCATATTCTAATGCTGGTGCCCGACAATTTATCTGCAAACTGCAACCCGACCTTAGCGCGTTCGTTTATTCTACAGTATTCGGAAATGGAAATAAACCTAACATGTCGCCGGTTGCCTTTCTGGTGGATCGATGCGAAAACGTTTATATATCCGGCTGGGGCGGATGGCTTGCGCCCGGCAATTCCGAAGATCCATATGACCTCGCCGGTGTATTGGGAATGCCAATCACGCCCGATGCTTTGAAATCAAGTACTGACAACAAGGATTTTTATTTCTTCGTGTTGAAGAAAAACGCCACTGGCATTTTATACGGTTCTTATTTTGGACAAGCCGGTGGATTTGGAGAGCACGTTGATGGAGGAACAAGTCGATTCGATCAGCAAGGCGTAATCTACCAGGCTATTTGTGCCAACTGTAACGCCGGCGGACCAAATAATCCTCCAGCCGTATTTCCAACTACTCCTAACGTTGTTGGTCCATACAATCCAGGACCGGGATGTAATCTCGCGGCGGTGAAGATCGCATTCAACTTTGCGGGTGTAAATGCCGGACCCAAATCTTTTATCAAATCGGGAAGAAACGTTGGTTGTATTCCGTTGACTGTTCAATTCAGAGATACGGTGCTTAATGCAAAAACTTACGAATGGGATTTTGATGGCGATGGCGTTACGGATCTTATTGGAGTTTCACCAACAGCTGCATATACCTACAACGTTGTTGGCACATATCGCGTAAGATTGATTGCCGTTGATTCCGCTTCATGTAATGTGAGGGATACCTCATATACCATCATACGCGCTAGAGATGACCAGGCATTCCTTGCGTTTAATGCTGCGAAGGTTGGACCATGTGAATCATTGGAATTCCAATTCACGAACTTGTCAACAGCACCTCCAGGAAAACCATTCACGGCAACATCATTCGTATGGGATTTTGCTGATGGAAGTCCGAAAGTGGTGACGGGCACATTGCCGATCAATCATACATTCCCTGGTCCGAATTTGTATAATGTGAAGTTGATATTAAGCGATACGAATTATTGTAACGCTCCAGATACGCTTATCAAACCTTTGAGGATTGCGCCATTAGTTAAAGCACAATTTGAAACACCGCCTACTGGTTGCGCGCCTTACAATGCAGTTATTAAGAATACTTCTATTGCAGGACAGGACTTCTTCTGGGATTTCGGTGATGGCACAACCTCAACCGAATCAGATCCTGTGCATTTATACGCCAATACAGGAACATATACAATAACACTGCGAGTAGTGGATACCAGTACTTGCAATAAGACGGATCAAACGTCATTTACCATTACAGTTAATCCAAAACCAACGGCAGGATTTACAACATTGCCTATACCTGCAGAAGAAAATAAGCCAACGATATTCTATAACAATTCAATTGGAGCAACAAGGTTCCGTTGGGTTTTTGGAGATGGTGGCTTTGCTACAAAAAACAGCATGGATACGGTGATGCATCAGTATAATAAAACAGGTACTTACCAGGCATGTCTGATTGCTATCAACCAGTTTGGGTGTACTGACACAATTTGCCAACCAGTTCAGGCATTAATTAAACCTTTGTTGGATGTTCCAAATGCCTTTACACCTGGCAGACCGGGTTCAAGAGGTAAGAACCATATCGTGCGTCCTGAAGGATTTGGAATCGAAAAAGTAATGTTCAGAATATATAACAGGTGGGGACAAAAAGTATTTGAGACATCTACACCATACGCGGGCTGGGATGGTACGTATAGAGGTGTGGTCCAGCCGATGGATGTTTACGTGTACACTTTGGAAGTAGAGTTTTCAGATGGTACGAGGACAAGTAGAAAGGGTGATATCACGTTGATACGTTAGTGTGGGCCAGCTAATGGCCAACAGCTAACGGCTAATGGCTAATCGAAAGCGCAAGCAGGATAAAAAAGAGGAGGATTGTATGAAACGAAATTGGAAAGTTTTATTGATGATCGTTGGGAGTATTCAAATAACCGCACATAGTTACGGACAGGATCTTCATTTTTCTCAATGGTATAATTCTCCACTCACTGCAAATCCTGCGAACACAGGATTCATTCCAGATGCGGACTATCGCATTGGCGCCAACTATCGGAACCAGTATTCTACCATTATGACTGTGCCGTATAAAACGATGAGCATATTTGGAGATGCACAGGTATTCAGGGATAAGCTGGACAACGGTTGGGTGGGTCTTGGTGGAGTTATTTTAAGAGATGTTGCTGGATCAGGAAAGTTAACTTCAACAAAGGTGTATGGATCCGCTGCATATCACCAGATGATAGGACTAAATAGTTTGCTCACTGCAGGATTTAACGCAGGATACGTAAGTAAACGTATCAATATTACCGAACTAAAATTCCCGGACCAATTTGATGGAAAGTTTTTTGATAACCAGTTACCAACTGATGTGATGCTTGACAGAACCAGCACGGGTTATTTTGATATGCAAGTTGGGATGAACTACGCTTACTTTCCTACTGATGACATTTATTTTAATGGCGGGTTTTCAGTTCATCATATTAATCGGGCAAGAGAATCTTTCTTTACTTCCAGTTCCGGGTATGATGATAGAATTGCGCCCCGATATATTGGATTTTTAAACGCGAGTATTAAGTTGAATGACCTGGTAATTGTAAATCCGATGGCGTATTATACAAGGCAAGCACAAGCATCTGAGTTGGTGGGGGGTGGTACAATACAGTATAATTTGTCGGGCGATGGAAAAACTCAATTGCTTGGTGGTGCCTTCATCAGACCCGGAGACGCGGTTATTGCATTGGTGGGATTTCAGTGGAACAATGTGCGCATGACTTTTTCATATGATGCCACTACCTCGGGCCTGAAAAACTATAACGCATCGAGAGGCGCTTACGAATTTTCGATCATCCAACAAGGTTTTTATAACGAAGCCACTGCTGATTTGAGCCAATATCGTTGCCCAAGCTTCCGCCGGTAATAGTTGGCTTTTTCATCTGCCTCTTTTATACGATTTTTACTTCAAATATTTTTCATTGAAAGCAGTGCAGGTAAAAGAAAGGAAGGCCTCAGCCTTTATTGCGGAATTCGAACAGATTGTGGGGTCGGATTACGTTTTGTATGATGCCGATTCACTTGATAAGTATGCAAAGGATGAAACGGAGGATCTCTATTATCTACCCGAACTGGTTTTGAAGCCTGCATCAGCCGAAGAAATAAGCGGCATTCTTACACTCTGCACTCGGTATCGGATTCCTGTAACACCTCGCGGCGGAGGTACCGGATTAAGTGGCGGAGCATTGGCTCACAAAGGAGGCGTTGTTCTTTCTACCGAAAGGTTGAATCGTATCATTGAAATAGACGAAAGAAATTTGCAGGTGATCACTGAACCCGGTGTGATCACGGAGGTTTTGCAAGACGCCGTCAAACAAAAGAAATTATTTTACCCACCAGATCCCAGCAGTCGCGGAACTTGCTTCATCGGCGGAAATATTGCGGAGAATAGTGGAGGTCCTAAAGCAGTGAAATATGGAGTGGTGAAAGATTATGTGCTGAATCTTCAAATGGTTTTGCCGAGCGGTGAAATTATCTGGACCGGCGCAAACGTATTGAAGAATGCTACCGGATATAATCTTACGCAACTGGTGGTTGGCAGCGAAGGAACACTTGGAATTGTTACGCAGATTGTTTTGAAGTTAATTCCGCTGCCGCAACATGACATGCTAATGCTGGTGCCTTTTCCTTCTTCAGAAAATGCATGTGCGGCGGTCAGCGCAATTTTTCAGGCCGGCTTCACACCCTCCGGGCTGGAATTCATGGAAAGAGACGCAATAGATTTTGTAACGAGGTATACTGACAGTCACATCATTCCTATTGATGAAAATGTTCAGGCGCATTTACTCGTTGAAGTGGACGGCAATCATCCCGAGCTTTTGATGCAGGAGATGGAAGCCATCGCGAACCTCATGAACGAATTTGATTGCGGCGAAATTTTATTTGCTGATGATGCGCAACAGAAAGCTGAATTATGGAAACTGAGAAGAAGAGTTGGCGAAGCAGTGAAGGCGCATTCGATATACAAAGAGGAAGATACTGTTGTCCCGAGGGCAGAATTACCCGTACTATTGAAAGGTGTAAAGGCAATTGGCGCCAAATACGGATTTCAATCGGTTTGTTATGGACATGCAGGAGATGGAAATCTTCACGTGAATATTATTAAAGGAGAATTGACCGATGAACAATGGAACGGTTCTTTGAAAAAAGGAATTCGTGAAATTTTTCAATTGGTAAAATCGCTAGGTGGCACCATAAGCGGTGAACACGGAATTGGACTGGTTCAAAAAGAGTACATGAATATCATTTTTGATGAAGCGCAGATGCGGTTGATGAAAGAAATTAAAAACCTGTTTGATCCTAATGGAATTTTAAACGCGGGGAAAATATTTGATTAACCTTAAACCGTCATATATGCATATAAAGAAATGCTTACTGCTGATACTACTCTCCTCAGTGGGAATTGCTGCTCTCGCTCAGGATGAAGAGGAGCCTACAAAAGGATTCGATAAAAACAAACTTTTCTTTGGAGGAACTTTTGGCGCCAGTTTTGGCAGCTACACGTTCGTCAATGTTTCTCCGCAGGTAGGATATATGTTCAATCAGTATTTTGCTGCGGGCACGGGAATCAATTTTATTTTCTCCAGTTCCAAGTATGATTATTATTCTCCACCATTCAAAGATGAATATGGAGTTGCGGGCTTGAACGTTTTCGGCCGTGTATATCCTATTCGATTTCTGTTAGCGCAGGTGCAGCCGGAACTGAATTATACATGGGGTAAAAGAAAGTTCTATGATGGAGGATTTGAAGACCAGAAGTTGGAGGCGAAGTTTGTCCCTTCAGTACTGGTAGGGGCAGGTGCCGCTATCCCGCTAGGAGGAAACGGAAGAAGTGCAATGACGGTTATGTATCAATACGACGTTGTACAGGATCCAAGAAGTCCATATGGAAGTAATGCGTTTTTAAGTATTGGCTTCAACTTTTAGAACACGAATTACACGAATTGTTGCGAATTACACGAATTGAGGAACGCTCATCTGACCGTCTCGGTCTGACGATACCTCGTCGGACGCTCTCCGTCTGACGAGCCATCATGCGTGATGTTGAATAAAATTCTTATGGATTAGCGTAGTCGATCCAAACTCTTAATGAGCTTTGCATCTTTTCTAATTCCTACCAAAGCCAGGATCAGGAAAACAGGTAATGCAAATGCAAAGAGTGAAGTGAGACTGAACGCTCCCGTGCTGAAATCTTTTAAGCGAAGGAAATATAGCACCAGGATGATGATAGACACGAAAAGATTCAGGATTGTCAGCCCCGTTTGTCTTCCTCTATTCTTAAAGGAAAAAATAGTGATGCCGCTAATAATAGCACTAATTACCGTTAGAATCAGTATCGGAATATTTTCTGCTGCGGTGAGTCGCAAGTATGCGTTGTTCGCCACCAGGCTGCCGGTATAAAATGGAAACTTAATCGAAAGCACTGCCACTGCAGCAGCCAATACCAGCCAGAGTGTTTGTATACGTTGAATCATTTTTTCTCAGAGTATTGTTCTTGTAACTTGTATCCTGCATCCGGTATCCTGCTCAACCAAGTTCAGGATACAAAGGATATGCCCGCATAAACTCTTTCACTTCACTTCTCACATCCTGAATTGTTTTTTCATCATCAATATTCATCAGCACCCGGTCTATCATTTCCACTACTTCTTCCATATGGCTCTCCAGCATACCTCTGGTAGTGATAGCCGGAACACCGACGCGTATACCTGAAGTAACGAATGGGCTCTTGTCATCGAAAGGAACCGCGTTTTTATTGAGCGTGATGTGCGCTTTATCCAGTGTCTCCTGTGCTTTCTTGCCTGTAAGATTTTTATTACGAAGGTCAATCAGCATTAAATGATTGTCCGTTCCATTACTGATAATATGATAACCTCGATTTACAAATGCTTTCGCCATTGCCTGCGCATTGGATTGCACCTGCCGGGCGTATTGGGTATATGCGTCAGTGAGTATTTCTCCAAATGAAACGGCCTTTGCAGCAATTATGTGTTCGAGCGGACCGCCCTGTGTCCCGGGGAATACGCCCATATCGATAAGGTTGCTCATCAATCTCGTGTTTCCTTTTACATCTTTCAATCCGAACGGGTTTTCAAAATCTTTACCCATTAAAATGATACCACCTCGAGGTCCCCTTAGTGTTTTATGAGTAGTAGAGGTTACAAAATGACAATGCTTAAACGGATCTTTCAGTAATCCTTTTGCAATAAGACCGGCGGGATGTGCAATGTCGGCCATAACGAATGCTCCAACACTATCGGCGATGCTCCTGATTCGTTCATAATCCCAGTCTCTGCTATATGCCGACGCGCCACAAACAATCAGCTTTGGTTTTACTTCCTTCGCTTTTTGTTCCATCATTTCATAATCCACCGTTCCTGTTTCCTTCTTCACTCCGTAAAAATGCGCCTTATATAATTTGCCGCTGAAGTTTACGGGCGAACCATGGGTAAGATGTCCTCCCATGCTTAAATCCAATCCAAGAATATTATCGCCGGGTTGCAATATCGCCAGCATTAATGACGCGTTTGCCTGGGCACCACTGTGTGGTTGCACATTCGCATATTCGCAATTAAAGATCTTCTTAATCCGATCGATGGCAATCTGCTCCACTTCATCTACAATTTCGCAACCACCATAATACCGGCGACCAGGATATCCTTCGGCATATTTATTCGTCATCACATTGCCCATGGCCTGGATAGTTTGCAGGCTGGCAAAATTTTCCGAAGCGATGAGCTCAATACCGTTACGCTGCCGCTCAAGCTCTTTCCTAATTAAATCGAAAACCTGGTTATCTCTTTGCATTCCACTTTCTTTTTTAGGTAAAGTAGCTTTGTCGGAAGTAAGATTCATTTATGAAGATTTTATTCGTTGCACAGTGATGGACCACAGACCACGGACGACAGACCACAAACCTCAAACCTCAAACAAGAAACGCGTACTCATCCTTGCATCCTTCGTTCCTGGTCTTCCTGGTCACAAATGTAATCAACCACCTCCACACCCATTGTTTTTCTGCCCGGAAGGGTTAAAAAGAATTTCCCTAATTTCACTCGTTTTTTCTTTAGAGAATAGTCGATACAGATAATAGTACATAGATTAGTACAAAGACCGATGAAAGCAATCATTCCCGTAGCAGGTGCTGGCACCAAACTACGGCCCCATACATATACACAACCCAAAGCTCTAATCCCCTTAGCTGGAAAAACGATTCTAAGCATTATTGTAGATCAATTACGCGAGGCAGGGATACATGAGTTCATATTCATTATTGGTTATCTCGGTAACAAGATCCAGGATTATGTCAAAGAAAAATACCCTGACCTTCAAGCCCATTTCGTAGCACAAAATGAGCGCCAGGGTCTTGGTCACGCGGTATTGCTGGCAAAGGATATTGTTGGTGAGGATGAAATATTTATAGTGTTAGGTGATACCATCTGCGAATACAACGTGCAGGAAATGACTAGTTCGGAATTTTCTTCACTAGCAGTAAAGCGTGTTGACGACCCAAGAAATTTTGGAGTTGCCGAGCTTGATGACGAAGGATTTATTGTGCGTGTTGTGGAGAAGCCGCAAATACCTAAGAGTAATCTTGCACTTACCGGAGTATACCGCGTTAAAGAAACTAATTTTCTTTTCTCTTGCCTCGAGAATAATATACGCAATCAATTAAAGAGTTACGGCGAATACAATTTGACTGATGCATTGGAATGCATGATTCAGCAAGGCGCCAAGTTCAAGCCCTTCAAAGTCCAGAACTGGTTCGATTGTGGCCATAAGGAAAGTCTGCTCGCGTCAAATGCGATTTTGATGAAAAAATTTGGAGGCAAGATCTCCAATGAACAAACTTTTGAAAATACTATCATCGTTCCGCCGGTGAGTATTGCTCCAGGTTGTTCTATCAGTAATTCTATTATCGGTCCTAATGTCACCATCGGAGAAAGCACTACTATCAAGTGTTCAATTATCAAGGACTCTATCATCGGCGCATATGCGGACCTGTTTGATATTGTATTGACCCAATCACTCATTGGAAGTGATACCGAAGTGAAAGGCGAAACCCGCAGCCTGAACATTGGGGATAATACCGAGATTGATCTGGGGGAAAGCTAACCGGGAAAGATACAAGATCCAAGATACAAGATCCAAGATCCAAGATACAAGGTACAAGGAAGATCCAAGGTTCAGGTTACAAGTCAGCCAGATTCAATACAAAACAATTTCAAATCATGGTGACGAGATGCCGGCTGTCAAATGCCGGATGCAAACTTCAAACCTTAAACCTCAAACTTCAAACTTCCGACTCCTGACTCCTTCTTATATTGCTTCATGTTCGCAAACAGAATAACCCGCTTATTCAATATTGATTACCCCATTGTGCAGGCTGGAATGATTTGGGCTAGCGGATGGAAATTGGCAAGCGCCGTAAGTAATGCAGGAGGTTTAGGACTTATAGGCAGCGGAAGCATGTATCCAGATGTCTTAAGAGAACATGTTAGAAAGTGCAGGCAGGCCACATCCCGTCCCTTTGGTGTAAACATTCCCCTCCTTTACCCGGATATTGATAAACACATTGCGGTTGTTATCGAGGAAAAAGTACCAATTATTTTTACCTCGGCCGGTAACCCCAGGACGTGGACAAACGTTCTAAAACAAAACGGCAGTATAGTGGTGCATGTGGTAAGCAGTAGCCGGTTTGCTTTAAAGGCAGAAGAGGCCGGGTGTGATGCAGTAGTGGCGGAAGGATTTGAGGCCGGGGGGCACAATGGAAGGGAAGAAACAACATCGATGATATTGGTCCCTGCTGTTTGTCGGGCTGTAAAAATTCCCGTAATTTCAGCAGGGGGAATTGCAACAGGAAGACAGATGTTTGCAGCGATGGTTTTAGGTGCAGAAGGCGTTCAGGTTGGAAGCAGGTTCGTGGCAAGTGAAGAAGCCTCATCACATCTGAAATTTAAGGAAGCCGTCATCCGCGCTAGAGAGGGAGATACCGCTCTTACTTTGAAGCAGCTTACGCCTGTGAGGTTGATCCGCAATAAATTTTATAGCGAAGTGCAGGATGCAGAGTGGCGCGGGGCAACTGCTGAAGAACTGAAGTCGTTATTAGGAAGGGCAAGAGCAAAAAAAGGAATGTTCGAAGGAGATCTTGATGAAGGTGAGTTAGAAATTGGACAGTCCAGTGCATTGATCGATGATATCCTACCCGCAAAAAAAATCGTCGAAGGTTTGTGGAAAGAGTTCAATGAAGCATCGAATCATCCATTACGTCAATCATAAACTATCTGGTATGAAATTCTCCAAACAATTGCTGTTGCTTGCGGTCTCGCTGCCGGTTGCGCTCCTGCTAAAGGCAAATACGGGAAAAAATGAGGGAGTAGTTCAGGGCCAGGTTACGGACGCGGTCACCAAAAAACCAATTGCTGGTGTGGTAGTCTCCATGACCGGTTCCAAATTAAATAATGAGAAAGAGGTAACTACCGATGCAGACGGCTATTTTAAGATCAGCAAACTTCCAGGTGGAGATTTCAGTATCCTCTTTGAGAAGAAAGGATACAAGATCCATCGCAAAGAACTCGTGAATACGAAAGAAGGGATGGTGTACCGGGTTACATTAGACATGCTGCCGGTTGATGATGACGATGACAACGAAGATTTGTCACATCCTCTGTACAGGCTCTCCGGGGGGTAGATTCAATTGCGGATTGCGGGATTGCGGATTACGGATTACGGATTACGGATTACGGATTACGGATTACGGATTACGGATT
>JADMIO010023077.1_pt1 | contig 12304 bp, 12 predicted proteins | sample 8958161 | NCBI WGS metagenome assembly JADMIO01 (sample SAMN16585339, study PRJNA669376) | soil metagenome | isolation source: Crop rotation soil | place: USA: Cullars Rotation, Alabama | collected 2011 | reverse complement strand
CGCGACAACTTGTCCACGTGGAATTCTAAGCTTAGGATCCCAATGTGCTGGAAAGGATAATCTGCTCAAACTCATCGATCCGGGTGGGTTGAAGCCGAGTTGGCCCGTGTTACAGGGTCCTCCCTAGCCCGCATTACTCGTCGTCCTGAGCTTGTTAAGGGCGGTGGTGCTTTGGCAAGTTCAGCATTACAAAGATGTAATCCGCAAGCTAATTGCGTTTTTCGTGAATAATGCGAGGTAGATGGAGTGCGCTCCGCAGGCTTACTGAGCGTTTCGTGAATAATCCAGACCGAATTACTCGTCATCCTGAGGGCTAGACCTGTCAGGTGTGAGCCGGATCATAGGGAATGGCCGAGGAGAGCTTTGGACTTCCCAATGGCGATGTAACGGTGAGATGGAAAGGCTCGCTGGCCAAGAGTACGTTCTATAACGTCTATCGCCGATTGAACTGCACAGGCACATTCACATTGGTTGGCTCGGTCGCCGCCAAGCAGTTTGTGGATTCCACCATTCCCAGCGGGTGCGAGTGCGCCTCATATCGCGTATCAGCACAACGCGGCACAGTAGCCAGTGCCCAAACGGAAGTAGTCGTATGGCTGTACTCCGTCCCCCTAGCGCAAGCCGCCTAACTGGATAGTCAGAACTGAAAGAGGGGCTGCCTCCAGGTGGCCCCTCGTCCAGTCTATTCTGCGTTCTGCCTTCTGTGATTTGTTCTCAGAACCTAGAGGGCAATACGGAACCCGAAATAGTTGTCGTAGACGCGCGGGACCTCGTAGTAGCGGTCGGCGCAGCGGAAGTAGAAGGTGTTGAGGTCGAACCACGAACCACCACGCAGAACCCGGGAGATCCCGTTAAGGGGCCCAGTGGGATTATTCCAACCGCCTACCGGGGTTTGGCCGTAATAGTAAGCTAGATACCAATCCTGGCACCATTCAAAGACATTCCCGGCCATGTCCTGGCAGCCGTAAGGGCTGGCTCCAGCAGGATTGCTGCCCACTGGCGCGGTCTGGGCCTTCTGATACCCGCCGGCCGCAGGGTTGTGGTCAAGATAGTTGTTGCACTTTTCCGGGTCCCAAGCATTGCCCCAGGGATAGACGCGCGGCGTGCCGTCCCAGCGCGCCGCCTTTTCCCACTGAGCTTCGGTAGGCAGGTGGCCGCCAGCCCAGTTGCAGTAGGCTTCGGCCTCATAGTAAGAAACCCCAACCACCGGATGATTATCGGATTGGGTGAATGTGCCGGTGCCAAAGTTCTCATACACGTACCAGAACTCGGGCTGGGTGATATTGCTGGACGAGCGCCAGCTCCAACCGGCCGACGACCAGTTGGCCGAATTAGAGTAGCCGCCTGCGTTAATAAACTGGCGATACTCGCCGCGTGTCACCTCATATTTGCCGACGTAGTAACCCGAGAGCGACACCGTATGCTGTGGCAACTCGTCCCCGTTTCCACCTATATCGTCGCCTACCGCGCTGTTCCCCATCAGAAAGCTGCCGGCGGGAATGTAGACTAACCCGGGATGGATTTGAGTGCCGCCTGATTCATCTATCGCCGCCAAATCACCCGGATTGCAAGTCATGGTTCGCGGCGAACCATCCACAATGGTTCCTGTGGCCGTGACATAAGAACCGACAATAAGCGAGTTGGCCGGGCTGTTAATCTTTAGCGGAGGCGATGATCCATCACTGACAAAGAAAGACGCCCCGTTCGTGCTGGTAATCTTCCCCCAAACCCTGAAGCGGTACTTCGCGAGGGCAGACCCGATGATCGGGTCCTGCGCGCGGCCAGTTGAAAGACCCACTACGGGCAGAACAGCCACGCCAGCGTTTGCAGGCACATTACCAAAAGCACAGCAGAGCCACAAACATAGTGAAATCCAGGTGGTTGAATAGTTCTTCATGCGACTTCGCTCCTTCACTGGGGACGACGACCACGTTCATTCATACTACCACATCTATTGCCCCTCAAATGGCGATGTAACTGTGAGATGGAAAGGCTCGCTGACCAAGAGTATGTTCTATGACGTCTATCGTTGGTTGAACAACGCGGGCACATTCACCCTGGTCGGCTCAGTCGCCGCCAAGCAGTTTGTGGATTCGACCATCCCCAGCGGCTGCCAGTGCGCCTCATAGCGCGTATCAGCACAGCGCGGGACAGTAGCCAGTGCCCAAACAGAAGTAGCGGTCTAGCTATACTCCGTCCCCCTAGCGCAAGCCGCCTAGCTGGAAGGTTAAACGTCAAAGAGGGGCTGCCTCTGGGCAGCCCCTCTTGTTTCGTTTCTTAAGCCGCTCGCAGGCGTAGCCCAAAAGGCAGTAGGCTGGTTATTGTAAAAGACTAAAAGAGAAAAGAGTAATACCACAGAAGACTAGAGGGCAATACGAAACCCGAAATTGTCGTCGTTGTAGTACGGGCCGTAGTAGAGGCGGAAGGCGCAGCGGCAGACGTCGGAGTAGTAGAACCACGAACCGCCGCGCACAACCCGCTTGCTCCCGGTGTAGTCGAATGGACTGCTGGAACCGGGGTATGATGTGTACCAATCCTGACACCATTCCCAGACGTTGCCAGCCATGTCCTGGCAGCCATACGGGCTGCCGCCTGATGGATAGCTGCCGACCGGCGAAGTTTGGCAGGGGTCGGAGCCGCCCCCAGCAGGGTTATGGTCGCCCATATTGTTGCACTTTTCCTGATCCCAAACATTACCCCAGGGATAGACTCGCGGCGTGCCGTCCCAGCGGGCCGCTTTCTCCCACTGAGCCTCTGTGGGCAGATGCCCTCCAGCCCAGTTGCAGTAGGCTTCCGCTTCGTAATAGCTAACGCCAACCACCGGAAAGCTGTCAGTCTGGGTAAAGCCCGGGTAGGGCGAGGGATAATTGCAAAAGTTCCCCTTGGCCGCCCAAGAATAGGGGTAGGTGACGTTGAAGGTGGTTCGCCAGCTCCAGCCGGCTGATGACCAGTAGGCGGAATTGGAGTAGCCACCGGCGTTAATGAACTGGGCATATTCGCCGCGTGTAACCTCATATTTGCCGATGTAGTAGCCTGAGAGATACACCGAGTGCTGGGGTTTCTCGTTGTACAGGTTATACTGATCGTAGTATAAGTCGTCGCCAACACCGCTGTTTCCCATCAGGAAGCTGCCGGCGGGGATGTAAACCAACCCCGGTTGAATCTGCGTGCCGCCTGATTCATCCACCACCGCCAAATCACCGGGATCGCAAGCCATCGTTCTTGGCGTGCCATCAACAATCGTTCCTGTGGCCGTGACATAAGAACCGACAATAAGCGAGTTGGCCGGGCTGTTAATCTTTAGCGGAGGCGATGATCCATCACTGACAAAGAAAGACGCCCCGTTCGTGCTGGTAATCTTCCCCCAAACCCTGAAGCGGTACTTCGCGAGGGCAGACCCGATGATCGGGTCCTGCGCGCGGCCAGTTGAAAGACCCACTACGGGCAGAACAGCCACGCCAGCGTTTGCAGGCACATTACCAAAAGCACAGCAGAGCCACAAACATAGTGAAATCCGCGCGGTTGAATAGTTCCTCATGCGACTTCGCTCTTTCATTGAGGGAAGATGACTACGTTCATTCATAATACCACAGCTATTCCCCCAACGAATGGCAACTTCGGGCTTCCATAAAAGGTAGAGTTAAAGTACCAAGGAACACGAAGATGTTGGTCAGCATTAAGAACTACCCCCCGGGGCCCATACTGGCCGGTCTTCCACGGCCAGTCCTGAGCGATTGTGGGCCCGGGAGCGCCTGGCCTAGGGAGGATGTCCCAGGAGAGCCGCTGACTTGCCGATAGCAATCTCCAGCAGCAGTTCCATGTTCATCACATCGGCTGTGTTATAAGCAACCAACTGCTGCAGCGCCTGAGCGCTGCCGCGAGTGTAAGCCTCCCAAAGAAGCACCGCATCCGAACCACTCATGCCAAGAATATCCGACTCTCTGGTGATGCCCAGATCTCTTTCCACCTGCTTCAGGCCTCCTTTGTAACCAAGGCGGCGAAACAGGTGGCAGAGATCCACGTGAAGTTGGTCAAAGCGGATGCCGCACTGGCGAGTTAGCACTGGCAGATCGAATGAAGCCCCGTTGAATGTAACTAGCAGCGCGTATTTATCCATTGCGGAGGCTAGTTCGTCCAGGTTATCGCCCCGAATGAATGTGCGCATGCGGAGGCCGTCATAGAGTCCGACCACCGTTACCTGGTTCCACATTGATGTCTCGATATCAAGGAAGCCAATCTTGCGATCGAAGTTAGGCACGGCTCGCCAGTGGTGAATGTTGGGAAGCGCCCTGGCGAAATAAGCGTAATCACTACGTTGGAGTGCGGCGCGTGAGGCTGTCACTGTGTCCAGGAGCGGCGCGGACTTGCTCTTGCCGACGACTGCCGCGATATCCTCTGACAGTGCTCGTTCCCAGCTTGTAATGCCGGCCGCCCACAGTCTCTTTTCGGTGGTGGCTCCTATTCCCGGGGTGTGTAGAAAGGTTGCTTCAAGCAATCGAAGACCGTCTTTTCGTGCTTCCTGGCCTAAGTCCAAAGTGGGTGGTAGGGCGCTAGCGATGAATTTCGCCTGCGAGCATTTGCCGCATCACTTCCAGGGCTTCTGCCTCAGTCAAAGTGTAAATAGAACCATTGCGGGCGCGCCGCATGCCGCAGTGTCCCAGCTCGCCCTCGGCCAGGTGGCAGTTGATCTCGCAGGCGTGGCAGACGGTTCGGGTTACCTGTGAACCCTGTCGCTTACCACCGGTGTTTGGTTTGGCTGGCATTGGAGTGATCTGAGCGCTTTCGAGCTTTGAAATTTGATTGACCCTTCGACAAGCTCAGGGTGACGTGCCCTTCGACAAGCTCAGGGTGACGTGCCCTTCGACAAGCTCAGGGTGACGACCAATTACGGGCGTAGGGCAACCTTGACCGCCGGCTCTGTGCCTGCGGCAAGGGCGGAGAAAATCTCCTGTCCTTTATCCATGCTATCAATTCTGCTGCAATCCTGCAGGGAGATGGCGCCGCGATTGAGTAAATCAAGCGCCCGGACGAAATCATCGTTCGTGTAGGCATAGCTTCCCTTGATCGCTATCTCCTTCACCACGATGTCGCGGCCGTCGATTGGGCACTCCGGTCCATGCAAGCCAATCCAAAGGCTCTCACCGCCTGTTTTGGTGGATTGCACGCACGCCTGTCTGACCTCACCTCTCCCCACCGCATCAACGGTGACGTCTACCCCGCCGCGGAGCCACTGGTTGATTGCCTCAACCGGATTTGTCTCGCGCGCGTTGACCAGGAGGTCCGCTCCGTAACCCTGGGCAATTTCAAGCCGACCGCTGTTGGTATCGACAATCGCTGCGCGGGCGTAACCGGCAAGAAAGGCGACCTGCAGAATAGTAAGGCCTATAGTGCCCGCGCCAAAAATGGCGATGCTTCCGCCAATGGGCCGCTGGGTGCGTGAAATCAGGTGGACAGCATTGGCCAGAGGTTCAACGAGAACTGCCGACAAGGGATCCAGACCTTCCGGCATAGCAAATAGAGCCGAGACAGGAACTGTGATGTATTCGGCGTAAGCGCCGGGCCGGTCCATGCCCAGGAGCTCCCGTTTTTCGCAAACGTTGGAAAACCCGGTCTGGCAGAGGTCGCAAGCGCCGCAACTGATGAGTGGCTGCACAATCACCTGCTGCCCGGCGGTCCATCCCGAAACGCCTTCGCCCAGTTCCGAGACTTCGCCAATAAACTCGTGCCCCATGATCAAAGGCGGCTTGCGTTTACGGCTAAGACCCAAAAATCCATCAAGGTCGCTGCCGCAAATTCCTGCCATATCAACTTTGACGAGTACTTCTCCCCGCCCGGGGCGGGGCTTGGGGGCATCCTGAATCTCCACCTGATTTGGGGCTGTATAGACTAAGGCTTTCATAGAATAGAACTACTCCAGTTCAAACTTATAATCGGTCAGTTGCTCGTTGCCGTCGGCAGTCACTAGATAGCCGTGCTCCAGACGCACCCCGGCAACGCCCTCAATGTAGCAGCCCGGCTCGATCATGATCACTTCGCCGATCTGTAAAACGCCCGTGTCATAGGGGACAATACGCGGTTCTTCATGATATCCAACCCCGACTCCATGCCCGGTGTGATGGGGATAGACAGGAAGTCCTTCTTTCTCCAGTGAAGCGCGAATTGCCGTGTCGAGATCCTGTGCGCGCAGACCGGGTTTAATCATTTCGCCTGCCAATTTCTGGGCGTTCTCAACCGCGCGCCACATTTTCTTCAACTGGTCGTTGACCGGACCAACTGCCCAGGTGTTGCAACTGTCCCCCCAATAACCGTTGAGGCGCGGCACCATGTCACTGATCACGAAATCACCGGATGAGACCGTATTTGTGGAAGGCGGGCCACCAATTTCTGCGGTGCGCTGCCCGACGACGAGGTCGCAAAGCACCGACACTCTATCACCGGCGGCGATCTCCATTGCTCTCTTTTGGGCAGACCAGATTTCCAGTTCTGATGCGCCAATCCGGGAAGCTAGTTTACCCGCCTCCTGGGCAACGCTGCAGAGGCGGAAGCTGGCGCGCAGGCGCTCCAGTTCCTCGGGAAACTTGACTCGCCGTGCCTGATCTGTCCAGTCGCCCAAATCAACGCCGTTTTGCAAGCTGGGAGTGGATTTGAAGAGATTGATTGGCAGCCAGCGGCCTTCATACCCCACCTTTCCTTGCGATGGGCTGACGACCATGTTGAAAATCTCAGCCTGAACAGCAAACGCGCTGGCTGGTTCATCAACCACGTAGCTGGGATAGATCTCAACCGCAAATCCAGTGTCCGCGGCAACGCCTTCCATAGCGTCCGGGACAATCAGTGTAGCGCTGTCCGGAGTGATATAAGCGACGGTCACCGCGGCTTCAAAGGGACTGGGTCCCGTCATAAATGGCACTGGATAGCCGGATGCCCAGGTAATGCTGAACGGATCGCAGAGGACCGCGCTGTCCACGCCTTTCTGGCGCAGCGTTTCTCGAACAAGATCAAGCTTGGTTGTATTTGCCATTAATATGTCCTCCTAAAAAACGGTAGTTAATCCGCCATCAACCGAAATAACCTGTCCGGTGATGTAGGTGTTTTCCGGCCAGGCCAGAAATAGCGCGGCCACGGCAACTTCATGCGGTTGTCCGCCGCGGGCCAGCGGTATTTTACGTTCCTGAACGTAAATGCGCTGAAACCATTCAGTCGTCATTTCGTGAACGCCGTCAACGATCGACATCTGGGTGTCGACGAATCCGCATGCCAGGCTGTTTACCAGAATGTTATGCGGCGCCAGTTCTACCGCAAGACAGCGAGTAATCTGGTCCAGGCCAGCTTTGGCGCTGTTGTAGTGGCTGCTTTCGGGAGCCCCGCGAAAGCCATTGACACTGGTGACGTTAATGATACGGCCGCCTCCCTTGGCTACCATCTGTCGCCCGGCAAACTGGGCGCAGTACATCGCCCCATAGAGATTAACCTGGTGAACTTTTGACCACTCGTTGAAATCGGCTGTTAGGAAGTCGATCGGAAAAAAGATGGCAGCGTTATTGACCAGAATGTCCGTGCCGCCGAGATCCTTGTCAACCATGGCAAATAGCTGCTCAACGTCAGCTTGCGAGGCAATATCACAGCGCCGGCCCACCGCCTTGCCTCCTGCGTTGTTGATGCCGGCAATGACTTCATCGATCTCTGATTGTGTGCGCGAGGTTACCACCACCGTGGCGCCCTCCTGGGCAAAAAGTTCGGCAGTTGCGCGGCCAATCCCGCGCCCGGAGCCGGTGATTACCGCAACTTTGCCATCAATTCTTCCTGTCAAGACAAGCTCCTTTTGTTAAACGGGACCAGGGTGCAGTTCGGGCTAGCCGACACGGTATTTATCCAGCACAGCTTCATTAACTTCAATGCCCAGCCCCGGCCCCTCCGGGACATTAACCCAACCGTCGACCGCCGGTATCTTGTCAACCATGAGGTCATCGACCAGCGGCGACGACTCAACCGTATATTCCAGCCACGATCCGTTCGGAATGCTGGCAATCAGATGCAGCGACGAGCTGAGCAGAATTCCGGTGCTGAACGCATGCGGGACGCAAGGTTTGTTGTGCCGGTGAGCCAAATCAGCAATCTTCTTGCACTCGGTCAGCCCGCCCGCCCTGCTCACGTCGGGTTGAATAAGATCAATTCGTCCGCGCACTAACAGTTCCTCAAAAGCGGCTACGGTAGCATCCTCCTCGCCCGCTGAAATCCGGACATCAACGGCATCTGCCAGTTGGGCGTAACCGTCCAGGTCGTCAGGGGGGAGGGGCTCTTCGAGCCAGTAGATATTTTGTTCTTCAAACTTGCGGGCGCGCTGAATGGCCGTAGCGGCGTCCCATACATGACCAGCATCGATCATGATATTGACGTCGGGTCCCACCGCTTTGCGAGCCGCTGCGACCAGCGCGACATCGTTGGCAGCGTCCTGGCCAATTGGTCCCCATCCCAGTTTTAGACCGGTAAATCCTTTTGAAGCCCACTTTTCTGCTTTGGCGGCTGCTTCAGCCGGGGTATTCGGCATCAACATGCTCGCATAGGCGCGGATCTTGGTGCGATACCCGCCGCCCATCATCTTATAGATTGGTTTGTTACAAGCCTTGCCAATGATGTCCCACAGCGCGATGTCCGCGCCGCTTATCGCCTGGAGCGCCGCGCCGCGGCGGCCGTAGTAAATCGTACCGCGGTACATCTTCTCCCACAGCCGGTCTACTTCAAACGGATCTTCCCCAATAAGCAGCTCGCGCAGACCGTAAGAGAGGGTATGCGACATGGGGGTTTCGAAAATGGCTTTAATCACCGGAGGTGACGAGTCGACCTCACCCCAGCCCACGATTCCCGCATCGGTGGTAATCTTGACGATGAGGGCGTCCTGAGTGCCGTTGCACTCTTCGACAATATCGCCAATTTTCAAATAAATAGCTTCGACGTCAGTGATCTTCAAATAATTACCTTCCAGGAAACATTCGTTTTAAGCTTAATCAGGACTTGCTTTTCCGCCCCGATACTAACGAGCAGGCGAATTGATGTTTCCAAAAAACATTGATTTGGGCGGCTCATACTCAGGGAGTGTGCGCTCGTACAAACACTTCAGTTGTTAGAGTTTCGCCGCCGTTTAGCCTGCCCACAGTTCCTTGTTTTACAGCGGTTTCAAAGTCGATTGGAAAGCCGGTGCACGGCTCCAGACAGGCCACATGGTGACCTCGCCATCCGCCATAGTCCAGAAATAGCCAAATGGAGTTCAATACTTCCTGATCCCAGATGAGCGACCAGCGCAGATCTGTGTGGGGATGCGCGACGGTCAGCGAGCCGTCCCCAATGCGCGTCGCATAGTGCAAATCAACCGTCCTGACATCCGGGTGCGGCACCATGCACATATCCACGCTGCCCTCTGATCCGTCGATAACCGACCAGTCATACTGGTCTTCGCTCCACCCGCGATTGCAATCCGGATCGATTAATACGTCTGCATTCGGCAGAAGGAGCTTACTGCCCGGTACTACTTTAAATGCCGGGTGCATTTTCCACTGAAAGAGAAGCTCATCAGGGCTAAGGTTCTCAATCTGATAGGTCAAACCGATTTCGGCTTTATCCCGAGTCAGAGAAACGGTGCGGGTAAACCGGGCGGGTGTGATGGGCGTGGTGGCGTTCATCGCGATGGCAATGCGCTCCTGATCCTGCTGCACAATGCGCCATTGCCAAGGCAGGGCCCACAGTTCACCATGATCGGGCCGGGGATCGCCTTGATAGAGAAAAGCTACGTCGTTCGGGAAGATCTCATCCCAGCCGCCTGACCAGTGGTCGTCAAACGATGAGCCAAACGCGCCTTTGTGCGGCGAAACGCGAGGGTTGTGCCAGAGCATCTCTTCACCCGACGGCAGGTGGTTGATTGACCATATTTTTCCGCCCAGTTCGGGCAGCATTTCGATCTTCAGATGCTCGTTGGAAAGACTAATGACTTGCAGCGAATATAGACTGCGAGAAACGCTAAGATTGAGGCTCAAATAACCATCCCACCCATTCGGTTGAGCGAAGCTGGTATAGAGTCTAGCCTAAACCGCCCACTGCGGCGACCGGACTAAGCTGAGCGTCCGGGTATTACCGCGACAGCATCCTCTGGGGCGGAAAGTTATGGGTGGGAAGCGCTTGTATGCGCTGTTGAGTGTGGGCGATGCGATCACTGGTCAAAGGATGATCCCGTAGAAAACTCGGACCGCTACCTTTGCTGGCCTTTTGCAGAATTGCGAAGAGGTCCAGCATGCCCTGCGGGTTGTACCCTGAGGCAACCATGTTCTGGAGACCACCATCATCGGCCTCATCCTCATCCTTACGGGAGTACTTCAGGCTCATCAAGCCATCCACCGTTCCGGCCACTTGCTGCCAGCCACGGCCGGCGCGAGTCACACCAAGCAGGACCAGCAGACCAAGCTGGCGTTTCTGCTGCTGAGCAGCCATTTGGGCCCAGTGTTCTTTGCGCACGTGGGTCATTTCATGCCCGGTCACCCCGGCGAGTTCATCTTCTGTTTTGAGGCGGTCATAAAGCCCTGTAAACATGTAGACGTGTCCGCCCGGCAGGGCAAAGGCGTTAATATCCTTGCTGTCCACCATATTAAAGGTGTAGTTCCACGGGCCGCGGCCTTCTTTAGTAAGACCGTCCAGCAGATTGTTGCCTACTCTTTCAAACTCTCGGCTGCGCGAATCATGTATAATTCGGTATTTTCTTTCAATCTGCGCCGCCGCCTGATCACCCAGCTTTTTCTGTTGGTCCACCGAAGGCTTAAAACTGTCAGCGTCGGCCTCTTCCTCTAGAAACGGGGCTGCCAACGCGGCTGCTCCGGCGACCACAATCCCTTTGCAAAACGTGCGCCGGGTCAGGCTGAGTGGTGTGTCGTATTCAAACTCATTTAAAGAATTGTCCATGGTAACTGTCTCCAGTCCTTAATAAATCTAGAATGGTGGCTCTAGTCTCTTATTGACAAAACAAAAGACGTTCAATCATCTATAACGTTCCGGCGGCACTGCGCCGGCATTCTCGCTAGAATGTAATTGATCCTCTCCGATCAGGAGGTTATTATGGGAAAAGCGCTCGTCGTAATCGGCCTAATTGTTGTTGCAATTGGTTTTGTATCCATGGGACTAGATAAGATTGGCATCAAGCTATTTCATCTCCCCGGCGATATCAACTACAGCCGTAACGGTGTCACCGTCATATTTCCCATTGTCACGTGTATTCTCATCAGTCTGGCGCTAACCCTGCTTGGGCGGCTGTTTGTAAAATAGATGCCGTCTGATCAAAGATTGAAGTCTCCGCCTGTCGATAGCCGCCTCACCTCGGAGTACGACTATGACCTGCCGGTTGAACTGATCGCTCAGGAACCGCTGGCCGCAAGGGAAGACTCCCGTCTGCTTGTGCTCAATCGTGCGACCGGCCCGGTGGAGCTGACCCACTTTGCCCGGTTCCCGGACCTGTTGAGACCTGACGACACTCTGGTGGTCAACAACACGCGGGTCACGGCGCGGCGCCTGTGGGCCCTTCGGTCGTCGGGCGCGCGCGTGGAGATGTTCGTTTTTAAGAAAGTCGGGCCGGGGCTTTACGAGAGCCTGGTGAAGCCCGGCAAACGCTGCCTGCCAGGGGAAACTTTCACAGTAGAGGACTCGTCGCGCCAGATCTATATTGAGGGAAAAACTGCCGAGGGTGGACGCCTGTTACGCTTCACCGAGGCAGAAGACGCGGATGAATGGCTGGCCAAAGCCGGGGTCGTCCCGCTGCCACCCTATATCAGGGCCACCCTGGGCGATGAGAGCCGCTATCAGACGGTCTTCTCGCACGCCCCCGGCAGCTCTGCCGCTCCTACTGCGGCCCTCCATTTTACGCCTGAGATACTTGCCGAGATCAGGTCTAGCGGCATCAAAGTTGTGGAGATCACCCTGGATATTGGGCTAGGCACGTTTCGGCCCATTAAGACTGATCTGATCACCGAGCACGAAATGCACGAGGAGACCTTCACGATTACGGCCGAGGCGGCGGCGGCGATTAATGAAAGACGTGGCAGGTTGGTGGCCATCGGAACTACCACCGTGCGTGCCCTCGAGTCTTCGGCGTCGGCTGACGGCCAGGTTACGCCCGCAAGCCAGCAAACAACGAGCCTTTTCATCAATCCGGGCTATCGGTTCAAGGTGGTCGACTGCCTGCTGACCAATTTTCACATGCCTCGGTCGACTCTCCCTTTCCAGCACAGTGGGATCCGAAGCTTGGAATTCACGTGACTTGAAGTCGCGG
>JADMIO010955852.1_pt1 | contig 12305 bp, 5 predicted proteins | sample 8958161 | NCBI WGS metagenome assembly JADMIO01 (sample SAMN16585339, study PRJNA669376) | soil metagenome | isolation source: Crop rotation soil | place: USA: Cullars Rotation, Alabama | collected 2011 | reverse complement strand
GGCCGCGACTTCAAGTCACGTGAATTCCAAGCTTCGGATCCCACTGTGCTGGAAAGTGTCAATTCATGTCTTACCTGCGGCTCCACCGGTACCATTGGAACTCAATTTAAACCAGGCCGTGCTGCTGCCGGCGATATTGGTGTGTATTATAAAAAACCGATTAAAATGGGCGGAAAAGATGTAAAATGGGCCCTTGGCGCTGCCATTACCAATATTGGCAACAAGGTAACTTATTCTACCTCGGCCGAAAAAGATTTTATCCCTACCAATCTTCGTCTGGGTACAAGTTTTGGATTTAAATTGGATGACCACAATGAACTTAACTTCAATTTTGACATTAATAAACTATTGGTACCCACTTATCCTGTTTACTGGAAAGGTGCAAATGGTGCAGACAGCGTATTTGATGGAAAAAAAGTGGTGAGGTATGGAAAAGACAATAAAGATGTGCCTACCATTTCCGGAATTTTCCAGTCGTTTACCGATGCACCGGGAGGATTTAAGGAAGAAATGAAGGAATACATAATTGCTACCGGAATAGAATATTGGTATGATAAACAGTTTGCTGTCAGAGCCGGTTACTTTAATGAAGCTGCTACAAAAGGCGGAAGAAAATATGCCACCTTTGGAATAGGTTTGCGTTACAATGTATTTGGTATAGATGCGGCTTACCTGCAACCTTTCACCCAAAGACACCCCTTACAAAATACCATTCGTTTTTCATTGTTGTTTGATATTGATGCATTCAAAAAACAACAGGATAATAAATAAAATAGTTACCAAAATAAAAAAGAAAGGCCACTAAATTTAGTGGCCTTTCTTTTTTGAATCATTTCCCTTTTAATTTTTAATATCAGGTTTTTTTTCGCTTAACTCAAAAATTACGGGTTTATCTACTTTCTCGTTTAACAATGCCAAGTCCAACACCTGGAGCATATTTACGGCATAATGAAATTTAAGATCTTTGGTGTAATCGTTACCAATATCTTCAACGTCTTTACCATTATTTTCACACATTATTATTTCGTTGATTCCTGCCCGCTTAGCGGCCAGAATTTTTTCCTTTATTCCTCCTACAGGTAAAATTTTTCCGCGGAGGGTTATTTCACCTGTCATAGCCAGGTTTGGTTTTATCTTGCGCTGTGTAAACCATGATGCGAGGGAAGTAAGAATGGTTATGCCTGCAGATGGCCCGTCTTTAGGAACTGCTCCCGCAGGAAAATGTATATGAACATCGTATTGGTCAAAAACCCTGGGATTGATGTCAAGATAATCTGCATTGGCTTTTAAAAATGTAAGAGCCGTTATGGCTGATTCCTTCATTACATCACCTAATTGACCTGTAAGTGTAAGTTTCCCCGAACCCTTTGTCGTTTTGCTTTCAACGAATAATATTTCGCCTCCTACCGATGTCCATGCCAGCCCGGTAACAACTCCGGCAAAACTATTGTCCTGGTACATTTCTTTATCAATTCGCTGACGCCCTAACACTTTCTTAACATAGGCTCCATCCAGTTTGGGTTCAAATTGTTCTTCACCCACAATTTGTTTAGCACGATACCTTGCCAGGGAAGCTATTCTTTTTTCAAGTGCTCTTACCCCGGATTCCCTGGTATAATTTTCTACTATCTGCTCCAATATATCATCAGAAAATTTTAGTTCTCCTGATTTTAATCCATGTTCTCCCAACTGTTTTTTTATCAGGTGATTTTTAGCGATCTGAACCTTTTCTTCTACAGTATAACCGTTAATTTCTATGATCTCCATCCGATCCAGAAGAGCCGGCTGTATGGTATCCAAAGAATTGGCCGTAGCAATAAACATTACCTTGGACAGGTCGAATTCATGCTCTACATAATTATCATAAAAAGCTGTGTTTTGTTCAGGATCTAATATTTCCAGCAATGCTGATGAAGGATCTCCTCTAAAATCACGGCCTATTTTATCCACTTCATCCAAAACAAATACAGGGTTAGCGGTTCCTGCTTTTTTCAGTGCCTGGATTATTCGTCCTGGCATAGCGCCGATATAGGTTTTACGATGACCCCGAAGTTCGGCCTCATCATGCATACCTCCCAAAGACATTCTGGCATATTTCCTGCCAATTGCCTGGGCTATGCTTTTTCCAAGTGATGTTTTACCGACGCCCGGAGGACCGTACAAACAAAGAATTGGACTTTTAAAATCTCCTTTAAGTTTTAAAACTGCGAGGTATTCCAATATGCGGTCTTTCACCTTATCCAAGCCAAAATGGTCGCTGTCGAGCACCTTCCTGGCTTTTTTCAGATCAATATAATCTTTACTGAATTCATTCCAGGGAAGTTCAAGTAATAGCTCACAGTAATTATACGTTATTGAAAAATCTGGTGCCGCCGGATTGGTTCGCATCAGCTTATCCAGTTCCTTATTAAATACCTTTGCTAATTTTTCATCCCATTTTTTGCCAGCTGCTTTTACCCTCAATGCCTCAATATCCTTATCCGGAGAATCATGACCTAACTCTTCCTGTATGGCCCTCATTTGCTGGTGAAGGAAATATTCGCGTTGCTGCTTGTCAATATCAACCTTGGCCTTGCTTTGGATCTGGTTCTTAAGTTCTAAATGCTGTAATTCATTATTGAGGTGTGAAAGCATTAAGGTTGCTTTATCACCAAAGTTGGTCGTATTTAATATGGTTTGCTTTTCACTAACCGAGATATTAAGGTTTGAGGAAATGAAGTTTATAAGAAAATTAGGACTGTCAATATTTTTTAAAGCAAAATTAGCTTCACTTGGTATATTTGGCGACATCTCAATAATTTTACCCGCCATATCCCTTATAGATGATAATAAGGCTTTTGTTTCTTTATTTTTCTTAGGTTTCTCATCTATCACAGGATGGGCCAGGCAAACCAAATAGGGTGCGGTTTTTACAATTTCCTTTATCTCTATTTTTCGTCGGCCCTGCAGTATAGCTGTGGTATTACCATCCGGCATACGGAGCATTCTTATAATGATGGCCTCGGTACCTATATTGTAAAGATCATCAAAAGCTGGGTCGTCATTATTGGCATCTTTTTGGGAAATGACCCCAATAATTTTATCCCGCTTGTATGCATCCTTAATCAGTTTAACTGACTTATCCCGTCCAACGGTTATTGGTATAACCACTCCTGGGAAAAGGACAGTATTTCGTAATGGTAAAATAGGTAGTTCTTTGGGTTTATGATTTTTTTCCGACTCATCCTCACCCTCGGGCGACATGAGCGCTATAAAATCGGCCCCGTCACTTTCAGGATCTGTTTCGCTAAAATCAAATATATCTTTGTTCATGGTCAAGATGTCAGTTTATGTAGTTTTTATAAATAGGCTATGAACAGGGCAATTGATATGCCATATAAAAAATAAGGAAGCAATCACCATGTTTGAAAAATTCATTTATTTGATCCGCGAAATAACAATTTATAAATATCAAATTATATATTATTTCCTGTTTACAGAAATTCAATAAGCCATTATTTGGCAAGCTTATCAAGTTTAATTTGGAATTCTTGTTTATAAAAAAAAATGGTTATTTATTTGCACCCACATTAAAAAAATAATTATGAAAATTAAACAAATCCTTGCATTCTCTTCCCTGTCGTTTTTTGCAGCCTTTTCTTTAAACTCTTGCGGTGATGGTGAAAAGTTAAATCCTGCACCCGGTATTGATTTTATTGCTGAAAACGGTTCTGTTGTTGGCAATGTAACAATGAATGGCAATACACCCTTTACCCTTGTGTTTAATGTATCGGATGATTCCAAAGTAAAATCTGTTGAAGTAAAATCAGTGGTTAATGGAAGGGTATCTCCACAATTGGACACTACAATTAATGCCCCGAGTGCAAAAATAAAACTAAACAGAAATTCTTATGCTGCAATTGCAGTAGAAACATGGACAATTACCGCTACTGACGATAAGGATGTCAGCACCAGCAAATCAATAACAATTACCACAACTACTGCAGCATCCGGAGATCCTTTAGTATCCTACGAATTGGATAATAACAACCAACCATTTAAAGTTTGGAATATTAACGGACCTACCGGTTACACCGGAGCATTTAATTTAATGGATGGCGTGCCTCAAACAAGTGGTGACCCTGCTGCCGATAAAGATATTCATGATTCATGCATATTAGCTGAAATAAATAACTGGCCAGGTCGCTGGACCTCAAAAAATGGAACAACTTTTAAAAAGGTAACCGGTTATGCCTATGATGATGTTAAAAACACAGGTCAGTTAGATGCAGCTTGGGATGCAGCCGGTACTGAGAAAAAATGGGTGTTAGTGGCTAAGGATGACTTATATATAGCCAAATTAAGAGGAGGAAACACAAAAGTGCTGGTACAAATAACCAATGTTGTAAAAACAACTCAACAAGGGGATAATAAAGATTATGTTCAGTTTAAGTTTAAAAAGAAATAAAAAAAATATTTAATAAAAAGGGCCTCGCTTCGGCGGGGCTTTTTTATTTTTGAACTATGCAAAAAATAGCTGTTTTCACCTCAGGGGGCGATTCACCCGGAATGAATGCCTGTATAAGAGCAGTGGTGCGTACCGCTATTTACAACAATCTCGAAATTGCCGGTATTATGCGTGGTTACGATGGAATGATAAGTGATGATATTATTAGCCTTAATTCTGAGTCGGTTGCCAATATTATACAAAGAGGGGGAACCATTCTTAAATCTTCCAGGAGTGAAGAATTCAAAACTAAAGAGGGAAGAAAAAAAGCATTTGAAACTATTGAAAAACATGGTATTGATGGACTGATCTGCATTGGCGGAAATGGAACTTATACGGGTGCCGGCATTTTTTATGAAGAATTCGGGATACCCGCTATCGGTGTGCCGGGTACTATTGACAATGACCTTTTTGGAACTGATTTTACCATAGGCTATGATACCGCAATTAACACGGCCATGGAAGCAATTGATAAGATCAGGGATACTGCCGATTCACACAACCGGGTTTTTTTGGTGGAAGTGATGGGGCGTGATACCGGGTTTATTGCTATTGCAGTTGGTATCGCAGGAGGTGCTGAAGTTATTTTGGTGCCCGAGGACCAGAAGGATGAAAAAAAATTATATCAGATTTTTACAAAGAAAAAAGGACGTAAAAAATCGTTTTCAATTATAGTTGTTGCTGAAGGAGAACATGGAGGGGCCGTGACTATTGCTTCCAAACTAAAAAAGAAATTTCCCGATCTCGATATCCGCACTACTATTTTGGGACATATCCAAAGGGGCGGAAGCCCATCTGCCCGCGATAGAATATTAGCCACCAGGCTAGGCGTATCAGCTGTTGAACGTTTAGTGGAAGGAGGAAAAAACGAATGTGTTGGAATGATAAATAACAAAATACATTTTACAAGCTTTAAAGAAGCCGTTGAAAAGCGAAAACCCCTGCCTGACTATATTATGGGTATGATCGATAAGCTCTCTGTTTAGAATGCTGAATTTTGACCTTGCCCGCCGATAGGATATTATTCTTTATCTTTATTATTGATTCAACATTCGCTGCACTTAGCAATTTACTATTGTCTCTTTACAACTAATTTTTTTACAGGACTTACAAAATCAGGAGTTATGAGTTTATAGAGGTAAAGACCTTCAGCCAGGCCATTTATGTCTATTTCAAAATTTCCCGAAGTAGATTCCAGTTCAAAGCGTTTCACAATTTGACCATTGAGGTTTGTCATTTCAAAAATTGGCCTTTCAGTTGAATTTGTATTTATATTATAGACGATCGTAAAATAAGAGGAAGCCGGATTAGGCATGGCCTTAATTGAAAAAGAGTTTATACTGCTTGAAACCGGGATAATAAAATCACCTTCAATGTCAAACGAAAGTGTATCGTCGGTAGATGACTCCCCTAAAAACACTACTTTGGAATCTTCATAACCAAAAGTACAATGAGCTGCAGGTATAAATCTTATGGTATTTGAGTCTTGAGGAACATCTATATAATGCCAAACAATTTTATCTTCAGCTATAGAAGCCACTTCTTCAAACACTTCTGCCATTACTTCTTCTTTTTCAATTTCTGTAACTTCCTTTACAACTTCCTCCGCAACAATATCTACCTTTTCTTTATAAATGGTCTTTTCTGTTGGAAGTTTAACAATGGCCAGGTCATTGCTTTCCCAATTTCCCAGGCCAAAGGTTATAGCCATCAAACCGAGATCTGTATTTACATAAGGTTGATAATACCCCTTGCCCTCATTTATGTTTTTATCAACTGTAAAATATTCAGGATTTCCAAAGTCGGAATTCAAATCCGGGCGGCTTAGTTTTACAAGTAAATTGTCTTCATCCCTTAGCGACAAATAAAAAGAAAGCCCATTGTCGGCCAAACTTCCAGGACAATAATTATTACCATTATTTAAAAACAATTTAAAAACATAATTAATCCCATCATTACTTGTAAAACAAGCAATATGTTCATCAGAATGCTCATCATTGTAATATACGAAAAGTTGCTTTAAGTCAGGGGTTAATGAAGGCCCCGATATAAAAATATAAGAGGTTTCGTTTATATCTCCCCCGCTTAAATTGATTTTTACAGGGTTTATAAACTCTTTACTGACTTCGTCATAAGTAGACCTGAATAGAGAAGTGGTAAACCCATTTCCTCCCCTGTGGGTTACAAAAAATAAAGTTTTTTCATCATCAGTAAGCCAGCATGAAAACACATCATTGTCGCTGCTGATGCCATTAACTGTAACCGAAACAGGGTCTTTAAATTCTTCGGTAAGACTTTTTCGCTCCGCTTTCCAAATTTCATCATCTGAATTGTCGCGCGTAAAATATATCCTTAAACCATCTTTTGATAACCAGGAATATGCGTCGGCTGCATCTGCAGCATTAAGCGGTAAATTTTCAGGAACTACCGCATTCATTTCAGCAGGTTGAGCCATCGCTGTCAAACTGCATAATACAGAAAGAACATAAGTGGAGAATTTTTTCATCGGGGTCTTTTTTGATAAAACGAAGGTCTTCATAAAATAGTATTTTGACAACAATACTTTATGAGCGGTTAAAAGTAAATGGGTAAAGAAATTTTAAATTAGTTTTGGCCTTGCAAGTCATTTTGACTTTTTTTTAATCTAAACACGCTGATAATGTGACTATTTGACTTTTTTGCTGTTTTGTAAAGTCAAATAGGCATATTTTGTAAACCGGAATTGTTTTTGACCAGAGAGAAGCATGAACCTAAATCAATTTACTATCAAATCACAGGAGGTTGTTCAAAAAGCACAGGAGTTAGCCTTTGCCTCAAAAAATCCCTCCATTGAAACAGGGCACTTGCTCAAAGGCCTTTTTATTGTAGATGAGAATGTCCTTACGTATGCCCTCAAAAAGATCAATGCCAACCAGGCCAGGATCGAATCGGCTTTGGATGCTATCCTGAAATCCTATTCCATTCAGCATGGAGCCAATGATAAAATATACCTTAGCAACGATGCAAATAATGCATTGATGAAGGCCCAGGGGATGTTAAAATCCTTTGGGGATGAGTTTGTAACCATGGAGCATATTTTTTTGGGATTGCTGGAAGGACAGGATGCAATTGCCAACCTATTGAAAGATGCCGGTGTAAAAACGGCTGATATTAAAAAAGCATTTTTAGAATTAAGGGGGAATAGCCGGGCAACAAGCCAAAGTGCCGAAGAACAATACAATGCTCTTGGCAAATATGCCAAAAACCTGAATCAATTGGCCCGCGAAGGAAAACTGGATCCCGTAATAGGCCGTGATGATGAAATAAGAAGGGTTTTACAGATTCTTAGCCGCCGGACTAAAAATAATCCAATTCTGATTGGCGAACCGGGTGTGGGAAAAACTGCTATAGCGGAAGGCCTGGCCCATAGAATTATTAACGGTGATATACCTGAAAATCTAAAATCCAAAACCATTTTTTCATTGGATATGGGTTCATTGATAGCAGGTGCCAAATACAAAGGCGAATTTGAAGAACGTTTAAAAGCCGTGATCAAAGAGGTGATTGGGGCCGATGGCGATATTGTATTATTCATTGATGAAATCCATACTCTTGTTGGTGCCGGTGGCGGAGGAGAGGGAGCCATGGATGCAGCTAATATTTTAAAGCCCGCACTGGCCCGTGGTGAACTAAGGGCCATTGGAGCTACCACCCTTGCCGAATACCAAAAATACATTGAAAAAGATAAGGCGCTCGAACGCCGTTTCCAGGCGGTAATGGTTGAAGAACCCGATACCCAGGATGCCATTTCTATTCTGCGTGGCTTAAAAGAACGCTATGAAGTGCATCATAAGGTGAGGATAAAGGATGAAGCTATTATTGCCGCTGTTGAATTATCCCAACGCTATATTTCTGACAGGTTTTTACCCGACAAGGCTATTGACCTTATGGACGAAGCGGCGGCCAAGCTGCGTTTGGAAATAGATTCTGTTCCTGAGGAATTGGATGAACTTGAACGCCGCATCATGCAGCTTGAAATTGAAAAAGAAGCTATAAAGCGTGAAGGAGACGACAAAAAAGTAGAGGATATAAACAAACACCTAAGCAAATTGGGCGAGGAAAGAAATGAACTGAAAGCAAGCTGGCAAAGTGAAAAAGCCATAGTAGAAGGTATCCAGACCCAAAAGACAAATATTGAGAACCTGAAACACGAAGCCGACCTTGCTGAACGCGCAGGGGATTATGGTAAAGTAGCTGAAATACGCTATGGTAAAATGAAGGAAGCTGAAGAAGCTCTTAATAAGTTGAACACCGAATTGCATGAAAAGCAAATAAGCGGTACCCTGGTAAAAGAAGAAGTCGACAGCGAAGATATAGCCGATGTGGTGAGCAAATGGACCGGAATTCCGGTAAAAAGCATGTTGCAGGGCGAGCGTGAAAAATTGCTTAGGCTTGAACAGGAACTTCATAGCCGGGTAGTTGGGCAGGAAGAAGCCATCACGGCTATTTCGGATGCCATACGCCGGAGCCGGGCCGGTTTAAGCGATCCTAAAAAACCCATCGGGTCCTTTATATTTTTAGGAACCACGGGTGTAGGAAAAACTGAATTAGCCAAAGCCCTGGCCGAATATCTCTTTGATCAGGAAAGCGCCATGATACGCATTGACATGAGCGAATACCAGGAAAAACACACCGTGAGCCGCCTGATTGGTGCCCCTCCGGGATATGTCGGGTATGATGAAGGTGGACAATTGACAGAAGCTGTTCGCCGCAGGCCCTATTCGGTAATATTACTGGATGAAATTGAAAAAGCCCACCCGGATGTGTTTAATATTTTATTACAGGTGCTGGATGATGGAAGATTGACCGATAACAAAGGCCGTACAGCCAATTTTAAAAATACTATCCTCATTATGACCTCTAATATAGGCAGTAATATAATCCAGGAAAAATATGAGGCTCTAAGTGATATAAATAAGGACGAAGTTATGGCCTCGGCTAAGTCAGAAGTGTTTGAATTATTGAAACGGAGTATCCGCCCGGAGTTTTTGAACCGTATAGATGAGGTGATCATGTTTACCCCTCTGAGCCGCGATGAAATAAGGAATATCGTGGAATTACAATTCGGCAATATTACAAGATCAATGCAGGCCCTTGGCTTTGAATTACAGGCCACAGATGAAGTAATGGACTGGCTTGGTGAGTTGGGTTACGACCCCCAGTTTGGTGCAAGGCCATTGAAGCGGGTAATGCAACGTGAAGTATTAAATGAACTATCAAAGCAAATTATAGCCGGAAATGTTAATAAATCAAAACCCATACTTTTGAAATTGGATAAAAATAAGCTGATTTTTGAAAACTCTTAATGGAGACTAAAAACATAATTTAGAACATAAAGATTTTTTTCATAGGCATTAGAATTTAGGATAAGGGCGTTGGGAAACGTCCTTTTCTGTTTTTTTGAACTAATCAAATGGCTATGATAGTCAATAGAGATAATCCCCAGGGGCGACAATTTTTTCTTCGCAGGGTAAGAGGCATTTGTGTATGACTAAGGAGATTATTGCTACAGGACTATACCATTAATCATGTTGTGGAGACCTTTAACCATGTGGTATTTTCTTCTTTAAAACCATTAGCCATTCATAGATAATAGCTTGCCGGGTAATATCAACTTCAGAGCTCTCCAATTAAAAATCAATTTGTCGACTTTGGTCAAATTTTACTAGTTCTTAATACTCTAATTTTGAAGCTAAGTTTATTCATAAGGTTTAGTTAATTTAGAGAAGGGTGGTTGTGATAACCGCCCTTTTTTGTTTGACTTCAGTTAGAATGAAATAAAAAAACCTCCCGGGTTATAGAAACCCCGGAGGTTTAAATCCATTATTTATTAAACAAAAATTCTATTCCTTTATCAAAATCCGCTCATTAAATACATCCCCTTTATCGGTAGTGATCCGCAACAAATACAGACCGGGAGTGATGCCATCCGAAGAAAGTTCTTTCTGACTTATACCATTTTTCATTTTTCCAATGGGGTATTGTTTGACTTCTGCCCCGTTTAAGGCAAACATATATACAAGTACCGAACATTCTTCTTTCAAATCCAGTTTCAGGTTAAAGTTGTCTTTAGCTGGATTGGGAAATACCGAATATTTAGAAATGGCTTTGCTTTTGGTGTTTTGGCAGGCCTCAAAATAATTGCACGAAAGGGTGCTTTTTCCATCGCAGGCCGAATCATTGGTAAATGTAACCTTAGAACGGTTGCAACTTAATGCCACCATATCATTCCGTATTTCACCAGCTGTTTTATTATCTAATATTTTCAGGAATTTCTCTGTAGGTTCATACCAGAAAATTATATCGGGACGGGCTTTTTTGGTAAGCTGATCCATTGTGGTATATTCTTCGCCGGATCTTACCAGTACAGGTATCAAATTATAACTCGAAATTTTATCTATCTCAAAATGTTTGGCACCCGTCATTGTAAGTCTTGCATACTGACCAAGATCATCTGTAATTATCCTGGGATAATCATAACTTGCTGTGTCAAAATTTTCAAGTTTAAAAGGATAAGTAGATTGAGAACCTGTTTTATCATAAACCATTTTTATGGCAGAAGTATTTTTCCCAACAAATAATTTATGAACTATTTTTTTATCCTCTACACTTATTAGAAGTTTTGATAATTGAACATCGCTAAGTGATATGGTTTTAATGCTTGCTGAATAAGGAGCCTTATTATTTGCTACTTCTTCAAATGGTATTTCCTCAGGTTTCCGGGTATTTATATCAATTCCTTTTAAATTGTCTTTATTGGCTTCAGCAAATTCCGATATTCGTTTGCGGTCTTCCGGTTTTAATTCATTCAATAAGGCGTCGTTTATATCGTACCAAAATATTTTATCTGTACTATCACCTTTTATCCATAACCCGACCATTCCATACTTTTTATTTTGAAAATATTGTTGCTCATTAAAGTCCCAGCTTCTTTCAATAAATGCCGAAAAAGCATGCACCCTGTTGATACTTTGTTCTTCAGGATTATAGTTTGCCTCAAATGCCGGAAACATTGTAGATATGGTGTGTTTATATCCATCCTGCTTAGCTAAACCGACCATAAAGTTTCCATCCTTATACCTGTAATCAATTGCAAGCTGGCCACCATGTTCGGTATGCCTGTAATAAACGATTGGGTTTAACGCTTCAAATCCCAATTTATCGAGAAGGGCTTTATCCGGGACAACAATTTGATCTTTGTCTATACTTATGTTTTGCTTGGGATATTGAACTTCCCCAATTCTTTTATTTTTATCATTGAGAGCATGAGAATAATATGCCTTATCATTTCTTAAATTTTGTTGAATATGTGGAGGCAAAAAGTAAATCAAAGTATCATCGATCTCAAACCAGGCTATAAAAGGTTTCCCTGCTTTTGACCCCTCATCTTCTACCCAAACCGGCAATAAATTTTTAGAAAGATTAACAAAATAATCATCTGTATATTTCTCTCCGTGATTTATATTTTTGATAATGTCTCCATTTGATTTTGTAACTAATACCGGCAATGGGTTTTTACCATTCCGCCCTGAATAGAGCATACTTCTGTAATCAGTGCTTTTTGAACCTATAAAAAATTCAATTTTACCAATTCTTGTATAATCCATTTCGTACATAAGCACATCGTCCTTGATATATATACCAAGCCGTTTCAGTTCCTCCTTATTAAGTACAACAAAGGTTTCCTTTTCAAAAGATTTGGTTTTAGAAGTTTCACCCCTTGCCTTTCCAGCACATTGGGATCCTAAGCTTAGAATTCCACGTGGACAAGTTGTCGCGG
>JADMIO010785134.1_pt1 | contig 12306 bp, 9 predicted proteins | sample 8958161 | NCBI WGS metagenome assembly JADMIO01 (sample SAMN16585339, study PRJNA669376) | soil metagenome | isolation source: Crop rotation soil | place: USA: Cullars Rotation, Alabama | collected 2011 | reverse complement strand
CTTTCCCCGGACGCCGACGTGGAACGACGAGACGGACGTGGCGACGGGCGGGACGGTGCAGGCGTACGTGGTGGAATACGTGCCGGAGCCCGGGGCCATTGGGATGATGATCGTGGGTATCCTGTTCTGCGGGCGGCGTCTTGGGAGGGGAACCCGCGGAAAATCGACCCCTCATTTTCCAGGTCGCGGGGCGGTGTCGATCTCGACGTTGGCGGTGAGATAGGGGAAGCGCAAATCCTGGTCGGAATTATCGACCGCCAGGACGACGGTGTAGGTGGTCGTGTTCCGCGCTCGGGCGGCGTTGAGGCGGATCTGGGTCACCTTGGCATTGAAGGTTTTGCCGGGGAAGGCGTCCACGGTGAAGCGGGCGGGTTGGCCCTCGTGGACACGGGCGATGTCGGCTTCGGCGACGGTGGTCCGGACGTGCATTTTGGACAGGTCGCCGATGAGGAAGAGTTCGTCGGCCTTTCCTTCGGTGGTGACGGCCTGTCCGACCGAGGCGCGGACGTCGATGATCACGCCGTCGATGGGGGACTTGATGACGGTGGAGTCCAGCGCGGTCTCGGCCTGTCTGAGCAGGATCTCCTCGTGGGCGAGGGAGGCCTCGGCGGCGGCGAGTTCTGCGCGGGCGAGCGAATGGTTGAAGCGGGCGGCCTCGAGGTCGGCATCTCGGGCGGGGTCGGCCTTGACGAGTTCGCCCATTCGCCGCAACTGCACCTCCGCGAGGCCGAGCTTGGCCTTGGCGCGCTCGATCTCGGCGCGGGCGCGGGCGCATCTGGCCTGGGCGAGTTCGACTTGCGCGGCGTAGAGCGTGTCGTCGAGTCGGCCGAGGAGGGCGCCGCGCCGGACGGGCGTGGCGAAATCGACGGTCTTGTCCTTGAACGTGCCGGGGACTCGGGCGGTGACGACGACGAGATCAGCGGGCTCGAGGGTGCCGGTGGCGCGGACGGTCTGGGGCACGGCTCCGTCGGGTTTGGCCGGCTGTGCCCGGGCGGCAGGGGAGGGCGCAAGAAGCAAGGCGAAGAGCAGGCTGACTGGGACGCGCGGAAGTGAGTTGGACGTGGTCACGAGACTGCTCCGATCTCCGCCACGCGGGATGGCGGGGTTATGCGGGCTTCTCCGCGGGTGCGGGTGCCGCCGCTGGTTTGCTCGACGGCGGGGCGACGACGCGGACATGAGTTTCCTTAAGCTGGCGTTCGTCGATGGGCGCCGGCGCGCCGCACATGAGGTCCGCGCCGCTCTGGGTCTTGGGGAAGGCGATGACGTCGCGGATGTTGGCGAGGTTGCGGAGGATCATCACAAGCCGGTCCAGGCCGATCGCCAGGCCGCCGTGCGGGGGGGCGCCGTATTGAAGGGCGTCGAGGAGGAAGCCGAACTTGGCCTTCTGTGCTTCGGCGTCGATGCCCAGGAGCGAGAAGACTTTCTGCTGCACGTCCATGCGGTGGATACGGATGGAGCCCCCGCCGATCTCCGAGCCGTTGACGACGATGTCGTACGCCTTGGACTTGATGGATTCGACGACGTTGCGCTCGCGGCTCTCGAGCTTGGGGAGGTCTTCATCCAGCGGGGCGGTGAAGGGGTGGTGGGTGGAGACGAAGCGCTTCTCGTCGTTGTCCCACTCGAAGAGCGGGAAGTTGACGACCCAGACCCAGGCGAAGTCGGTGTTGGGGGCGAGCTGGAGGTCTTTGGCCATTTTGAGGCGCAGCTCGCCCAGGACCTTGTGGACGACCTTGGGCTGGTCGGCGGCGAAGCAGAGGAGGTCGCCGTGCTTGGCGCCGATCTGCTCGACGAGTTTCTGGGCGATGGGGGCCACGAACTTGGCGACGCCGGTGTAGAGGTGCAGGCCATTACCCGCGAGAAACGCGCCAGACTCGGCTTCCTTGACCGTGGGGATGATCTTTTCCTTGGCGGCCTGTTCGAGGTTGAGGACCTTGGTGACGGCCAGGCCTCGGGCGCCGAAGCCCTTCGCCCAGTCGGCCAGGGCGTCGGTGGCGGCTCGGGGGAGTTTTGCGCCGCCGGGGACGGCGATGCACTTGACCATCGGTGCGTTCTTGAAGACGCCGAAGTCGGTCGTATGCGCGAGCGCGGTGATGTCGTTGAGCTTCATGCCGAAGCGCAGGTCGGGGCGGTCGGAGCCGTACGAGCTCATGGCCTCGTCGTACTCCATGTGCGGGATGGGGTTGGGGATCTCGCGGCCGAGGATCTCCTTCCAGATTCGGCGGACGACGCCCTCGACGACCTTGATGACGTCCTCGCGGTCAATGAAGGACATTTCGAGGTCGAGCTGGGTGAACTCGGCCTGTCGGTCGGCGCGGGGGTCCTCATCGCGGAAGCAGCGCACGATCTGCACGTACTTGTCGCACCCGGCGACCATCAGGAGCTGCTTGAAGAGCTGGGGCGACTGCGGCAGGGCGTAAAAGCTGCCGGCCTGGAGGCGCGAGGGGACGATAAAATCGCGCGCGCCCTCGGGCGTCGAGCGGGTGAGGAAGGGGGTCTCGACCTCCCAGAAGCCCAGCTCGTCGAAGTAGTCGCGCATGATCTTGGTGACGCGGTAGCGCGTCCGCAGCGTCTGCTGCATCTCCGATCGGCGCAGGTCGAGGTAACGGTACTGCAGGCGGCGCTCCTCGTTGGGGACCTCGCGCTCGTCGGGGACGAACGGGGGCGTGGGGGACTGGCTGAGGACTTCCATCGAGCGGACGCGGACCTCGATCTCGCCGGTGGCAAGCTTGGGGTTTTCGAGACCCTGGCCGCGGGGCTCGACCTCGCCTTCGACGCTGATGACCCATTCGCTGCGGAGGTGTCGGGAGCGGTCGTGGGTCTCCTTGCCGCAGGAGTCGGGGTCGAAGACGAGCTGGGTGAGGCCGTCGCGGTCGCGGAGGTCGATGAAGACGAGGCCGCCGTGGTCGCGGTAGGAGTGAACCCACCCGGCGAGGCGGACTCGCTGTTTGTCGTCGGCTTTGCGGAGTTGGCCGCAGGTGTGGGTGCGGTAGCGGGTTTGGACGTATTCCATGGGGGAGTAGTCAGTAGCCAGTAGTCAGTAGCCAGTAGATACGTGTGCGCGGGCGCGGGGCTGACGCGTGCGCGCGGGGGGTCATGATACGGGGAGGGGGGTAATCGCGAAAGGATCGGCAGCGACTAGGGCTCGAATCGCGGAAATCTCGATGCCGGGTCCGGGAACTTCACGCGGTCATAGATGTCCCGCATCGGCAAGTCCACGCCGATCGAGGGGAGGGGCACGACGGCGTCCAGTCCTTTGACTTCGAGGTAACCCCCCCAGGCGCCCCCGTGGCGCTCGAAGGTTTCGACGAGCGGCGCATCTTGCGCGATCAGTACGTAGGTCTGCAACGACTCGATCTTGCGGTAATTCTCGAACTTGAACCCGCGGTCATAGGCTTCACGCGATTCGGACAAGACCTCGACGATCAAGGTGGGATTGGTCGCCGTGTGGGTGACTTCGTCTTCCGCATCGAATTCAACTTCGCCGCAATAAACGCTGACGTCGGGATACGTTCGCAGGCCGGTTGCCTTGACCTTCAACCTCATGTTGGGGTCACGGGTCCCGCAGGGCTTGCCCTTCAATCGGTGGTGCAGTTCTCCAATGATGTTGGCGACGATGATGCTGTGCTCGTTGGTTCCCCCCGCCATCGCGAAAATCTCGCCGTTGTAATACTCGTGCCGGATCTCGGAGTCACGCTCCAGGCGGTAATACTCCTGAGGGGTGTAGCGCTTGATCGGTTGGACGACCGTCATGCAAGTATTTTACTTCCCGTCCCAGGGCTTCGCGAGCCATTCCTTGAGCACCGCCTCGGCGGGTTTGTTCTCCGGCGTGTAATCCTTGTCGTTCACGCCGCCGTCGCCCGGTTTCCAGTTCCAGATCATGAAGCCGCCCAGGGCGGGGTTGCCGTGCCAGGCTTTGAAGAAGCCTTCGTAGAGGCGCTTCTGCAACTGCGGATCGACGGCCAGCTCCTCGCGCGTGTAGTCCCACGGCTCGCTGGCGGCGTTCTCCAGGCTGCACCAGCCGACCTCGGAGAACAGCAGCGGCTTGCCCTGCTTGGCGGTGAAGGTGAGCACCTCGTGCTGGATGGATTTCCAGTTGCGGACGATCTCGTCCACGCTGGCGTTCTTGTTCTCGCCCAGCTTCCAGTAGCTGTTCATCGAGATCAGGTCCAACAGGTGCCAGAACGGGACCTGCATGTAATTGTCCCAGTTGGACGAGTAGGTGAGCTGGCCCTTGTAGATCCGGCGGACGGCGTCGATCGTCCGCCGCCACTGCGGCATCTTGTTCTGCGTGCTGACCAGCTCGGAGCCGACCACGAGCACGTCCACCTTGTTGTCCTCGGCGATGTAGGCGAAGTGGGTGATCATGTCGCGGTAGGAGTCGAACCAGTCCTCCCAGCTCAGGGGCTCGATCGTGCCGCGCCACTCGTTGCCCTTGGGGTTGTCGAGCAGCACGATGGGCATGAGGATGACGCGGAGCTTGCGGTCCTTCGCGTACTTGATCAGCTCGGCGCACTGCGCGGGCGTGGGGGTCATCCGCATGTCGAGGTAGATGCGGCTGGACTGGCCGTTCTCCTGCCGGGCGTCCACGACGAAGAGGACCGTGTCGGCGCCGACGGCGGCGATCTCGTCCACGCATTTCTTGTACTCGTCGAGCCAGTCCACCCGCTGGATCTGCACGGCCACGCCCTTGTAGGGCAGGCCGGTCAGCGGCTGGCCGGTCGTGACGGCGCGGAACGGCCCGCCGGCGCCGGGGATGTGGCCGTTGGGGGTCTTGCCGGTGGAGGCGGCGGGGAACAGGACGCAGCCGAGGACGACGGCGTAAGCGGCGGCGGCGGCGATGAGGATTCCGAAGCGCATGGTGAGCTTTCCCGCGTTGCGGTGACGGTGGTCGCGAAACGTGTGATGATATGCGGGGTGGGGAATCGGGAAAAGGGCGGGGTTTGGTCCCCTCTCCCGCACGCGCGAACAGATTTGCACTCGCGACATCGCACCGTCGCGTGTGGGAGAGGGCTAGGGTGAGGGTAAGTTCGGTGCGCTCATCGCGCCGCAGACTTGCCCTCACCCCGGCCCTCTCCCGCTGGCGATTGCGCCACGCGGCAATTGAAGATGAGTTCTCACCAGCGGGAGAGGGAGAAAATCGCCGCTTATGCTTCGACGTTGAAGAACCGCCGGATTCGCTGGAGCAGGTCGCCGTGCGTCGCCCGCAGGCGTTCGCGCTGGGCCTGTTCGTTGAGGCCCTCCTTGGCGGCGTCGAGCTCGGCGCGGCGGCGGGCGAGGACCTGGGCGATCTCGTCGGCGATCTGCGGGCGGCGAACCAGCACGTCCACGAATTCGTGCTTGTCCAAACGGTAGCAGGCGCAGTCGGTGAGGGCGATGACGCTGGCGGTCCGCTCGCCGCCGGTCATCAGGCCCATCTCGCCGAAGAAGTCGCCGGGATTGAGGGTCGCCAGGCGCGTGGAGGCGCGGCCGTCATCCGACGCGACCCGCACCTCGGCGCTGCCTCGCACCAGGACGTAGAGCCAATCGCCCCGCGTGCCCTGGCGCATGATCGTCTCGCCGCGGAGGAACGGGGCGAGGCGCAGTCGCCCGGCCAGTTCGTTTCGCTCCTCATCCGTGAGCATGTGGAAGATCTCGACCCCGCGCAGGGCCTCGACGCGCTGGTGCATCTCCTCGCCAAGCTTGCGGTCGCGGCGGGCGGCCTCGTCCCGCGTGAAGAACACGTGCTGGGCCGGAATGGAGAGGTCGATGCCGGCGCGGCGAAGGGCGCCGTAAATCCGCGACCGGACGAGTGAGTCGGTCAGGTCATTGGGGGCGATGTCGGTCAGCCAGTACCGCACCGCGTACGAGCCGTAGCTGTCCTTGAAGTCCATCATGATGCACTGCGGGACCGGCTGGGCGGCGACGTTGGGCAGCGATTCGCCCCGCAGGGCCGATTCCACCGTGTCGGTCACCAGCGTGGGCGAATAGCGGTAATCGACGTTGAAATAGACCCACTGGCGGCGCTGTTGCGGCTGGCCGGTGCGGCGGCCCAGCACGATGACCTGCGACTTGGTCAGCACGGTGTTGGGGATGAGCACCGTGTCCCAGTTGCGGGTCTCGACGGCGGTGTGGCGCCAGCGGATCTGGGTGACGCGTCCCTCGACGTCGCCCACGCGGATCCAGTCGCCGATGCCGATCGATCGGTCGATCTGCACGGCCATGCCGCCCATCACGTTGCCCAGGGTGTCCTGGAGGGAGAAGCCGATGACGGCGGTGACGACGGCGCTGGTTGCCAGAATGCCGGTCAGGTTCACGCCGACACTGCCCAGGAGCGAGATGGCGGCGGCGATGTAGGCGACCGCGATGACCAGGTCCGCGACGATCCCGGGCGGTCGCAGGCGCACGGCGCGGAGCAGCACGTCGAACAGGAGCACCGCGGTGACCGTGATGACCGCGGCGCACAGGAGGAGCAGTCCGATAAAGCGCGTCCAGCGATAGGCCGCAGAGTCGGTCGTGTATCCGCCGCTGAGCAATCCGGCGCAGATCACCAGGCACGCGGAGGCGAGCAGGAAGAGCAGGATGGCGACGCCCGTGCGCTTCCGCTGGGCCGGCATCCACACGAGGAGCATGGCGCAGGCGACGACGAACCCGCCGGCGACGAAGGGCAGGCTCGTCTCCATGCCCGCGGCGGTGCGCAAGTTCGTCCAGAAGGCGGCGATTGCGCCGAACGCCAAGACATGTCCGGGAACCCAGGTCACGTCCGGTTCATCGTTAAGAACGGGTGAGGGGCTTGACCACTTTGTCCGGCGCGATCCCTCACAAAGTGCCCGTTTGCAAGGGGCGGCCTTTTCCTTACGATGCGCGGCTTTCCCCCGTGCAGTCGAGGAATCACTGATGGCATACCGTGTTCTGGTGGCGGACAAGTTGGCGGATGAGGGCCTGGAGGCGCTCAAGTCGTCCGGCATGGCCTTCGACATCAAGGTGGGACTGAAGGAGGACCAGCTTGCGGCCGAAGTGCCCAATTACGATGCGCTGATCGTGCGGTCGGGGGCAAAGGTAACCGCCAAGGTGCTCCAGAATCCGGGCAAGCTGCGCGCGATCGCCCGCGCCGGCGTCGGCGTGGACAACATCGATCTGCCCGCGGCCACCGCCAAGGGCATCCTCGTGCTCAACACGGCCGAGGCCTCGACCCTCTCGACCGCGGAACACGCGCTGGCGCTGATGTACGCGCTGGCGCGGAAGATCCCCGCGGCCGACGCCCACGTCCGTAAGGGCGAGTGGAAGCGCAACCAGTACCAGGGGACGCAGCTCGCCGGCAAGACGCTGGGCGTGGTCGGCTTGGGGCGGATTGGCCGAACCGTCGCAACGCGGGCGCTCGCGATGGACATGCGCGTCATCGGGTTCGACCCGTACTTCAGCGGGCAGAGCGCTCTGGACGGCAGAGTGCCCATCGTCCGCGACTTCGACGAGTTCCTCTCCCAGGTGGACGTGATCACGTTCCACGTCCCCGGCGGCGAGGGCACCAAGCACCTCCTCAACCGCGATCGCCTGTTCAACAAAGCGAAGCCCAACCTGCTGGTCGTCAATGATGCGCGCGGCGAGGTGGTGGACGAATATGCGCTCGCGGAAGCGCTGGCGGCCAAGAAGATCGCCGGCGCGGCCATCGACGTGTACGCCCAGGAACCGCCGCCCAAGGATCACCCGCTGTTCGGCATCGAGAACGCCGTGCTCACGCCGCACCTGGGCGCCAGCACGGACGAGGCGCAGACGGCCGTGTCGGTCGAGGCGTGCAAGGCGATCGTCGCGTACCTGAACACGGGCGAGATCCGCGGCGCGGTCAACGCCGGCGGGATCAAGCTGGACCTGCCGCCCGACGAGGCGGTGCTGGCGGACTTGTCGCGGCGGATCGGCGCGCTGCTCTCCGCTTACGCCCAGGGGGGCTACCGGAACATCACCCTTCGCGCCAGCGGCCAGCGCGCCCCCAAGATCATGAACACGCTGCTGCGCCTGGCCGCGGTCGAGCTGCTCCGCCCGCACCTCTCCGAGCCGGTGAACGTGATCAACGTCGAGCACCTCGCGCAGCAGCGCGGGATCGAGATGGTGCAGGTGCACGAGGCCCAGCCGCCCGCGGGCATGGTCGGCGACATCGTGGGCGTGCGCGTGTCGTCACAGGACGGGCAATCGCACCGAATTCTGGGCACCGCGTACGCGGATCGCCTGCCGCGCGTGCTGCGGATCGATGATTTCAACATGGACATGATCCCCGAAGGGCACATGGTGATCATCGTCAACAAGGACCAGCCGGGCGTGATCGGCACGGTCGGCACGACGTTCGGGGATGCGCATGTCAACATCGCGGACATGGTCATCAGCCGCTCGTTCCAGCAGGACGGCACGGCGCACGCGCTGATGCTGATCAAGACGGACCAGCAGGCGCCCGATGCACTGCTCAATCGGTTGAAGGCGCGCCCCGGAATCCTCAAGGTCAGCGCCGTCGAGCTCCCCAAGCGCGGGAGTTAACGCATGCCCACGAATTACTCCGATCGGATGGCGCGCGTCCGCGCCGCACTCGCGCGCGAGCGCGTCGATGCCCTGATCCTCACTCCCGGCGCGAACTTGTTCTACCTCACCGGCTTCGAGCACGGACACGCCTACGAGCGCCTGCTGGCGCTGGTCGTCCGCGCCGACGGGTCGTCTCGGTGGGTCATTCCCACGATGAACACGGAACAGGTCCGTCCGCACCTGGGACCGGGACAGGAACTGCGGCCGTGGGACGATGCCGAGGGTTACCTGCCCGCGCTGCGCGACTCGATCGCGGGCGCCCGGACGATCGCCTTCGACGACGACGCCCGCGCCGCCTTCGCCCTCGACCTTCTCTCGGTGGCACCCGGTGCGCGAATCGTCAAGGCGAGCTCGATCATGCGTCCGTTGCGCATCCGCAAGGACGCGACCGAACTCGCCTCGCTGCGCCAAGCCGCCGGCGTCGTCGATCAGACCATCCCGTTTGCGATTTCCCTCTGCAAACCCGGGACGTCCGAAGCGCAGGTCGAATCCGACCTCCGCGCGGCGCTCCTGAAGCGCGACCCGACCGCGACCGTCCCGTTCTGCATCATCGCCTCCGGCCCCAACGGCGCGTTCCCGCACCACGAGACGTCGCGCCGAACGCTACAGCAGGGCGACGTCGTCATCCTTGACTTCGGCACGCGCAACGCCCAGGGCTACTACAGCGACATCACCGTCACCTGCTGCGTGGGACAGCCTGCCGATCCCGACGTGCGCAAGGTCTACGACGTCGTCCACCGCGCCCAGCGTGCCGCGATCGATGCAATCCGTCCGGGCGTCCCCTGCGAACAGATCGACCGCGCGGCGCGAAAGGTCATCGAGGACGCGGGATACGGCCCGCATTTCCTCCACCGCACGGGACACGGACTGGGCTTGCAGGGTCACGAACCCCCGTTCATGGTGGGCGGCAACAAGGAATTGCTCGAAGAGGGAATGGTCTTCAGCATCGAACCGGGTATCTACCTCCCGGGGCGATTTGGAATCCGATTGGAAGTGATCGTCGCGTGTGGGAAAAGCGGCGCCGAGCGGATCAATGCGCCGAGTGCTCCGCAACTTCCGATTGCGGCGACGTAGTCGAAACGTACCCCGGGATCTTCGACCAATCCGGGTTATCCCCCTGGTGCTCGTACACGTGCCGCCACAGGACCTCCTGCCCGCGCACCAGGAACACGCCGGGCATCAGCCACGGGTCGCCGATCGGCTTGCTCATCACGTGCCCCTTCGCCAGTGCCCGGAACGAACAGGTCCACACCCTCAGCCCCCACACCTGGCCGAACGTCCCCTGGCGCAGGTCGAAGGCGGAGTAGAATTCCTTATCCGGGTCGCATACGACGCGCGCCGCCGGCCAATGCCGGTCAAAGAATTCGATCGCCTCATCCGCGCAGGATTGGCTGAAGAACAGCACCGGCGGGTAGGACGGATCCTTCTCGACGATCGCCCGCAGGTCCGTGACCGCCTCCTTGCAGAACGGGCATCCGAAGTGCCGCAAGAACACCAGCAGCGTAGGCCGGTCCGGATCGATCTGATCCGCCAGCGAACCGGGGTTCAGCCGTAATCCTGCAACCGGGCGTTGATAAACGTTGTCGGGGATCCTGCTTTCCATGGTCGACTCGCGGGCATCCTACCACTCTTAAGAACGTTTTTCTAATCGCGATGTTTCCCGGAATCCGCGCGGATCGGGTAGAAAACGATCTCCCGATGACGACGACCCGCCAGCTCCTCGCGCTGATCCCTGTGGCCTACGTGCTGGGCTCGATCCCGTTCGGGCTGATCGTGGGCCTGTCGCGCGGGGTCGATCCCCGCGCCGCCGGCAGCGGCAACATCGGCGCGACCAACGTCGGACGGCTCCTGGGCGGCCGATTCTTCGCGCTGGTCTTCACGCTCGACCTGCTCAAGGGCCTGCTGCCCACGCTGGCGGCGTCGTGGATCGTCCACCGCCGGGGCGAACCTGCCGACTGGCGCATTTACATATTGTGGCTGCTCGCCGGTTTCGCCGCCATCGCCGGGCACATGTTTAGCGCGTTCTTAAAATTCAAGGGCGGCAAGGGCGTCGCCACCAGCGCGGGCGTGATGCTGGGCGTCTGGCCGTACTACACGATCCCCGCCGTCGGCGCGATCGCGGGCTGGGGCGTCGTATTCGCCAGGTGGCGGATCATCAGCCTCGCGTCGATGATCGCGGCCGTCGCATTTCCCGTTGCGTACGCGATCGTCTGGGGAACACGGAGGCAGCTACTGGGCGAGCGCTGGCCGCTGCTTGCCTTTGCGATCCTGGTCGCGGTGATGGTGGTGTGGAAACATCGGTCGAACATCGCGCGATTACGAGCGGGAACGGAAGCTCGGTTCAGCACGAGGAAGACAGAACATCCAACATCCAACATCCAACTTTCAACATCCAAAGAAGAAGCGCGGACGTGAAGTCCCCTTCGTCCCCGTGCTACGCCGCCTTCTTCGCAGGCGTCTGGTCTCTCACGGGGGACGGTGCCTCGACCGGTTCCTCCCGCAACCGCCGTCCGTAACCCGCCAGTCGCGCGCTGTTGCTGACGATGATCACGCTCCCCAGGTTGTGCACCAGCGCCCCGAGCATCGGCGAGAGCACCGCGACCGATGCCAACGCCAGCGCCGCCACGTTGAGCGCCAGCCCGAACACCAGGTTCATGTAAATCGTGGTTCGCGTCGTGCGCGCTAGCGCAAAGAGCGTTGAGATCAGCTCAATCCGGTCTCGCAGCAGCACGACGTCCGCCGTCTGCATCGCCACGTCCGTGCCGCTCCCGCCCATGGCGATCCCCACGTCCGCCGTCGCCAGCGCCGGGGCGTCGTTGATCCCGTCCCCAACGAACGCCACCGTGTGTCCCTGTTCCCGCAGCGCCTTGACCTGCCCCGCCTTCTCCGCCGGCATGAGCCCGGCATAGGCGCGATCGAGCTTGAGCTGATCGGCCACGAGCTGCACCGCGCCCGGATGATCGCCCGACAGCACCGCCAGGTTCGTCAGCCCCGTCTCCCGCAGGTCCTCGACCAGCGCCGCCGCCGCCGGTCGCAGCGTGTCGCGCAACAAGAGCAATCCCGCGTAACGCCCGGCCACCTCGACCGCGATGACGCTATACCGCCGGATAGGCCGAAGCGGCGTCCCCGGCACCGCGCAGAAGTTGTGGATCGACTGCGCCACGAACTCCGGCCGACCCATCAGCACCGGCTGCCCGTTCACCCGCCCCTGAATGCCCATCCCCGGGATCTCCTTCACGTCCGCAGCCGGCTCGAACCCGACCCCGCGCTCCTTCGCATGCTCTCGAATCGCCCTGGCGAACGGGTGATTCGAATGAAACTCCACCGCCGCCGCCAACGCCAGCAGGTTCCGCTCGGCCTGCTCCTGTCCCCGTGGCACGGGCATCCTGCCCGTGCTGGCGGCACCCGAATTTTGAAGAATTGAATCAACTGACTTCGACGCGCTATCGCACGGGCTGGAAGCCCGTGCCACGGGAGAGCCGCTCAACTTCAGCACCGACTGCTCCACCGCCGGGCACAACCCGATCACCTGCTCCATCCCCTTCAAGTCCTCTGCGGGTACGACCGCCACGACTTGATGTTTCCCGCTGGTCAACGTCCCCGTCTTGTCGAAGATCAGCGTGTCCACGGTGGCCGCCTGCTCCAGCACCGCGCCGTTCTTGATCAGGATCCCCAGCCGCGCGCTGCGCCCCATCGCCGCGATGATCGCCGTCGGCGTCGCCAGCACCAGCGTGCACGGGCACCCGACGATCAGCACTGGGAAAG
>JADMIO012741767.1_pt1 | contig 12309 bp, 8 predicted proteins | sample 8958161 | NCBI WGS metagenome assembly JADMIO01 (sample SAMN16585339, study PRJNA669376) | soil metagenome | isolation source: Crop rotation soil | place: USA: Cullars Rotation, Alabama | collected 2011 | reverse complement strand
CCCCCGCCGTAGGGGCGCACTGCGTGCGCCCGTTCCCCTAGAAGATTAAATCCAAAATTACCTGTCCAGAAAAAATCCGACGCGCATAGAATCCGATACCTAACACATGGGGCTGGGGAGCCGCCTGATCTAGGTCTCGTTTCCGTTTGGAGGAAATCCCCATGTCCCAGTTTGAAATTGCAGATTCGGCCGCCAAGGCCGGCACAGACAGCGCCGCGAAGGCAAAACAGAGTTTATCGAACCAAGCGTTTGAACCAGGTTCCGTGAAGGACGCTGGTAAGAATGTTGGCACCGGAGTTGCTGAAGCGATTACCGGAAGCATCACGCAGACCGGCAAGGACTCCGCTGCTGCAGAAGCAGCAGGCAAGGTCGGCCATGACGCCAAGGAAGGTGCCAATAAGGTTGGTTCAATGGCGAAGGAAGCCGCGCGGGCTGCCGACGGCATCAGCAACCACATCGAGAAGGGTGGACAGGCTTGGGGCGATAGAATTGAGTCCTGGCCGCCTTTCAACAGGAAGTTCGAAGTCACCGACAAGGACAGAGCCGAAGCGAAAGATATGCTCGGCAAGCAATTGAGCGATTTGATTCCTGAAAAGGATCGCGAGATCTTAAAGACCATGCAAGCATCTTTGATTGACGGCAATCTCGACGGCATGAAAAAGGCGCTCGGCAGTCTAGCTGATGATCCAGCGAAAATGGATAAGTTCATCAAAGAACTCAACAGCGAACTGAGTAAATCGGGAGCTAATGTTGAGCTTGCGAAAGACAGTCAGGGCAACGTTCTCATTTACGACAGATATGGCAACACCGCTGTCTCGATCAATCCGAAGACTGGTGATACCACATTGCGTGCTGTCGAAAGACAGGGTGATGGCAGCGTCGTTCTCAAGCCCGGTGAAATCATCAATCGTCAAGCCGGCGATGTAATGAAATCAATCGGCGACAACGCCACCCGTGAGATGACGGAACCTCGATATTACAAGCCGTACGATCTCAGACCAGTGCCTGATTACAACTACAAGTTGGAAAAGATGGATAAGTTCAACAACATCGAAAACGGCGCCAAGCAACTTGGTGACGCGCTGAAGAAGAAGTTAGAGAACTAAAGACTTGCAGATTCCCAGCAGATTGTTCCTCGAAAATTCGCCGCAGCTTCCTCTTCGAGGAATGATCTGCTGGACCTGCAACTAAAAACAAAAGTGACTGCCAACACGAACAGGAAATCTAAGTCTTATGTTTATGAATTACACAAATTTCGATCCGCGGGTTCAATCGGCTCTGGCAGCCTGTACTGCCGAGCAAGAGAGCAGTAAGATTTACATGGATCTCTGTTTGACCACCGCCAATTACTACGAACATCAAAACAACGGCAGCAGAGCAGGAAATTATTTTGAACTGCTGAGAGATGGAATCGCTTTTCCGTTTCGCGATGGAACCATTGATTGCGAGCCGGAAGACGAGTCATTCGAGATAGCTCATGCTCATCATCTTTTGATGGAAGAACTGAGCACATTGATCGAAGATAAAGATCGACAATACATGGCCTACATTCTCAATGCCATCGTCAATGGTGCCTTGCCGATGTTCGCGCAAATTATGAGTTCACTGGCAACGTCGTATCCATCGAAGTTTAAAGGCTATGTGGAGTCCGCCAATAACGCATTGACTGATGCACGCTCCGGCGTGATGATCACTATGGTGGATGGAATCATTCTTCTTCATGCCTATCATGGAAACGTAGCGATCGCCGTCGAGCCGAAAGAAATGATGGCTGCGCTTGTGCCCATTAGAACAGAATGGGACGGCGAAGTCGTCATCATAAAAGGCGAAGTTCTATCACCGAGTATGGATGAATTGATGGAACAACTGGCCAAATTGTGCGTGCAACGTGTACGTCTCTGGTACGAAGACAACTACATGAAGACCATGCCGAAACGCCGCCGCGTACTGGAAGCCGCTGCCTAACGGTTCTTCTTAATGGCGTCTTCGAACCCTTCGATGTAGGTTGGAAATTTTAATTGCACACCAAGTCGATCGCGAACTTTTTGTGAATTGACTTGTCGATTTGATCGCAGCGTATAATGCAGTTCCGACAATGGAGCGGACGCGGGCATTGGGAGCTGGAGCTGATTACAGAGAAAGGATACTACTTCGAAATGAGTGGAAGGACATTCATCTCCGATGACGAAGGTAGAATCCGGTTCAGCCAGTTGAAATGCTTTGAGAACGATCGTAGCCAGATCCTCCAGATGAATCCGCGATGAGTAGTTCGTTCCGTCGCCAGGCAGACGATACTTGCCTTGCAAGAGGCTAATGTGCAGCCCATAGTCGGAGCTGTAAAGTCCGGGTGCACGCAGAATAATTGCGTGCATGGAACGCCAGATTTTTTCTGATCGCAATCGTGGGATCGAATTCGGATCGCCTTCATCCACAGGCGTGGATTCGTTTACATCCCCTGTGGCTTTTCCGTAGACTGCCGTGCTTGAAATATAGACGATCTTCTCGGCTTGGGAACAGGCTTTTGCAAGACGTTCTTCTGAATCATGATCTGGCGGGATGGACGCCAGCACATGCGCGCTTTTGCTTGCGTCCGAAATTTTCTTGAGAGAACCATCATCAAGTGGTTGTGGCAAAACGATCGGTTCTATGCCAGAACGTTTGAGTTCAGCAGCTTTGTCTGAATTTCGCGTAGTACCGAATATGGTGCCATACCCGCTCGCCTGAGCGGCGGTTGCTTTTGCGCAGTTGCCGACCCCCAGAAGCAGGAGGTTCCTCATGCAATTTCCCAGCCCAGTTCTTTCAATGCACTCGCCAGTTCAATGCGACTGCGCTGGCAGTAATGCAGTGCGATGATCGCTTTGCCTTCTTCCAGTTTACCGGCAGCGATATACTCGTTGCACTTAGTGGCACCATCGGCGGTGTGCTGATCCAGTTTTCCTGCTTTGACAAGAATGTTCAAAAGCTGGCCGCCATGCTTATCTCGCACCTTGCTTGCGGTTTCATGATCGAAGTCGCTGACCAATTGCGCCTTTCTGAGCAACTCAAGTGCGTTGGTCGATTCACTGGTTTCGCCGCCTTTGTCTGCGGACTTACGACCGACTCCAAAAACTTCCAGACAGAGCGCGTCGAGAGCGTCTTCTTTACTCATACTGCCGGAACGAATGTCTTCCTGCAATTTCAATGCCTGCCTGATCACAGGACCGCGAATAATCGCCGCCTCGACCAGAATCTGCCCCAGTGGTGGCGCCACTGCTTTGAGATCCGCTTTGGTCAACGGTGCGGCAATCAATTTCGGATCGACTGCACCACCTCTGATGTGCGCGCGGCGAACGGCTTCCGCTGCCTGTGCGGTGGAAAGACTTCCTGATTTGACCAGCTCTTGCAATTGCAGTGCCGCATCAACAGTGCTTTCCGGCACGAGACCGGCTTCGACGAGAAATTGACCGAGCCGAAGATTGGGTCGCGGTCTCATCAAATCTTGATCGGTAGGTCGAGACGCAGCTGCTGCCGTGGCTTGATCGGTCGGCTGCACACTCTGCGGAGTGCCTTGCGGACCCTGTTGACCCGGTTGCACAGCCACATTGCCTGCGCCCTGCGGCGGATAGCCTGGCGGATAATTCGGGTAACCTTGCGGCGGATAGCCTGGATAACCCTGCGGGTAGTAGTTGGCTGGATACCCCTGCGGAGGGTAGCCCGGCTGCGGATACGGATAACCCGGCGGATACTGGTATCCCGGAATTGGCGTTCCATACGGCGGCGTTGGATTCACCTGAGCAGGTTGCGGAATGGGCGTCTCCGTCGTGGGTTTCTTCTCAGTCTCTTTGGCGGGCTCCTTCTTCGCGGCAGGCTTTTCCTCTTTCTTCGGCGGCGGATCATCGTCCTTGAGAAGCCCGAGGTCATCGCCTTCTTTCTGGTAATAGAAGCCGAGCCCGGTGGAAGGAACTTCCAGCTTCTCGTTGCCGGTCAGCAGCCCTTCTCCGTAATAATTGGGTGGCTGCGGAAGAACGCCCGAAGCTGCGGCAGCCGCACGCTGAGCGGCTGCATCTGACTGCGTTCTATGACTGCCGGTTTGCAATTCTCCCGTATCCACTTCTTCCGGAATGGAAAGCATGAGAACGTCATACAACAGTTCCACATCTTCGAATGGTGAACTCCACACTACGCGCGACTTGGCGGCTTCACCCTCGTAGAGCGTCCACATCGGATCGCCGCCTGCCACCTCATATCTGACAGTCAAACTGTAAGGAACGCCTGTCATTTTGTTTTTCCAGGGCAATTCCACCGTGCAACCGCGCGCCTTGCTGGCTTCATCAGCCACAGACTTGATGTCCGCGACTTTCGGTGCATTTGGTAATGATGTGAGACGAACGTGTTTTTTTGGTCTGAACATTAAACGGAGACCTTTCGAGACCTTCTATTTATCGGACTCTATTGGGAGCCCAACGCCTATTAAATACTTTACCCTCCCAACAAGAAGGATCTACTCTTGAGATCAAAAGATGCAAGACCGGAACTGGGAGCGCCGGTGGCTTGCCGGCTCCGGGCGCACGCAGTGCGGGTTCACCATTCAGAGAACAGTGCCGGTTCACAAAAGAGTATCGGTTCACCAAATTAGAGATGCCGGCGAGCCGCCGGCGCTCCCGGGCTTCGGTTCCGTACAGCTAGAATCCGCTGTCGGAGGAGCCGGAACTGGATTGTTCGTAACCAGGTTCCGACAATGTTGGAGGCGAATAGCTGTTCTGGCTGTACGACATCGGTGACTGTTCCGACGGGCGCGGCATTGCGACGAGCGGGTTGGCTGGTGCGCGTTGCGAAAGGCGCATGTTCAGATTCGCTACAACCTGCAACTTGCCTCCGGGCAGATTAGGTCCGTAAAACGTGTGCTGCGTTCTTCCTTCAAAAATGCGGCCGCCACCGTTGCCAGTGTACGTTCTGATTACGCCTTCGAATTGATCCGGAGATCGGCGCCAGGAGCCATCCGCCTGGCGATAGAGAACATTGCCTTTTAACAAAATGCCGTCCTGAATGTCGGCGGGAACCGGGCAGAACTGCTCCCACTCGGCTTTCATGCGACCGACGAGAACATGGATGTGTTCTTGCCCGTAGAGCCATGCGCCGCGGTAGGTATCCATGGCAGTGTTGAGATCGACGTAATGCCGACCTGTGTTGGCGTCAGCTTTGAGGTAGTTTTCCGTGGCACCCGTCGAAAACTCGTCCTGCTGTTTCGGCGGTTCTTCGTAGACAGCCGAACTTTTTACCTCACCATTTAGAAGTAGACCAGCCAGTTTCCTATTCCTCCATCGTTGAACGCGTTTCGACCTTACTCGTATTACAACCTGAAATGCTTCTCCCCGTGCGGGGTTTGAACGTGCAAATATTTTTGTCCTATCTCTTCCGCTTCATCTCCTTTGCCCTGTTCCTTCAACAAAGCCGACATGGAAACTGGAAGTTCATACAACCTTCTTTTCAAATGCGCAGGAAGAACATCGTAACTCTTTATCGCTTCTTCAAAAGTAGACATTGCTTCTGAGGGTTTTGCATGGCGCTGATAGAACTGACCGAGTTCCGTCAAACACTGAGCCAGCAAATAATCTTGTTTCGGTTGTCGGTTTCTCTCGACTTCGAGAATGTCTTTGTACAACTTTTCCGCACGATCGTTATCCCCAAGCTCTTCGGCATTGTGAGCCAGGTTCAACATGACGATCGTATTTGAAGTGTGATCCTTGCCGTGCAATTCTTCGCTCAATTTGCTGGCAGATTCGTAATGCACTTTTGCTTTTTTCGGATCTTTCGCCTCAGCATATGCAACGCCAAGATAGTGATGAATCGGAATCAGATCTGATCGATCCTTGAGGTTGGCTGCATCCGCCGTGGCCAGCGCTTGTTCGAAGTAATCGATTGCTTCTTTGAACTCTTTGCACTTGTAGCAAGTGATACCGAGGCTGGTGAGATCTCTGATGCACTCAATGTTGTTTTTGCCGTATTGTTGTTCATCGATCGCGAGAACTTTTTTGAGCAGATCCACCGACTCCTTGTAGCGCCGTTCCTCGCCGTAGAGTGTGGCCAGATTGTGCATGGTGACTGCCATTTGAGGCGAATCTTCACTCATCTTTTTTTTCTTTATGTCGAGTGATTTTTTAAACCATTCTTCCGCTTCGTGATGTCTGTGCAGCTTTTGACAAACCAATCCGAGGTTTCCCATAGTCTCTGCAATTTGCAAATCATCTTTCGGCAACAATCGTTCTCTTATATGCAACGCTTTATGCAAGTCTTCATGCGCTTTTTCGTACTCGCCTGTGCGCATGTACATATGGTTCATTGCATTCAATGTAGTGGCGATGTTCAGTTCGTCATTCTTCCATTTCTCCGCCGCTGCCAGAGCTTCTTTCCACGATTCTCTTGCCTTCGCCAGATCACCGTCGAGAAATGCTTGTTCCGCTTTAAGCTCGTTGGTTTCCCACTCATTCTGATCTTCACTGTTGAACGGATTGGCGGATGGTTTGTTTTCCTTGTCACCAGATACGGTGCTAACAGGCTTGGCATCGGATGTGGTGTCATCATCTTTTGCCAGAGCGACCGCACTTGCTGACACCAGATACAGTGACAGTGAAAGAAGGATTCCTGTTTTAAATCGCTTCATTGCAAACTCTCTTCGCAGAAAATCGACGGTTCCGACCAATTCGAAACCGCAGAATAGTTTAGCACGCTCCCAGTGTGATGTAGGGGCGCACTGTGTGCGCCCTATGTGCAGGCGAGCCGCCTGCGCTCCCAGTGACTGATTCTACATGCGGCCCCAGAAGGGGTTGATTCTATGCGAGAAGCTCTCGACTGTTCTTCTTGATGCAGCGCCGCAGATGAATTCGATGGCAATCTGCTGCTGTTCTTTAGAACTGATGTTGTCATAAAGGAAGGTATCGCGCAGATTCGGCTGCTTGAAAAATGGCGTCAGAAACTCTTCTGTAGAGTCGAATTTGATGCCGTCGTGATATGTTTCATCATCGACCAATCGAATGTTCGTTATGGGGAACGACGCTTCATCGAGCATGTCGATGTCATCGAGTTTGTATGACATGATGCGATGATCTTCCATTTTCTCGGTGAGCAGGCGACCCGCTGAGTTAGTGCTCTCCAGGAAGTTGTCCTTGGTGACAAAGGAACGCGCTTCACCTTTATATACGTATGCGGTGATGACCATCTCGTCTTGCGCATTGAAAACTTGCAAACAACCGGCGCTGCCCGCCGATTTCAATTCATCAAGAGCAAGCAAGAATGCGCGTCTTGGCGAACGCATCGACTTGACCGTGCCGATGCCGTAGAACATCGCTGCCATACCATGCGCGGTAGCATTGTTCAACAAACTGAGATTGAAAGAACAATCGACCTCTTTGAGAACCATCAAAAGTTCTTGCAACGCACCTTCACCAGTGGTTTGCTGCTGATGACCGCGTCTTCGAAAGACGCAGCAAATGCCTCGTCCGTTCAAAGTGATCAGAGTGGCACGCGCTTTCAGATTGTCGGAAGCAACGTGCAAACAGCATGTGATGCCGCGCGCCTGAATGAAATGGAAAAGCTGTCTGAAACGCATGTGACGTGCCAGGATGATCTTGCGCCCGAACAAATCTTTTTCGAAAGTGATGTTGCCAACGAAGCGCCGCTCGTCGCCTTTGAAACGGCTTGGATTAGTAAGTACTTTGGTTTTTCTAAGTCGAGTTACCTGCTGCCTTTTCTCAGCAACACGAAGTCGATCCAACATTTGTGTGTTCCCTCGTTTTTGTACCGCCCATTATCAACACCAAGTTTTGTTGCGAAAGGAGGGTTCCAACCACCTCCGCGAATGCCGCAGCCATTAAGAGTTCCCGCAAGTTGTCAACATATTAACCTTTAAATGTGAATAATTAGTTCCCTGTGTACAAATTTGAATTTAGATTTTGCCCATGAATAGACGGATCCGCGCGTTCGCCCCGGAAAACCGCCAAAATTGGACTTGCCACGGCATCTAATGATACAGTCTTTTCTACTTTAGCCGAGCCCAAGGCTGTTTTTAGGAGCCTCCATCGAATCAGGTGACTCGAAACCCGCGCGCACCGGGGTTTTCCGAGAGAAGCGATTCGGCGGGGCGCGTGCAACGCGTCCTCACAGGTGAGGACAGCGCGTGACACGCGCCCTTACAGCGAAGGCTCGGCGTTATTTTGCGTTGCAATCAATCTGATTGAGTCGGCGAAGCCCGACGAAGTGCTGGTTAGATTCCAGCTCTGGAAAAAGGTCCTGGTAGACGGAGAACGATGTAATGAAGAAAGGCAATTCGAGAACCACTGGACGAAAAAATCGCTCCGTGTTCCTGAAGAAGTGCTTCACTCTATGGGTTTTACTCTGCTTCATATTATCGATGAACCCGGTCTACGCCAATCGAGCCAATGAGCTCGGTTTGAATCCAGGCGCGCAGATGTTGAACAATCGCCACGCCTGGTCGCCATTCATGGGTCGCCCTGGCAGCGCTCCTGGTGCCGGACTCAACATTCAATCGACCAAACCGACTGTCTCATTACCGCCGCCGGTGTTCCATGAGCCGGTCGTGCCCATGCCGAAAGTCAATCCGCTCGATCGAATTTCCGGCAAACACAACAGTCTTGAAACAGTTAAGCATGTCAATCTCAAGAACATCGGCGACATTGGCAAACCAATTCCCGGCGTGAATTATCCGGGCAGCACTGGTTCCGACAATCACTGTCATCAAGGTCATCTGCTGTCGAACAACAGCAGAATCGCGCACGTCAAGTTGCAGACAAAGACGCTGCAGACGCTCGATTCTGGTTCACTCAAAAATGTGAATCGCAAAGTCGATCTCGATCTGACTTCCTCACAAGGTGACATTCAGCTAGGCACCAAGCTTTTCGATGATGCGGGTCAGACGAGCGTCACCGTGAATGTCGGTGGCGAACAAAAAACTTTTGGCGCCGGTTCTAAAGTAACCGCAGCCGAATATGCATCTATTCTTCAAATTCTCGGTGGTGGCAATCAATCACTTGTGATCGACAACAAAGGTCGCGCCACCGGTGGTGACTTAACTTTCGATTCATTGACGTCGAACGGCAACGTGCGCGCGTCTTCATTGGTGATTCCCGAAGCAGTTCAAGTCACTGGAAACTTCGCGAAAAATTCCGAGTTCAAACTGCAAGGCGATCTTGTGAACTACGGTTCGATCTACGCGTTGTCCAATAAGGTGAACGCCAATAAAGCCACCATCTCCGCGCACGATCTCACCAACGAAGCGGGCGGACTCATATCCTCTTATAGCAATTCATCGCTCGGATCAGATCTCGTTTCATCCGTCGATCTGAAATTGCATGCCGACGACACGCTGACAAACCAGGGGCGCATCGAGAGTTCCGGCGACCTGACTTTGTCTGCCGCGACGATTGTGAACGGCACCGCGCACGGTCATCATCAATCGACCGCTTCCGTTTCAGCAGAGAACAACGTATTTCTCGAAGCAAGTCAGATCAACAATGCTGGTTCCATCATTTCAAAAAATGCTGATGTGAACATCGACAATCCCGCTGGTTCTCTCACGATGGACAGCACAGGTGGATCGGTGCAAGCACTCAACGGCGCGATCAATATAAGGAATGCGCAGACTACCGCTAAAGTCGACACGACTCTCACTGGCGGCGACTGGTTGTCGCAGACGATGAACGCGAACTCTGGCAATGGAACTCTCAATATAAATGTACACCAACTCACTGGTGACCTTTCTGTCAATTCAGGCATCGCGCACATCAATGCAGATACGGACGTGCTGAAAGTTGTGAGCATGAACACAACGGGCGATCCTATTCTTACGAACGCTGGACAGTTGGATCTGAGCAACGGCGTCTTTACGAGCAACGGTAATCCGTACTCCTTCATCGCCGGTCAGGACATTATTCTCAATAGCGCCACCGTAATTAATACCACCGGACCAACCAATGGTGGAGACATCATCATGGTGGCAGGCGCGAACTTCTCGCTTGTCGGTGCCAATCAACGCATCACGGGCGCTTCCGCGACCGGTGGCAGCATCTTCGCCAACACAGGTAACACTCCGACGATTACTTCCAATGGAACTGGAGCTGGTTCAAATGCTGGAAGTATTCAATTGATCGCTTTTTCGGATGCCAGCGGTAACGCAGGTGATGTGTTCCTTGATGCAACCAACATCACCGCGCAAGGTGGCAATGGTGGCAACAATGGAAACGTCACTGCGACCGGACGCGGGATCTTCATTGGTTCCATCAATGCGCGTGGCGCAGGAACGACTGCGACTGGAGCCATCTCATTGAACTCGTTCCAACCGACGATCGTTGGTGGCGCAGTGGACATCAATAATACGACCGGCGCTCTTGCTGCCGGTTCATTCGGTGTTTCGAACACTAACCTTACGCCTACTGACGTCAGCGTCGGTGCGCTTAGCGGCGGCGGCGATCTCAGCATCAGATCCAGCCAGAATGTGGTTCTTCAAGGTCCGGTGGTAAGCCATGCCGCGTCAGTGACGGCGTTGGGTTCGACGTTCTTCACGAAGAATTCATCGATCACCGCCCCCAGTGGCATCGCGATCGTTACAGGTGGAGACATCTCCATCAATAACTTCCTCGGTGCAACGAGCAACAACTTCCTGGATGCAAGTTCGACCACGACCAACGCTGGAAATATTACGTTGGTTGCCGGTGCTGCATTCACGGAAACTGCAACAACCATCACGGTTACCGGTGGTTCTACCACTGGTGGATTCATTGATTTCAATTTCTTGCCGATTACGAGAATTACAACTGCCAGCACCAATGGTAGTGGCGGCAACATCGACATAGTTGCATTCCGTGGAACCGGCGGCGGTGACATACAGATTGGTGCGACCAATCCGATCACCAGTGGCGGTTCCGGAGCCAATAACAATGGAAACGTCACAGTAGTGGCTGGGAATGTGGCAACAGGTTTCACGACTGTTTCCGCGATCAACACGTCAGGCGGACTGGCAGGAACCGGTGATATCTCGTTGTCGAACAGCACGCCGCTAGTCGGTGCAGGTGTTCAAATCAATAAATCGACAGGAGCCGCAGCCAGCAATTTCGCCGGTGGTGCATTCACTGCCGCTGCTATGGCAGTGACAGGAACTTTGACCGCGGGCGATGATGTCACCATCGAGTCGGGTGCATTCCTCGATCTCTCTGCGGGCAATATTACTGGAAACGTCAACACTGCAGTCGATATCACCGCCCATGGTGACGCAGAACTCGGTGTCATTTCCGCGCACAGCCTCTCCGTAGCGGCAACCGGCAATATCGCCATGGATGGCGACATCACTGCTTCAGGCGGAATCACTCTTGTTTCAAGCCAGGACATTCTTCCCAACGTAGCCAACACTGTCGATCTCTCGACCGCTTCGGCTACCACCAATGGCGGTGACATCGTGATCGTTGCCGGCGCTACGTTCACTCAAAATGCAAGTTCGATCACTATCACCGGTGCGTCGGCAACCGGTGGTGCAGTCGATTTTGACTTCAATGACTTGAGAACGATCAATACCCGAGGCACAACGGGCAATCTCTCAGGCGGCGATATCACCATGGTGGCATTCCGCGGTAGCAATAACACTGGAAATGTATTCACTGATCCCGTCCAATCAGTAATCACCACCGGTGGCAGTGGAACTGGTTCCAACGGGAATTTCACAGTCGTTGCCGGAGCAACTGGCAATCAATTCGGAATTGGAATCAGAAACACCGTTAACACCACCGGCGGTTCCGCGGCTGGAACCGGCAATATTCTTCTGTCTACATCTACTCCAGCTACTGGCGCTGTCATTCAGCGTTCCGACGCCACTTTCACGGGCGGTTTCACTGGTGGTGCTCTGACGAACTCCAGCATCTTCACCGACACGTACACAGTCAACAACGCTTCGGTAACGATGCAGAGTACTGAGAGATCCCCTCATAATTTCCCCAAAGCGTAACCATGTGTGAATAAATTTTGAGCTAGTAGGGTTGCAGCCACGAGTAAGTCTTCCCTTGTTATTGTGTAGCCAGAATGCCGCAAAACTTCCATGCCTAAGCGAACTGTTGAGAGTACGTTTCGATTTCTGACTGTGTTAGCCTGGAAGTGCTTGTCCCAACCTTGTTTCTGAGCATGAACGCCCGCAAGCCAACATGTTAGTTGAAGCATCAGGGCGATTAGCAGCATGATATCAAAACGCTCTGAGCTGCTCGTTCGGCTATGGCGTAGGCCTAGTCCGTAGGCAGGACTTTTCAAGTCTCGGAAGGTTTCTTCAAGGGAAAG
>JADMIO010634709.1_pt1 | contig 12312 bp, 11 predicted proteins | sample 8958161 | NCBI WGS metagenome assembly JADMIO01 (sample SAMN16585339, study PRJNA669376) | soil metagenome | isolation source: Crop rotation soil | place: USA: Cullars Rotation, Alabama | collected 2011 | reverse complement strand
CGCGACTTCAAGTCACGTGAATTCCAAGCTTCGGATCCCACTGTGCTGGAAAGGAAGATCTGGATTCATCTCTGCTTCAAACTTTTTCATCCAGTCTCGCATAAGATGAAGCGGATTACCTTTTTGAACAGTAGCTTGGCCATCCATTTTGATATGAAGCTCGTTTTGTTCGCCTCGCAAAATGGCTACAGGTTTTAATCCCATCATTTGAAACTTTCCGCCTCGACCGCTTTCAAGCAGGATATGATTCGGTTCCTCTTTTGACAACTCTTGATATTTTTTGAACCATTGGTTTTTAGAGATAGAAATAGATTCGCCCCAAGTCATTCTTTGCTGCATTTGTTCACTCTCCTAAAAATAAATCACCTGCTTTCATTTTACATGATTCTTAGATAAAAAAAAACAGCTTCATATAGAAGCTGTTTTTTTATCGTTTTTTATGCTTGTGTTTGTTCCTCGAATTGGAACAATGGAGTACTTAGGTAACGCTCACCGTTACTTGGAATAATCGCTAACACTTTTTTACCTTTTCCAAGCTGTTTTGCAGCTTTTAACGCAGCATAAATCGCAGCCCCAGAAGAGATACCTACTAGTACACCTTCTGTTTTTGCTACTTTACGGGCATGTTCAAAAGCTTGATCGTTTTGAACAGCGACAACTTCGTCATATACTTCCGTGTTAAGCGTATCCGGAACAAAGTTTGCACCAATTCCTTGAATTTTATGAGGTCCTGGTTGACCACCGCTTAAAATCGGAGAATCAGCTGGCTCTACCGCATAAATTTTGATATTTGGGTACTTTTCCTTTAACACTTCACCAGCACCTGTAATAGTACCGCCAGTACCGATACCTGCCACAAATCCATCTAGCTGATCGCCAAACTGCTCGATAATTTCTTTAGCCGTTGTTTGACGATGCACTTCTGGGTTCGCTTCGTTTTGGAACTGCTGAGGAATAAAGTAGCCGTGCTCTTTTGCAAGCTCAGTTGCTTTATTAACCGCCCCTTTCATTCCTTCTGGACCTGGTGTTAATACTAACTCTGCACCGTAGGCACGAAGCAGATTACGACGCTCAATACTCATCGTTTCAGGCATTGTTAAAATAGCACGGTATCCTTTTGCTGCAGCTACCATTGCTAAGCCAATTCCCGTGTTACCACTTGTTGGTTCGATGATCGTATCTCCAGGTTTTAACACACCTTTTGCTTCCGCATCTTCAATCATTGCTAATGCGATACGATCTTTTACGCTGCTTCCTGGGTTCATAAATTCTAATTTTAAATATACATCCGCCATATCTTCTTCAACTAGACGGTTTAGTTTTACGATTGGTGTTTGACCAATTAACTCTGTAATTGAATTTGCAATACGTGCCATATGACCACTCCTAATACCAACTAATTTTATTGATTTTGTATACAATTTATCAGATGTTTTCTAAATTGTCAATCATTTTGTCTTTCCATTTACCTAATTTTGTTATATTTTTAGATCAATATATACAGAAATAGAACTTAATATCTATAAAAAAAGGCGCTCATTTATAAAATGACGCCTTTTAAGAATCTTTTATTTCATTTAAATTGCTTGTTCTTTCATTTCTTCAAGCTGCTTTTTATCAAAACGATAGGTCTCATTACAGAAATGACACTGAGCTTCAGCTTGGCCATCTTCCTCAATCATTGATTGAATCTCTTCTTGTCCTAAGCTGATAATAGCATTGGCAATTCTTTCTTCTGAGCACTGACATTTGAACTCTACAGGCATTGTCTCCAGAAACTTTACATTTTCTTTTCCAAGAACTTCTTCTAAGATTTCCTCAGGAGAAAGACCTTTTTGAATCAGTTTTGAAATTGGCTCAATCGTCTGTAATCGTTGTTCAATAGCTGTAATCGTTTTATCATCTGTTCCTGGCAGAAGCTGAATGATAAATCCGCCCGCAGCTAAGATCGTGTTATCAGGGTTAACAAGTACTCCTACACCTACTGAAGATGGGACTTGTTCAGATGTCACAAAATAATACGTGAAATCCTCTCCTAATTCTCCCGATACAATAGGTACTTGTCCGTTAAATTGATCACGCATTCCGATATCTTTTACGACACTTAGCGTGCCATCTGTACCTACAGCACGTGCTACATCTAATTTTCCATGCTGATTTAAATCGAAGTGCGTTTGTGGATTCGTTACATATCCACGCACTTCCCCTTTAGCATTGCTGTCTACTAAAATAACGCCAATTGGGCCGCGGCCTTCAATTTTAATTGTTAGCTTTTGCTCACCCTTTAGCATAGCCCCCATCATGACTCCGGCAGTCATTGAACGCCCCAATGCTGCAGAGGCTGTAGGCCATGTATAGTGACGGCGCTGCGCTTCTCCAACTGTATCCGTTGTTTTTACTGCATAAGCGCGAACTTGACTATTGTAAGCTAATGCTTTTACTAAATAGTCACCCATAATATACACCTCTTACTCCATATTTTTTGTATAAATTATTTGCAATCCTTTTAAAGTCAAAAATGGATCCACAATATCAATAATATCCGACTCTTTAGCAATCAATGTTGCGAGTCCTCCAGTAGCAATAACTTTAGGATTTACTGTTGCTTGCTCTTTCATTCTTGCTACAATTCCTTCTACTTGTCCAACGTATCCATATAAAATACCTGCTTGCATCGCAGATACTGTATTTTTTCCCACAATGCTATTTGGTCGCGCAATTTCAATTCGCGGAAGCTTAGATGCTCTTGAATAAAGAGCTTCTGTCGAAATATTAATACCAGGGGCAATCGCACCACCCATATATTGCTTATTTTCATCAATGTAGCAATATGTGGTTGCGGTACCAAAATCAACGATAATTAAAGGGCTTCCGTATAGCTGAATTCCAGCAACAGCATTTACAATACGGTCTGCTCCCACTTCACGCGGATTTTCATATTTAATATTTAAACCCGTCTTAATTCCAGGACCAACAACAAGCGGCTTTAAATGAAAATACTTTTGACACATTCTCTCCAATGCAAACATAATAGGAGGAACAACAGAGGAAATAATAATACCATGAATATCTTTAAAAGATAAACTAACGTGCTCAAGCAAGGCTTTGATTGTCATGCCATACTCGTCTTCTGTTTTATTACGGCTTGTTTCTACACGCCAGTGATACTTCAATTCATCTCCATCGTATACACCTAATACCGTATTCGTATTTCCAACATCTAATACAAAAATCATTTCAATCACCACTTTATATAAATTCAGTATTCACACTGAAACCATCATACCATAACTGGTAAATAGACGTGTATATTCTAGATAAAATAGGAATATAATGACACGATTCTCTAGTGGATATCCTACTTATCCACCATATATACGAAAATCTTTTACCAAACCTAACTTTTGCCCATTAAAAAATCAGTGGAGAATATCTCCACTGATCTTTATTGTCTTATGCTTTTGGCTCTTTATCGTCTGTCTTTGTTTGGATGTTTACTTTAACATCTTCATCTGTTACGTGACTAGAACGGTCTGGAAGAGTTCCATGATCTACTAAGTGGTTGATTTGCTCAGCGTCTAACGTTTCTACTTCTAACAATGTTTGAGCTACAAGCTCTAACTTGTCACGGTTTTCCGTTAAGATCTGCTTCGCACGCTCATAGCTTTCTTTAATGAAACGTTGGATTTCATTATCAATTTCATGAGCAATCGCATCACTGTAGTTTTGTTCACTGTGTAAATCACGACCTAAGAATACTTGGCCTTGTTGTGATTGACCGAATTGCATTGGTCCTAACTTTTCACTCATACCGTATTCTGTTACCATTTTACGAGCGATGCTTGTTGCACGCTGGAAGTCATTATGAGCACCTGTACTCACTTCGCCGAAAATAATTTCCTCAGCTACGCGACCACCAAGCAATCCAACAATTTTATCCAGCAGCTCTGGCTTCGTCATAAAGTAGCGATCTTCTTTTGGTAACATAACAGCATATCCACCAGCTTGCCCACGTGGAACAATGGTTACTTTATGTACCATATCAGCTTCGTCTAATACGACACCGATAATTGTATGTCCTGCTTCATGATAAGCAACAATATTGCGTTCTTTTTTAGAAATAACTCGACTTTTCTTAGCTGGACCTGCAATTACGCGGTCTGTTGCTTCGTCAATGTCAACCATTTCAATTTTCTTTTTGTCCTGTCTAGCAGCTACTAAGGCAGCTTCGTTTAACAAGTTTTCGAGATCTGCGCCTGAGAAACCTGGCGTACGCATAGCAATTGCTTTTAAGTTTACTGATTCATCTAAAGGCTTATTGCGAGCATGTACTTTAAGCACTGCTTCACGGCCATTTACATCTGGACGATCTACCGTAATTTGACGGTCGAAGCGGCCTGGACGTAATAACGCTGGATCTAAGATATCCGGGCGGTTTGTTGCTGCAATGATAATGATACCTTCGTTAGCACCAAAACCATCCATCTCAACAAGCAATTGGTTCAATGTTTGTTCACGCTCATCGTGTCCGCCACCAAGACCTGCGCCACGTTGACGACCTACAGCATCGATTTCATCAATAAAGATAATACATGGAGCATTCTTCTTCGCATTTTCGAATAGATCACGAACACGAGAAGCACCGACCCCAACAAACATTTCAACAAAGTCTGAACCACTGATAGAGAAGAAAGGAACGCCTGCTTCACCAGCAACAGCTCTTGCTAATAATGTTTTACCAGTACCAGGAGGTCCCACAAGTAAGACACCCTTCGGAATTCTTGCACCTAGCTCTGCGAATTTACGAGGATCTTTTAAGAACTCAACAACTTCCACAAGTTCTTGTTTTTCTTCGTCTGCACCAGCTACGTCTTTAAATTTAACCTTTTTCTTTTCTTCGCTGTAAAGCTTAGCCTTACTTTTACCGAAGTTCATAACGCGGCTTCCGCCACCTTGAGCTTGGTTCAGTAAGAAGAAGAATAGGATGAAAATAATAACAAACGGAATGATTGACGTAAAGAACGTTACCCAGCCGCTTGTTTCATCAGCAGGTTTAAAATCAACTTCTACTTGATTATTTTCTGAAGCAGCATCAATACGATCAAGTGCTTTGTCACCATCTACGATGTAAGTTTGGAACGTTTGATCCTTTTTATAAGAATCTAACTTCCCTTGCACAACATACACGCCTCTTTCAGGCTTCATAGAGAGTGATTTCACATCACCTTTGTCTAAGTGTTGAACAAATGTATCGTATCTCATTGGTTCTGCTTTTTGATTAGAGCCACTAAAGAAGCTTACCACGCCAATAATGACTAAAAATATAAGTAAATAAAAGATGGTATTACGGAAGATCCGATTCATTTCTTACCTCCTCCCACGATAAACAAATACTGTATTCAATACTAACATAGAACATTTATCCTATCCAATAAATTGCACTTGGATATGTGCTTATTAATTGCTGTATACTTGCGGTTTAAGAACCCCAATATACGGCAGGTTACGATATTTTTCTTGATAATCTAATCCATACCCTACTACGAATGCATCAGGTACTTCAAATCCAACGTAATCTGCTTTAATAGATGCTTTACGACCTGTTGGTTTGTCTAAGAGTGTGACAATCTTAATTGACTTAGCTTTACGGTACTTGAATAACTCTACAAGATAGCTAAGCGTTAAGCCGCTGTCGATAATATCCTCTAAGATAAGAATGTCTCGACCTTCAACTGATGTATCTAAATCTTTTAGGATTTTTACTTCACCAGAAGAAACCATCGCATTGCCATAACTTGATACATCCATAAAATCCATTTCTAAATATGTATCAACACGCTTAATTAGATCAGACATAAAAGGCATAGCGCCTTTTAATACACCGATTACCAAAGGAAAACGGTCAGCGTATTCCTCAGATAATAGCTTACCCAATTCTTTTACTTTCTGTTGTATTTCTTCTTCTGAAATCAAAATTTCTTGAATATCCTGCTTCATTCCTTACTTGCCTCCTAGAAGTTTTCGCTACTTATAGTATAAAATAACATATCTGGACTTATGTGTATGCAGTTCATAAGCAGATTTTTTCAAACCAGGTAGCCACAAAATAGTTCCTTGGCTATCTTCCACTACCGGCCAATGATCTCTGAAGTGTAAAGGGATTTTTTCATCGATAAAAATATCCTTTACTTTTTTATGTCCCTTCATGCCCTTTACTCGCATTTTATCGCCATTTTTTCGTGTCCTTACCTTTAATGATTGTAAATCGTGAGCTTCATCTAAAAGAAAAACATCGTTTCCTTTTATACTTCGACTTTATTATGTATTTCACAAATAAGCTGGTGACCATTTGGAAGCTCGACGACCCCTGGAATCGGAACAATAAATTCATATGGTTCGATGTTCCCCTCATTAAAGGTGAAAAGACAGTCGTTGTAAGATCGGATAATACGTAAACCATTTGGAAAGTCAAGAGTCCCAGACGGTTTTTCACTTTCGCAAAATCCTACTAACATGTCAACATGCGCTGAGGAAAGGGTTGGAGGAATTTCTTTATAGAGATAGTTTAATATTAGTTGAATACTACGCCTTTGTAAAGGCTTGCGTATCCTTAGAAAACAATCTCTATCGATGAGAATTTCATTTTGCAATTTCTTTCTCATTACTTTATTCATCACATCGGTCGTTAATTCCTCTAAGTATGCTTGATCTTCATGCAAGTTCTCGCTAAATTGTTGAAATTTTTCATGTACAGCTGCGTTTTCTTGCTTTAAAAATGGCAAAACGTAATGACGAAACCGATTTCTCGTGTACGAGTCTTTCTCATTACTCGGATCAATCCGAGGGGTAAGCCCATGTAGCTTACAGTAGCGATTGATTTCTTCTTTCGTTACGGCTAGGAACGGCCTAATAATAAATCCATCCGCATATGGCCGCTTGGGCTGCATCCCTGCGTATCCATTCATCGTACTGCCTCGGACCATTCGCATTAACATCGTTTCAATCTGATCATCTCCGTGATGTCCCAATGCAAGAAAATTTGCTTTGTGCTTCTTCATAACATGAGTAAAAAATGTATAGCGGCATTCTCTGGCTGCTACTTGAGAAGATAACTTTCTTTCCTTCTGATAAGCAGTAACATCAATTTGCTTCGCCTCACATTTAATATTCAATTGTTTGCAGTAGTTCTGCACATATTCCATATCCTGCTGTGACTCTTTGCCCCGGAACATATGATCAACATGAGCAGCAATAATCGTGAGAGATTTTTGCTCTTTCAGACTCCATAAGAAATGCAGCAGTGCTAAAGAATCAGGACCACCAGAAATACCTACAACCACTGTAGAGCCTGCGGATAATAACTGATGTTTTGTCATAAAATTGTTCACTTGCTTTTCCATAGGAATGACTCATCCTTATAATGTACACGCAATAATGTATCATTAATTTACTTTATACGAATGACTATAAGGAAAGTTTCACAATTTCTCCAAACTTTATAGCACTTGAATAAATAGATACAAAATATAAATCAACATTACAGACGTACAAAGTAGTAGCGTCTCTAACACGTGAGAACGCTTCTTCTTTACTTTAACACGAGGGGCAGACGGTTGACGAACGTTTTGAGGCTTTGTTCCTTTACTTTTTGCCCCTCTTCTTTTTTCGACCGATAACACCTCTGTTTTCATTTCTTTAGCTGACTTATACTTTCCCGTAACCGCTTGATACAAAACGTCCCTGAAAGGTTCCAACTGCTTTGTTGTTAATATAAATTGTTTTAATTGTTCAGCCGGTTTGTCCGTTTTATCAATTCGCTTGCCATAAGCTGCGTGAATCAAAACCATAGATACAGCAAACAAATCATAGGTTGGTTCTGCTTTTCGGGAGCCAAGCCCCCAGTGCGCTCGATCGTAAAAGTCGGTAAATTCTTTTATTGACCGCCCTTGCAGAGTTGTTCCTCCTACGTCAATCCATCGAACTTTTACGGGGTTAGATGTTACGACCAGGTTTTCTGGTTTTAAATCACCAAATACCCATCCTTCTTCATGAAGGTTTTCTAAGTCTGTTAAGAGCTGACTTGCAAATACTTGCAGCCATTCTGTCCCTCTTGTTGAGATAAAGGAAAGGAGAGGCTGCCCTTTCACATACTCCATTACATAGAAAGAAAGAGCATGAGAACCGTAGCTCCAATCATCTACATCAAGTAAGCGCGGTCCTAGCACTTTGTCTTTGACTTGAGAGAGCTTTTTTAACACATTCACTTCTGCTGTAACGGACATGTTAGAAAAGCTTATTTTTAACGCTGCTAGCGTTCCGTTTACTAATTGAACTAAATAGACAACTCCAGTTGCCCCCACGCCTAATTTCTCAAGAATTTTATAATGGACGTGATGCCATTTTCCTTGAATTTCTGTTCCCGGAGATAGGTTACATACCTGATTCTTCAATGTATTGTTCATTATTTTTTAACAACCCTCTCAATGAGCGCTTTTTGGTGAAATAATGAGTAGCCTCTTTGATAGCCGGTCCAGTAGGCGTAATACCTCCTGCTGTTAGTTTCGGAAAAATCGTTGAAAGCGACTCTAACCTTGGATTCCAGTCCATTAGCTTCTCTACGTCTTTCTTTTTCCCAGGAAATAAAAAGATTGAAAATTGATTATGCCCCATGCGAGCATTCAAGCTTAACGATAAATCTAACAGCGACTCCTTTACAGTAGGAAGCTTATTTTTCATACTTCCGCTCATGTCAACTAAAATAAGAATCTCTAAGTCAACCGTTTCCCCAAGTTCATCAACAACTTCCATGATTTCTCCTCGCTTCTCAGGAGATAACTCTTCTAATCTTGAATTAGAGGAACCTAGAATTTGCTGAAGTTCTTTATTTACAACGCCTTGAAGTGTTTGCGTCATTGCTTGCCTTGTAACCATTTGAACAGTTTGAGAAAGCTGTTTTACATAAACAATTTGACTCACGCCACCGCCTGACATGGCAATGCCTTCTATTTCATTCGTGCTTTGCTCATCAATTGTGTCCTCTTCCATCACACCAATAACGTTTACACTAATCCCTTGTTCTTTAGCTAGTGCTGCCATTGCTACCGGATCTTCACCTGTATTCGAACCACCGTCCGTAATGACCAACATCTGTTTCAATGTACCTTTTTTCATAAAAAAATCCCCTCCTCATTATCAGTATTAACATGATAGACGAGGAGGAGATAAAATATACTTCTATCTAACTATTGTGCTTTTTTACGATAAGCGTAAGAAGGGATCGATGACCATTTCGGAGTATTGTGCTGAAGTTTTGCCACAACTACCGTCATATCATCTTCAATTAAACCTGATTTTGTTCGAATAACTTCTTCCATAATTAAGTCTGCAATTTCTTGTGGATCGTTTGTTTGAAGCTCGCCAATTTTTCGCTTCATCCACATTTCGTAGTTCTCAACGTGTTTTGGTCCTTCAAATACGCCATCACTCATCATAATTAATAAGTCTTCGGCCTTCATTTGTTCATTCACAACATCCACTTCAAATTCTTCAATAATGCCCATTGGCAAATTGCTTGCCTGTATTTTAATCACCTTATCTCCACGTTTGATGAAGCTTGGCGTAGAACCGATTTTCAAGAAGTTTACATTGGCATCTTGTAAGTCGATCATCGCTAAATCTAACGTAGAAAAGATCTCATCGTTGGTACGCAGCGATAAAATAGAGTTAATCGATTTAATTGCAATTGTCTCTTCTATTCCTGTTTGTAAAATTTGTTTTAACAGCTGAAGTGTTTCGCTGCTTTCATAGTGGGCACGCTCTCCATTCCCCATACCATCGCTAATAGCTAGTGCATACTTACCAGCGTTTAGCTCAATCATGGAGTAGCTGTCACCGGATACAAACCCTCCGCCTTTAGCAGCATGTGCTACGCCTGTATCAACAACGTACGCTTTTGTACAGCCAAACGAAACGTGGCAATAGCCTTGAGGATATTTAGCACATTCTTCGTTCTTTACTACAATACTTTCACCTAAGATATCTGTAAGCATTGGTGCAATAATCTTCTCGCATTCTCCTCTTCCGTGACAATATGGCACCCACATTTCAATATCTACATTTCCAGGTTCTAAGCTATAAATTTCAATTTGATTGATTTCCATCCCAAAGTTGCGAAGAGCTTCTAAAATCTGTTCTTCTTGTACATTTAAATTTTCGCGCTCTCGCTTAATTTCTTTTGCAAAATTCCCCATGACTTCAGAAACACCGTGAAGCTGTTCTGCTACAATCCTTCTACTTTCTTGAATTTGGGCTTTTAAGTGCTGATTGGCTTTAAAATACGTAAGTTCATGCTCAATCACATCGATGACTTTTTTCGATTTCACACAATGTTTGTCCATTTCTCGAATTAGTCTTGGATTTTGTTCAAGAGTGCCATTATCAACTTCAAGCATAATTTCCTTCATATATTCATAGGTTGTATCAAACTGCTGTGCCCAACATTGTTCTTTTTTAAAACAAAATTGGCAAGTCCTTTCGGTAACGCTGCTTAAGAAATAATCAACTTCTTTATCGGCGCTTGGCTTTTCATCATAAAACCCATTTTGCGTAAAGCTTTTGGAAAGTGCTTGAAAAACATTTGAGAACTGTTCTACGCGATTCGCTGTTACATCTCGGATCTTACGCACGTACTGCTGTTGTTCAAGCATATTTTCAGATGTCCCTGGTACTAATTTACTCAAGTTTTTCAAAACAAAAGACGGGGTTAATAAAAATAGGACAACGGCCGTCAGTGATTCATACAAATTAGTCGTCAATCCTTGATCTGCCTGAGCATATAGGCCAATTAGCAATGAACCAACAACCAGCCCAAGAGCTGCCCCTAGCTTTTTACCGTCTTTTAAAAGTCCTCCAAGCAAGCCGGAAAAGGCGAGTAAACTCATTTCATACAAACTAGAAACATTCGCGAAACTTAAAATTAAACCGGTTACGACCCCTACCGTAGCTCCTATCGTGGGGCCAGATACAAACGCAAAAACTAATACTAAGTAACGAGATAATATATGTTCAGCCGAAAGCCCATAAATCATCCACCCTATTGTCCCCGTCATAACAGATGCCAACAAAATAATTAGAGAAATCACTTCTTCTGTTTTTAATGATTGTTTTCGCTTTCGGTATGAAATTAAAGGCACGCTTTGTAAGAAAATCATGGTTAAGATAAAGCTCAACCCTGCTTCTACTGCCACAAATGTAAAATCATACATGGTGAATTCCTTGGTAAACACATAAAAAATAGTTAGTTTTGTAAGTAACATCGCGCTAAATACAGTGAACGGCAGCTTCTTTAACGGATCCATTGTCAGTATGCCGCTAAATCGATGAATTAGTAAGAAAACAAATAGTGTAGCAAATACGGTACCTCCATTTTGAATGGAAACACTAAATGCCCCTGCCAATACGGCTAAACTTGCTAACGGTGCTTTTTCTTTCTTTATAGCCATTACAGCTGCGAAGAATGGCAAAGCAAATGGCATGATTTTCATTAAAATTAACGCTCGTCCTAATAAAAAACCTACGACTAGCAGCAACAATCCCCATTGAAATAACACCTTTTCCGTTTTCATACCCGCCTTTGTAAACACACGGGACATTTCTAATCTAGTTCGGTTAAATACCGCCTCTGTTGTTGGACTTGCAAAATCTCTTTCCGTCTTTTGCATTCTCCCACCACCCGCTAATTATACTTATTCATTATTATATCGCGGCGAAAGGTGAAATTTTGTCAAACGGACTAGCAAAATACCTATAATCGTTCGACTATTTTCTAGTATTATATTGAAAACTATACAAAAAGATGTACAATCTTACATGGCAATTTAAAAAATATCAGAGATACTGTTTGCCTCAGAGAAAGCCTATGCTCATCATTCTTTTTTAAAAGCAAATAATAGTCTATAAAAATAACAAAAAAGTTATTGACAATAACCCTTCTTTTTTATATTATTATAAATGTCTTTTAGAGAACGTATAATGGCGGTGTAGCTCAGCTGGCTAGAGCGTACGGTTCATACCCGTGAGGTCGGGGGTTCGATCCCCTCCGCCGCTACTCGAATAACGGCCCGTTGGTCAAGCGGTTAAGACACCGCCCTTTCACGGCGGTAACACGGGTTCGAATCCCGTACGGGTCATCAAAAAGCATGTACAACAGTACATGCTTTTTTTCTACTCTTTTTTACATATAAAAAAAGCACCTTTTAGCTTTCCAGCACATTGGGATCCTAAGCTTAGAATTCCACGTGGACAAGTTGTCGC
>JADMIO011456596.1_pt1 | contig 12315 bp, 12 predicted proteins | sample 8958161 | NCBI WGS metagenome assembly JADMIO01 (sample SAMN16585339, study PRJNA669376) | soil metagenome | isolation source: Crop rotation soil | place: USA: Cullars Rotation, Alabama | collected 2011 | reverse complement strand
CGCCTCGGCAGATTGACCACCGCGCACGGCGTCGTCGAGACACCGGTGTTCATGCCCGTCGGCACGCAGGCCAGCGTCAAGGCGCTCGACCCGCGCGAATTGCTGGAGATGGGCACGCAAATTATTCTCGGCAACACGTATCATCTCAATCTGCGTCCCGGTTTGGAAATTATTCGCGCTGCGGGCGGCCTGCACAAATTCATGAATTGGGAAAAGCCAATTCTCACCGACAGTGGCGGCTTTCAAGTTTTCAGTCTGGCCAAAATTCGAAAAATCAAACCACACGGCGTCGAATTCCGTTCGCACATTGACGGTTCACTTTTATTTCTCGGCCCGAAAGAAGCGATGGAAATCCAGCGCACGCTCGGCTCGGACATCGCGATGGTTTTTGACGAATGTCCGCCACACGACGCGCCCGCCAAAGAACAACGCCTCGCCGTCGAACGCACGATTCGTTGGGCGCGCGAATGTCGCGAGCAACCGCGTGCCGATGGACAAAAAGTTTTCGGCATCGTGCAAGGCGGTTCAAACGCCGCGCTGCGCGAAGAATGTGCGAAGGCGCTTGTCCCCATGGAATTCGACGGTTACGCCATCGGTGGCGTCAGTGTCGGCGAACCGGAACCAGAAATGTTGAAGGCGATTGAACTCACCGAACCCTTTTTGCCTGCGCACAAAGCGCGTTACGCGATGGGACTCGGCACGCCCGCGCAAATGGTCGAACTCATCGCGCGCGGCGTGGACATGTTTGATTGCGTGCTGCCCACACGCGTCGCGCGCAACGGCACAGCCATGACGCGCAAAGGCGCGTTCGGTCTCAAGGGGGGCGCATATAAATCCGATTTTCGTCCGATTGAAGAGGGCTGCGGTTGCTTCGCCTGCAAACATTTCACGCGCGCGTATCTGCGGCATTTGCTGAACGTAAATGAAATTCTCGGCCTGCGTATGGTTAGCGTCCACAACTCGCACCTGTTCCTGAAAGTGATGGCCGACGTGCGCGCGGCGCTTGCCGCCGGAACGTTCGCGGAATTTTATCGCGACTTCATCGCCAATTACGTTCCGTCGCAAAAAGTTTTGGCTGCGCGAAAAGCGGCGAGTAATGAGCGGTGAAAATTCTTTGCGAAAGAAGCGAACTGTGGCACTTTATTGTCACAGGAAAAGCAATTTTTACAAATTATGAGCAAACCGAAAATTATCGCTTATTTGAAACCGACTTGCGGCTGGAGCCAGGGCGTGCGCGCCGTGTTGCGCAAATACGACCTGCCGTTCGAAGACCGCGACATCATCAACGACCCGTTGCAACGCCAGGAAATGATTGAGAAGAGCGGGCAAATGTTGAGCCCGTGCGTCGAAATCAACGGCAAAATGCTCGCCGACATCAGCGGCGAAGAAGTTGAGTCGTGGATGCTCGCAAACAAAATTGTTTCGCCGAATGACAAAACACCCGACGCGCCTATCAATCAGCCTTGCGCGCATGAAATGCCGCAAAGCGCGCCGTTGGCCTTTAAGCGTTAAACAAAATAAATTCAATACAAGCCGCGTGGAGCAATCTGCGCGGCTTGTTTGTTTTCCTAAAACAATTATTCTTGGCAAATGCAAATCGTCAAATCTGTCGCCGCCATGCAATCGCTCGCCAAAAAATGGCAGCGCGCCGGCATTAAAATCGGCTTTGTGCCGACGATGGGTTATTTGCATGAAGGTCATTTGAGCCTCGTCCGCGAAGCGCGCAGACGCATTGGCAAAAATGGGAAAGTGGTCGTCAGTATTTACGTCAACCCGACGCAATTTGCGCCGACAGAGGATTTATCCAAATATCCGCGCGATTTGAAACGCGATTTGAAATTGTTGCGTGAATTAAAAGTGGACGTTGTGTTTGCGCCGACGGACAAAGAAATGTATCCGGACAAGTCGGAAAAATTCAGCACTTACGTCGTCGAAGAAAAATTGTCGCGCGCAATGGAAGGCGTGTCGCGTCCAACGCATTTTCGTGGTGTGACGACAGTCGTCGCAAAACTTTTCAATATCGTGCAGCCGGACATTGCGGTTTTTGGTCAAAAAGATTTTCAGCAGGCGACAATTATCAAGCGCATGGTCGCGGATTTGAATTTTCCGGTCAAAATTATCGTCGCTCCAACGGTTCGCGAACACGACGGATTGGCGATGAGTTCGCGGAATAAATATCTTAAAGGTGATTTGCGACGACAGGCGACGGTGCTTTGGTGTGCGATTCAAATTGCGCGTGATACGGTAAAAAAATCCAAAACATATCCTGCGGCAAAATTAAAGGCCGCCATCAAAAAACTGATTGAATGTGAGCCGGACGCGAAATTGGATTACGTGGAATTTTTTGAGTTGGAAGCGCTATCGCCGGTTTCGATTGTAAAATCCGGCATGCAAATGGCGCTGGCAGTTTTCATCGGCAAAACGCGGTTGATTGATAATGCGCAATTGTGATGAAGCAATTTGATTTTTTAATTTTAGGCAGTGGCATCGCGGGACTTTCGTTCGCGCTGAAAGTCGCGCCGCGCGGGCGCGTGGCGATTGTCACCAAAAAAAATCGCGCGGAGTCGAACACAAATTACGCGCAGGGCGGCATCGCGTCGGTCACGGGTAAGGACGACTCCTTTGAACTGCACGTGCGCGACACGCTCGCAGCCGGCGCCGGTTTGTGCAAAGAAAATGTCGTGCGCACGATTGTCGAGGAAGGTCCGGCGCGGATTCAAGAATTGATTGACCTTGGCATGAAATTTTCCGAATCGGAAAATCGCGCCGAGGACGGCTCGCGCGAATTGGATTTGGGACGCGAAGGCGGTCATTCGCGTCGCCGCATTTTGCATGCGAAGGACATGACCGGCCATGAAATCGAAAGCGCGCTGCTCGATGCGATTTCCAAACAGCCGAACATTTCCATTTTCGAAAATCATTTAGCGATTGATTTAATCACGAGCCGGAAATTCGGAATCAATGACGGCAATCGCTGTCTTGGCGCTTACGTCTTTGACAAAAAAAATAATTGCGTGGAGACATTTTCCGCGCCGGTGACGTTGCTCGCAACCGGCGGCTGCGGAAAAGTTTATCTCTACACAACGAACCCCGACATCGCGACGGGCGACGGCGTGGCGATGGCTTTTCGTGCGGGCGCTTCGATTGCGAACATGGAATTTGTGCAATTTCACCCGACGTGTCTTTATCATCCGAAAGCAAAATCATTTCTCATCAGCGAAGCCGTTCGCGGCGAGGGTGGCATTCTGAAAAATTTGGATGGTAGAGAATTTATGGACAGCGTGCATCCACTCAAGTCGCTCGCTCCGCGCGACATTGTGGCGCGCGCGATTGACAGCGAAATGAAACGCACAGGCGCAGATTGCGTGATGCTCGACATCACGCACAAGCCCGCGCGATTTATCATCGAGCGGTTTCCAAACATTTACAAAACGTGTCTCGGTTACGGAATTGACATCACGAAGGAGCCGATTCCGGTCGTGCCCGCGGCGCATTATCAATGTGGTGGCGTGGTCACGAACATTGACGGCGAGACGGACATCGCCGGACTTCATGCGGTCGGCGAGGTTGCTTGCACTGGATTGCATGGCGCAAATCGTTTGGCAAGCAATTCGCTTTTGGAGGCGTTAGTCGTTGCGCATCGCGCGGCGGAAAAAATTCTGACCAATCCAATTTCAAAAATTGATGCACAAATTCCCGCATGGCAATCCGGCAATGCGACGAACGCCGACGAACTCGTTGTCGTCTCGCACAATTGGGATGAGATTCGCCGGTTGATGTGGGATTATGTTGGTATCGTGCGCACAAACAAACGATTGGAGCGCGCGCAAACGCGCATCGCCAATTTGCAGGACGAAATCCGCGAGTATTATTGGAATTTTATCGTCACGAGCGATTTGCTGGAATTGCGCAACATCGCGACGGTGGCGGAATTGATTGTGAAATGCGCGTTGCAACGGCCAGAAAGTCGCGGGCTGAATTACAATTTGGATTTTCCGAATTTGAATCCCGATTGGGCGCAGCGCGATTCCGTCGTAAGAAAATCTTGAAAAGCCGCGCGTGTCGAATAGTCTAATGCGTCAGGTCGCGCGTTTAGCTCAGCGGTAGAGCACTTCATTCACACTGAAGGGGTCGCAGGTTCAAACCCTGCAACGCGCACCATTCCACCATTTCGCAGCTATTTCCAAATCCGCATCAATTCCATCACAATTTTTTCCGGCGGCATTTCACAATCAAAGGTCAGTGCATCCGGCGGCGGTTCAAGAATGGCGAACTGGCTGTCCAATAATTCCGGCGGCATAAAATGGCCACGCCGATTTTTCAAGCGGGCTTGGATAACTGCGCGCGCTCCGGTCAGATGAACGAATTGGACGCGCACGTCGCCGCCCTGGAGCAGTTCACGATATTTTGATTTTAATGCCGAACACGTCAATACAGCGAACGTGTTCGTGTTGAGCGATTGTAAAATGATTCTGCGCAAGGCCTGAAGCCAGATTTCCCGGTCTTGGTCGGTCAATGGAATGCTGTTGCGCATTTTGGCGATATTTTCCGGGGGATGGAATTCATCTCCCTCATAAAAAGTTGCGCCCACTCTTTTGGCGAACAGAGAAGCCGCGGTTGTTTTGCCGCAACCGGTGACGCCCATAAAAATCAACACTCGCGTTTTAGAAAAATCTGCAGCCTTCACAATTTTTATTTCATAAATCCTGTTACAAAGGGCCGTTGTTTGCAACGTTGATGCGAACTCGCGCAGCCTGTAATCTTTTCCTGTGAAAGCCCTCGTCCTCAAAGAATATCGCCGTTTCGCTGTCGAGGATTTTCCTCAGCCGTCGGTGCAACCGGATGAAGTCCTTGTGCGCGTCCGCGCGTGTGGCATTTGCGGCAGCGATGTGCATGGCATGGACGGCAGTTCTGGCCGCCGTATTCCGCCGATTGTCATGGGACATGAAGCGGCGGGTGAAATCGCGCAGGTCGGAGAAAAAGTTTCCAAATGGAAAATTGGTGATCGCGTGACTTTCGATTCCACGATCTATTGCGGCGAGTGCTGGTATTGCCGCAGCGGGAAAATAAATCTCTGCGAAAACCGCCGCGTGCTCGGCGTTTCATGTGGTGAATATCGCCGTCACGGGGCATTCGCGGAATATGTCGCTGTGCCACAACGAATTCTTTATCGGCTGCCGGACAATCTTAATTTCGAACAAGCCGCGATGGTTGAAGCGGTGTCTGTCGCGGTGCATGCCGTCAAGCGCACGCCGCTTTCTGAAAATGCTTCCGTCGCCGTCATCGGCACGGGGATGATTGGTTTGCTGGTCGTGCAGGCGTTGCGCGTCGCGGGTTGCAAACAGATTATTGCGATTGATCTGGAGGAAAATAAATTACAACTCGCAAAAAAACTTGGCGCGACTCACGCCATTAAAGCCGACGAACCAGACCTTTGGGAAAAAATTGTCGCGCTCACGGACGGGCGCGGCGCGGATGCGGCGTTTGAAGTCGTCGGTCTGCCACAAACGGTCAAGACCGCCATCGAATCCGTCCGCAAAGGCGGCACCGTGACGCTAGTCGGCAATCTCAAGCCGCAAGTGGACCTGCCACTGCAAGCCGTCGTCACGCGCGAACTGACGCTCATCGGCACGTGCGCGTCTGCCGGTGAATATCCGGCGTGCCTTGATCTGATTGCGAGCGGGAAAATCAATGTGACCGAATTTATCAGCGCCACGCCGCCATTAGAGGAAGGTGCAAAATGGTTTGAGCGGCTTTACGCGGGCGAAAAAGGTTTGATGAAAGTTTTGTTGAAACCATAAATGCGAAAAATCAAAACAGCGCTGGTCGGATGCGGAAAAGTCGGGCATTTGCACGCCGCGGCCTTGCGGAGTTTGCCGGAATCCGAATTTGTCGCCGTTTGCGGACGCACGGCTGAAAAAGCAAAAGCGTTTGCGGAAAAATATCACGTCGCCGCATTCAGCGATGTGAACGAAATGATTTCCAAAGCAAAGGTGGAAGCCATTTGCGTCTGCACGCCGCATCCCGAACATGCCGTGCCGACAATTGCGGCTGCCAAACTTGGTGTGCATGTGCTTGTGGAAAAACCGCTCGCTTCATCGCTCACTGATTGCGATGCGATGCTTGCGGCGGCAAAAGAAAATAAAACGATCATCAGCACTGTTTGCCAAAGGAGATTTTATCCGCCATGCCAGCGTATCCGCCGCGCGATTGACGACGGCAAACTCGGCAAGCCGGTTCTCGGTGTCGCCACGATTTTCGGCTGGCGCGATGAAGCATATTACAAGAGCGACCCGTGGCGCGGCAGTTGGAAGCATGAAGGCGGCGGCGTGCTCGTGAATCAATCACCGCACCAACTTGATTTGTTGCTCTGGTATCTCGGCGAGGTGGAAGAAGTTTTCGGCTACTGGTCAAACCTGAATCATCCTTTCATCGAAGTGGACGACACGGCGATTGCCGTTGTTCGCTTCAAAAATGGCGCGCTCGGAAATATCGTCGTGAGCAACAGCCAGAATCCCGCCATCAACGCCCGCGTTTCAATTCACGGCGCTAACGGCGCGTCCATCGGCGTGCAAACCGATGGTGGAGCGATGTTTGTCCCGGGAATGGTCAATATCACTGAAGCGCCGTTCAATGATGTTTGGACGATTCGTGGTGAAGAAAATTTTCTTCCACAATGGAAAGAGGAAGACGCGCAGCTTTTCAAGAAGGTGAACCCGATGGAACATTTTCATCGCTTGCAGATTCAAGATTTTCTGCGTGCAATCATCGAGAAACGTTCACCATCAATCACCGGCGAAGATGGTCGCCGAACTGTTGAATTGTTTACCGCAATCTATCGCGCGACGCGCGACCGCAAACCCGTGCGATTTCCATTAACTTCGGAATGAGCGAACTTTCCGCGACTAAATCCACACGCGTTCGTTATCGCGTGCTTTTCATGCTGTTCGTCACGGTGGTCATCAATTATCTCGACCGAAATAATTTATCGGTCGCAGCGATTGACATCGCTAAGGATTTGCGGCTGGATGCATTCTATAAAGGATTGATTTTATCTGCGTTTGGCTGGGCATACACCGGCCTGCAAATTCCCGGCGGCTGGCTGGTGGATCGGATACGGCCTCGCATTTTTTATGCGACAATCTGCGGACTGTGGTCTCTCGCGACGGTTTTACAAGGATTTGCCGGAACTTTTATTTTTCTTTTCACTCTGCGATTGTTGGTCGGGGCATTTGAAGCACCGGCGTATCCTACGCTCAATCGTCTGGTCACAACATGGTTTCCCGACCGTGAACGCGCAGGCGCGATTGCGTGCTACACGTCGGGACAATTCATCGGCCTCGCTTTTTTGACGCCGCTGTTGATGACGATCCAACATAAACTCGGCTGGCAATATGTTTTCATCCTCACAGGAACAGCCGGTTTAGTCTGGACTGCAATCTGGTATTGGCGCTATCGCGGCCCGGCGGAATCGCGAGCGGCCAATGAAGTGGAAATAAATTACATCCGGGTCGGCGGCGGACTGGCCGCGAGCGAACCCGACAAAGCGGCGGCACCATTTCAATGGGCCGACCTTGGCAAAGTTCTTTCGAGCCGAAAACTTTGGGGAATTTACATCGGCCAATTCGCGGTGACTTCGACGCTATGGTTTTTTCTCACATGGTTTCCATCCTATCTTGTGGATTACCGTCATTTTGATTTCATTAAAGCAGGCTATTTCGCCTCGTTGCCCTTCGTGGCTGCGTTTGTCGGCATTCTTAGTTCCGGTTTTCTCTCGGATTTTCTGATGAAACGCGGCATCTCACCAACGACCGCGCGCAAAGTGCCGATCATTTCCGGCCTGCTGCTCTCCACGAGCATCATCGGCGCGAATTACGTGGAAGACCCGAATTTAATTATCCTTTTTCTGACAATCGCCTTTTTCGGAAATGGTTTTGCATCCATCACATGGGTGCTTGTTTCCTCGCTGGCGCCGAAACGCTTGTTGGGTCTGACTGGCGGCGTGTTCAATTTCTTTGGCAATCTTCCTTCAGTTTTGGTTCCCATCATCGTCGGGCTTCTGATTCATGCAGATAATTTCAAGCCAGCGCTGGTTTATATCGCGACTGTCACTTTAGTCGGCGCGCTGTCTTATATTTTTGTAGTCGGACGGGTGGAGCGGATTGATTAAAACTGCTCTTCCTTTTCTTTGAACAAAATGTTGAACGTCGTCAATGAGCCGTAGCTTTTGGTGATGTATTGTTGCATCTCGACCTTCTCGCCGTCGGAAAGTTTTTCGTGCGCATTAATTTTCTGTTCCAGCACGCGCAGATTATTTCGCACCATCACAATTTTATGGAAGAAAACTTCCAGTGGCACTTCTTTGGTTTGCAACGTCGCGTCCGCCGGATGCATGACCAATTTGCCGCCGTGCCAGCGCGCGCCGAGTTTTTCCACGGTTGAATCCGGTTTTTCCAATCCCAATTTTTCAATCGCGGCTGCGACAGTTTCGACGACGAATTGTTTCAACGGCATTTCCAAACCGCTCGCAGAAATTTGCGGTTCCGCCGGTTGCAGTCCGCTTGGCTCCGGCGCAATTTGTCGACGCGCGTCGTTGAATTGAATTTCCGCCGTCGTTTCCGAAATGGATTTTACCACGCCGAGTCCGTATTGCGGATGGCGCACGTTCATGCCGATGTGCAATGCTTCGAGTTTCATAATTCAATTTAGCCACAGATTAACACAGATAAAACACAGATTCTATTTTTAGAAAATGTTTTTGAAAAATTTGTGAACAAGTTCAACAACTTTGCTTTGAATGAAGGAAAGAAAAAAATAATCATGTCGCCGTGGCAAAATTTTGGAATCGGCTTTCGCACGAGCGCGAACTCTGGCAACAGGGTTTGACACACGTCGCCGGCGTGGACGAAGCCGGTTGCGGTCCCCTCGCTGGCCCGGTCGTTTCCGCCGCTGTGGTTTTTCCGAAAAGTTGGCTCGAAGCGGGTTTGCCTTCCAAATTTCGCGGCCTGAACGATTCCAAACAATTGGACGAAGAACAGCGTGAAAAATTTTTCACCAAAATTACTTCTGAACCGGAAATCCGTTTTGCCATTCAAACCGTGGACGTTGAAACCATTGACCGCATTAACATTCGTCAGGCCGCATGGCATGGGATGAATCTCGCGCTTGACCAATTGCAACCGCGCCCCGAACACGTTCTGGTGGACGGCCTGCGCATCAAATGGCTGCCGTATCGGCAAACGGCGCTCGTGGGTGGCGACGCGAAAAGTTATTCCATTGCCGCCGCAAGTGTTCTCGCCAAAGTTACCCGCGACCGATTGATGCGCGAGCTGGACAAACAATTTCCCGGCTACGGCTTCGCCGAGCACAAAGGTTATTCCACGCCGCAACATTTTGCCGCGATTGAAAAGCTCGGGCCGTGCGCAATTCATCGCAAAAGCTTTTCGCCGATGAAGCCGAAGGAATTGGAATTGTTTTCAGCCACAGAGACACAGAGCGCACAGAGTTGAAATAATTATTTTTTCTGTATTTTCTGTGGCTCGGTGGCTAGTCAAAATGAATTTATTCCAGCATCTGAAATCTAAGTTGACTGGCAAAGTTCAACCGGAACATTTGCGGCGCGGCGAATTGGGCGAGCGCGCGGCAAAAAAATTCCTTCAACAGCAGGGATTGAAATTTCTTACTGCTAATTTCGATTCCGGTCGTGGCGAGACGGATTTGATTTTGCGCGATGGCGATTGTTTGGTTTTCGCGGAAGTAAAAACGCGTTCGTCTGAAGATTGGACGCGACCATCGAAAGCGGTGAACGCGGGCAAACGCAGGCGCCTTTCCAAATGCGCGCTGGATTATTTGCGCAAGTTGAACAATCCGCAGATTAAAATCCGTTTCGACATCGTGGAAGTGTTGCTCGCCGACGGCGAAGTGCGCGAAGTCCGGCATTTGCCGAATACATTTACATTGAGCAAGCCGTATCGCTACGGCTGAGTGCTTGCGCGCGGTCACCTTTTGGCTTGCATTGGCAATTAAACGGGACGAATTTGCGGCAGGCCATGCAAATTCTTCACATCATCGTCAATGTCATTTCATTGATTATCATCGTGGGCGCGGCTATTTGGCTTGGTTGGTGGACACTCAAGCGCAGCGATGATCCGCCGGCATTGATTTTTAAATGGCTCTTCACCGCCTTCATGATGTGGGTGCTGATTCACTACGCCGTGCCGGGTTTTAAGGAAGGCGGCTTTGCAGCGATTGGCGGATTGATGCTCGCTTGCATTTGGGGGATTTCCATGACGCTGACATGGCGGCACAGCATCGCGGAATTGATCGCTAATCCCATCGCATCGCTTTACGACGGCGGCAAGGAACAAATTGAGCCCAAGCCGTATTACTCCATCGCCCACGCGCAACGGAAAAAAAGCAAACCGCTCGAAGCCATTATCGCCGTGCGCGAACAGCTCGCGAAATTTCCGAACGATTACGAAGGCGTGATGCTGCTTGCGGCGATACAGGCCGAGGACACGAAAGATTTGATGTCGGCAGAAATGACGTTGAATGCCTTTTGCGAATGGGAAAAAGCGCCGCCGAAACAAATCGCCGGCGCGCTGATGCAATTGGCCGATTGGCAAATTAAAATTCTCAACGACGTGGATTCCGCGAAGGCGACGTTGCGGCGCATCATCGAAAGATTTCCCGACAGCGAATTGTCCGCCGCCGCCGCGCAACGTCTCGCGCATTTTGGCGGCACGGAAGAAATTCTCGCCGCCGCGCGCGACCGCAAAGCCGTGTTCGTGCCCGAAGGCGTCAAAAGTCTTGGTCTGCGCGATTCCATTCGCCACATCGTTCCCGAAGAAACGTCGCCGGAACGCATGGCGGAGGAATTGACGAAACATCTGGAAACGCATCCGCTCGATTACGATGCGCGCGAGAACCTTGCCGTCATTTACGGGCGGCATTATCAGCGGCTCGATTTGGCCGCGGAACAATTGAACCAATTGATTGCGCAGCATGTTGGCTCGCCGAAGAAAGTCGCGCACTGGCTGAATCTGTTTGCTGATTTACAGATTCGCGCCGGCTCGGAATTCGAGCAGGTCGCGCCGACGCTGGAGAAAATTATCGAGATGTTTCCCGACTTGCCCGTCGCCGATTTGGCGCGCTCGCGGTTGAATTATTTGAAGCTGGAAATTCACGGCAAGAAAGATTCGCCGGACAACAAGAAGCTCGGCGAATACGAGCAGAACATCGGTTTAAAATACGGACAAGCTTACGGCTCACCGAAAACGTAGCCGAAGGCTTTAGCCTGCGATTTCGCAACATCAATGTTGCGGCTACAATTACCGCGCCTGTTGCAATTGCAGCGCGATTTCTTTTTCCACTTCGTGCGCGGTATCGAGGTCGGTGTTGCCCCATTTCGTGCGGGCTTGCACGGTCACTTCCGTGAGTTGCGGCTCAATTGCATCGCAACGAATCCAAACTTTATGGTCGTTCACCGTGCCATAAAGCGAGCGGGCGCTCACCACGGAATTGGTGCCGTGCGGAATGTATTCCGTGAGCAACGTGCCATCGTTGCGGATGGCGGCGATGGACGCGGCATAAACCTGGTCGAGCGTGCGTTCATAACGGCCGGACACATAATCGCGCCCAAACCAGACCGCCGGAGTTTTGGTGTCGGCTACGGTATTGACGCAACCGGTGATGAAGGTGGCGATGAGAGTTAAACCTGCGAGAGCGGCAAAAATTTTTGTTTTCATAATTGCGTCCAGTGCAAAACAAATTCCCCCGCGCGTCAAGCTTGGATTCATAGTCAAAATTGAAACTTTTGACGGCGGACGGTTTTAGATGATAATCAAGTTATGCCGCAATTTTCATATAAAGCGCGACGCCGGAGTGGCGAAATGGTGGAGGGCGTCCTCGAAGTGCCGGACCGTCCAACTGCCGTGGCGCAAATTGAGCGTCTCGGACTTTTTCCCGTGGCCGTCAATTCCAGCACGGGACCCGTGGCGGATAAAAATGCGCCGCGTAAATTTGATTTGATGGCGTTTCTGCCGACTTCGATGCGCGCGCAGATGCAGCAGAAGCGCAAACCGAAGTTGCAGGAGTTGGCGACGTTCACGCAGCAACTGGCAAATCTTCTTCAATCAGGAATGCCGCTCACGGTGGCGCTGAACAGCATGACGCATTTGGAGTCGAAGGGAATTCCCGCAGATGTGAGTCGTGAATTGAAGCAGGAAGTGACGGAGGGCCGCAGTTTGTCGGACGCGATGGCAAAGCAGCCGCGATTCCAAGCAAAAATTTTGACAAAAACCCTGAAACCAACCC
>JADMIO010549144.1_pt1 | contig 12316 bp, 10 predicted proteins | sample 8958161 | NCBI WGS metagenome assembly JADMIO01 (sample SAMN16585339, study PRJNA669376) | soil metagenome | isolation source: Crop rotation soil | place: USA: Cullars Rotation, Alabama | collected 2011 | reverse complement strand
GCGGTCGCGGGGAGCTCGGACATCGATTGCCCGGCGCGATTCAGCAGATGCACGCTGATCGCCGGCGCGGTCGTGCCGCCGGCGTAGGCCGGCACGCGGATCAGAATCCGATCGGTGCGGCTGAACTCGCGGATCGCGATCGGCGTCGCGTTCCCGTCGGTCTTCAGCTGCTGGTAGTCGCGCAGGGTTCGTGCGCGGAACACGGCGGGCGTGCCGAGCGACGTGGTCGGCGCCGTCAGGTCCGGCACCGTCACGTCGCGCATCTCCGTGTCGAGCACTTGCGATCCGGCGTCTTCGACCGAGATGCGCAGCTGGACCTTGCCGGGCGGCACGTCAAATGACACCTGCGACGGCGCCTTCGCGGCGCCGGCTTCGACCTTGCCGCGATAGATCGGCATGCCGTCGCCGCCGATCGCCATCAGCGAGACGCGCGCCGGCGGTTCGCCGCGCTGCGTGTCGCCGGGCGCTTTCTGCAGCGGCTCCCACACGAAGGTCATGCGGGTCCGCCCGTTGTCCCCGCGCGCCGTGCCGATCCACGTCCGCACGACCGCGGCGCTGCCCGGCCGCGCGGTGGCGGCGCTGATCGCGTTCTCGACCGGCTTGGGCGGCGCGAGCTTCGTCGGGTTCAGCGCGCGCTGGGTCTCCTGAGCGGTCAGCGCCCAGTAGCCCTTGCGGGCGCGCACCTGGACGCCGGGCCGCTTCACACGCACCTTGATCTCGTGGAACTTGCCGTCCGACGGCGCCTGCGACGAGTTGTAGCCGATCAGGTAGTAGGCGCTGCTGTCGCGCGTGATCTGCGCCATCCCGCCGGCGATGTCGTTGCGGTTCACGATCGCGCGGCCGTCGGTGTTCTCCGCCAGCACGCGCAGCGTGTCCATCGTCGCCGACAGGTACTTCGAGTCGGTGGTGATGCCGACGCCCTCGTTGATGTCGAACTCGAAGCCGGCCAGGCCCCGCGGATCGACCGAGTAGATCGAGACGTTGTTGCGGTTGGCGATGTCGTAGAGGTCCCGGAGATCCGTTTCGATGTCGGTGCTGGCCATCCACGCCGCGCGATCCTCGTTCGGATCGTTGGTGCCGGCGAGCGGGTTGAAGGCGTTCGGGTTGCCGGAGCCGGGCATCGTCGCGTCGGCGTTGCGCATCTGCGGCGGCACCATGTAGGTGAAGCCTTCGCTGACGAGAATCAGCGACTTGCGCCCTTCCTTGAGCGACCCCATGTGGACGCACAGCGATTTGATCGCCGACATCGACACCTGGGTGCGGATGCGCTCGACGGTCTCCGTCGGGTAGTGCGCGTAGTTCTCCTCGAACTGGTTCTTCGGCTCGTACTCGTACTTGCGGCCGAGGAACTGCTGCAGGCCGCGCATCACCGCCGAGTGGTCGCGCGTCATGCGCACCGACGCTGTCGACTCGAGCGGGTACATGATGCCGACCATGTCGCTCGGTCCGAGCTGCGTCTCGACGAACTTGGCCAGCTGGCCGCGCGCCGCCATGCTGGCGCCGCGCCGCACGTGGTAGTCGTCGAGGAAGATCGCGAACAGCCGGACGTCGTCCTTCGACGCTTCCGCTTCTTCGTCGAAGTCGGTGCGGATCGGCCGCGGCGGCTCCTTGATCGCCGCCGACGTGCCGCCGTCCAGCTTCACGAGCCTGAACTGTTCGATCTTCTGCGCCTTGCCGTCCTCGGTGACGTCGAAGTCGGCCTGCGTCAAATCGGCGATCGGCGTCCCCGTCTTGTTCGACACGATGACGTCGACGCGGACGAAGTTGATGCCGGCGCGGAAGGTCGGCGGCTGATTGGGATCGGCGGGCGGCGGCGGCTGCTGCCCCGGCTGCGGTTGTGGTTGTTGCGACGGCGGTTGCTGCGGCTGTTGCTGCGGGGGCTGCTGCTGCGCGCCGCCCTGCAGGCCGAGCATCGACAGCAGCGCGATCGAGACGGCGGCGCTCCGCGCGAATCTGGCCATATCCCAATTCTACGGCTAACGCGTGACGCGAAACGCCACGTACTGACGCCCGACTTCGTCGCCCAGCTGTGCCGTCATCTCGACGATGTAGTCGCCTTGCCCGAGCGCGGCCAGCGTCAAACGCGCTTCGCACATGTCGTCGCGCAAGACGGCCGGCAGCTCGGTCAGCCGCGCGCCGTCCCGGCTCAGGAGGCGCGCCGCGACGACCGGCTGTCCGCGAACGGACGCCCGGAACACCAGCACGCCGGCGCGCGGGAACTCACGCCGAGTCTCGAGCGACCCAAGCTCGCGTCCCTGCGCCATGGCCAGCGTCGGCGCGCCGAGCAGGCCCTGCGCCGCGGTCTCGTCTTCCCGCTCGCCATGATCCGCACTGTCGGACGCCTCCGGACGCGTCGCCTTCGTCAGCTCCCTCATCGCGCGCGCGATCTCGGGCGTCACGGGCGCGGCGGGTGCCGCGGTCGTCCGCTCGGTTTCCTTGTAGGCGCGGTACCCGGCGCGCGCGCGGACGCTCGCCCGCTTGCGGGGGGTCTCGACGCGGATCTTGTGGAACTTCCCGTCGTCGGGATGCGGCGACTCGTAGGCGATGAGGTAGTACGCGCTCGAATCGCGCGCCGCGCCGGCGAGTCCACCGGCGAGGTCGTTCATCGCCACGATGGCGCGGCCGCCGGTCTCGGTCGCGAAGCGCCGGAACAGATCGCCCTGCGCGCCGCTCACCTGAGGCAGCCGATCGAAGCTCGACGCGTCGACCGCGGGCGGCATGAGGCCGCGCGGATCGATCGGGTAGATCGCGACGTTCGCCTGGTTCGCGGTCCACGACACGTCGCGCGCGTCCGATTCGTCGAGGAAGAAGCCCTCCGACACGAGGATCAGCGTCTTGCGGCCGTCGGTCAGGCCGCCGAGGTGCATCGACAGCGCCGCGATCGCGCCGCGCGTGATGTCGAGGCGGATCTGCTCGATGCGGTCCGGATAGCGCAAATGCGTTTCCTCGACGGGGTACTTCGGCGTGTAGTCGCCCCGCCGGCCGTAGAACGCCGAAATCGCGTTCAGAGCCGGCTCCCGATCCCGCGTCAGGTGCGCGTCGTTGACGGAATCGAACAACCCGTAGACGCCGACCAGATCCGACGCCGGCAGCGACTTCACGAACGCGAGCAGCGCGGGAACGATTCGCAGCTCCTGCATCCGCCGCACGTGGTAGTCGTCGAGCAGGATCGCGAACACGCGCACGCCGTCGCGCGACGCTTCCCGCAGCTCGTCGTCGCGCGTGCGAATCGGCGCGAACGGCCCCTTCAGGTTCTCTCCGCCGACGCCCAGCAGTCGCACGCTGCGGATCGCCATCCGCTTCCCGTCGTCGAACAGCGCGAAGTCGTCGGCCGACAAATCCAGCAGCGGCTGACCGTCGGGGCCGGTCACGATCGCGTCGACCTGGACCAGATTGGTGCCGGTGCGAAAGATCGGCGTCTGTTGAGCGGCATGCGTCAGGACCACGCAGGAACAAGCGATCGCGGCGAGCAGTCCGCTGCGCATCAGGACGCCCTCGGGGGCAGGCGGCGAAATGATACCATCGGAACGGAGAGCACTTGTGACGACGCAATCAGAGATTCCGTCGGCAGCGCTGACCCGCCTGGCCGAAGACGAGCGTCTGTTCCGCGACAGCGTGTACGAGTTCGCCGACCGCGAGATCCGCCCGCTGGTCCGCGAGATGGACGAGCACGCGAAGATTCCGCGGCCGCTCATCGACAAGCTGTTCGACTTGGGCGTGATGGGGATCGAGATCCCCGAGAGCTTCGGCGGCGCCGGCGCGAGCTTCTTCCACTCGGTGCTCGCGGTGGAGGCGCTGTCGCGCGTCGATCCGTCGATCGGCGTCCTCGTCGACGTCCAGAACACCCTGGTCATCAACGCGCTGGTCCGCTGGGGCAGCGACGAGGTGAAGCGCCGCTACCTGCCGAAGATGGCGGCGTCGACGATCGGCGCCTACGCGCTGTCGGAGGCCGGCTCGGGCAGCGACGCGTTCGCAATGGCGACGCGCGCGACCGAACAGGGGGACGGCTGGAGCATCACCGGCCGCAAGCTCTGGATCACCAACGGCAACGAGGCCGATCTCTTCATCGTCTTCGCCAACGTCAACCCGGATGCCGGCTACCGCGGCATCACCGCGTTCCTGGTGGAGCGCGGCACCGCCGGCTTCACGGTCGGCAAGAAGGAAGACAAGCTGGGGATTCGCGCCAGCAGCACGTGCGAGCTGCTGTTCGAAGAGTGCCGCGTGCCGCGCGGCAGCGTGCTCGGCGAGGTCGGCAAGGGCTACAAGGTGGCGATCGAGACGCTGAACGAGGGGCGGATCGGCATCGGCGCGCAGATGATCGGCCTGGCGCAGGGCGCGCTCGACCACACCATCAAGTACACGCGCGACCGCAAGCAGTTCGGCAAGGCGATCGTCGAGTTCCAGGCGGTGAAGCACCAGCTGGCGCGCGCCGCCACCGAGGTCGAAGCGGCGCGGCTGCTGGTCTACAACGCGGCGCGGCTGCGGGACGCCGGCCAGCCGTTCCTGACCGAAGCGGCGATGTGCAAGATCTTCTCGTCGGAAGTCGCGGAGCGGACCGCGTCGCTCGGCGTCAACCTGCACGGCGGCAACGGCTTCGTCAAGGAGTACCCGATCGAGAAGCTGTTCCGCGACGCGAAGATCGGCCAGATCTACGAAGGCACCTCGAACCTGCAGCTCGAGACGATTGCGAAGAACATCCTTGGCTGACGCGAACGCGATCTACCTCGCCGAAGTCGTCCGGGCCTTCAAGAACTACAAGCAGCTCGGCGACCGCGCGCTGGCCGCGACGCCCGACGACCAGCTCAACACCGCGCTCGATCCGAACTCCAACAGCATTGCGGTCACGGTGAAGCACGTCGGCGGCAACCTGCGCTCGCGCTTTCGCGACTTCCTGACCAGCGACGGAGAGAAGCCGGATCGCAACCGCGACGGCGAGTTCGACGTGCCCGAGCCGGCAAGCCGCGAGACGATTCTGCGCTGGTGGGAAGACGGCTGGGCGACGGCGCTCGGCTCGGTCGGCGCGCTGACGCCCGACGATCTGACGCGGACCGTGACGATCCGCGGCGAAGCGCTCGCCGTCGTCGAAGCGCTCAATCGATCGGTGACCCACACCGCCTATCACGTCGGCCAGATCGTCTACCTGGCGCGCCACTTCGCCGGCCCCGCCTGGACGTCGTTGACGATCCCCAAGGGCGAGTCGGCGAAGTATGCGGTTGGGGCGTATAAGAAAACTTAGGCTATCGGCTGTCGGCTATCGGCTGTCCGCAAGAAAGCCAGTTGCTCTCCGTTCTGAAAGCCGAAAGCCGAAAGCCGAGAGCTGAAAGCCTCGGCGAAGCCGCCTAGTCGGTGGCCTTCCCCTCGTACAACGCGTCCGTCTTCAACGTCTCCGGCCCCTTCTCGGTGCACACCGCGTAGGTCGACTCGTACATCGCCACGCCGGCGTACTCGCCCTTGGCGTTCAGGCAATAGAAGTTGAGGCCGAAGTTCGGCTGGCCTTTCGCGTTCAGCAGGCGCTTCTCGATCGTGTTCTTGGCGACGCGCTTCAGCGCCGCGATCGCCGCGTCCTTCGGGTGCGCGCCGCGGCGCATCTCGTCGACGATCACGAACGAGCACAGGTTGTAGAGATTGGCCTCGCCGCGGCCGGTCGATCCGGCGGCGCCGACCTCGCCGTCGACGTACAGGCCGGCGCCGAGGATCGGCGAGTCGCCGGCGCGGCCGGGAATCTTCCACGCCAGGCCGCTGGTCGTGGTCACGCCGCAGATCTCGCCCTTCGGGCTGATGCCGTCGCAGTTGATCGTGCCGTAGTAGTGATCGGGATCGATCCAGCCGTCGGCGATCATCTCCATCGCCACGCGGTGGAACGCCGCCTGCCGATCCTTGGGCGTGAGGTAGTGAAGCGGATCGGTGCGGCGCTTCCACTCGAGCCAGGCCGCGCGCGACTTCTCGGTGTTGAGGTCGTCCTCGACCTTGAAGCCCATGTTGCGCGCGAACTCCTGCGCCCCCTTGCCGACCAGCAGGTGATGATCGGTCGTGTCCATCACCAGCTGCGCCACCTTCGACGGCGTGCGGACGCCTTCGATCTCGGCGACGCCGCCGGCGCGCTTCTTCGGGCCATGCATGCAGCACGAGTCGAGCTGGACGATCCCTTCCGCGTTCGGCAGGCCGCCGTACCCGACGCTCGAGTCTTCCGGATCGAGCTCGACGATGTTGACGCCGGCAATCAGCGCATCGAGGACGTCGGAGCCGCCGGTGATCATCGAGAACGCCGTCTCGACGCAGGTCTTGCTGCCGCCGTTCTTGTACTTGTTGCCGTTGGACGACGAGACGACCACCGGCTTGACGCTCTTCGGGGTCATCATCGTCGGCGCTTGACCGAACAGCGGGGTCGTCGACGCGGCCGCCACACCCGCGGCGGTCGTCTGCACAAACTCGCGGCGATTGAGCTTTTTCACGTCGGCTCCTTCCGCGACACGCCAGGGTCGCGTTTACCTTGTCGCTTTCCGCTATCCGCTGTCCGCTGTCCGCTATCCGCTATCCGCTCTCCGCTATCCGCTCTCCGCTCTCCGCTCTCCGCTCTCCGCTCTCCGCTATCCGCGGCTTCGGGCGCAATCTAACACTTCCGCCGTTTCGGCGGAAAGCGGAAAGCGGAAAGCGGTAAGCGGAAAGCGGACAGCGGAGACGGTGAGCGAAGCTAGGCGTTCGCGAGGACGCTGGCGGCGATGATCATCCGCTGCGCTTCGGACGTGCCCTGGTAGATCTCGGTGGCGCGGACGTCGCGGAACAGCCGCTCGACGACCGACCCGCGGCGGTAGCCGGCCGACGCCAGGATCTGCATCGCCTTGTCGGCGGCCTTGTGCGCGGCCTCCGAGGCCGCGAGCTTCGCCATCGACGCTTCGACGGTCGACTTCTCCTGGTAGTCCTTCGCCGCGGCGGCCTTGAACGTCAGCATCCGCGCCGCGTCGAGCTCGGTCGCCATGTCGGCGAGCATCCACTGGATCGCCTGGTAGTTGGCAATCGGCTGGCCGAACTGCTCGCGCTGGGTGGCGTAGGCGATTGCCTCGGCCAGCGCCGCTTCGCCGATGCCGAGCGCCTGCGCCGCGATCGCGACCCGGCCGCCCTGCAGCGCCCACATCGCAAGCCGGAAACCCTGATCGATGTGGCCGAGCGCCTGCTGGTCGTCGACGTGCACGTCGAAGTCGAGGTCCATGCAGCCGAGGCCGCGGACGCCGAGCGAGTCGGCCCGCGCCGTCCGCGTGATCCCCGGCGTGTTCATCGGCACCAGAAACGCGGTGATGCCCTGGCCGCGCAGGCCGGGCCGCGTGCTCGCGAACACGATCGCGACCGCGGCCTCTTCGGCGTTGGCGACCCACACCTTGCGGCCGCGGATCCGGTAGCCGCTGCCGTCCTTGATCGCCGTCGTCTTCTGGTTCGCGGCGTCGGTGCCGGCGTCCGGCTCGGAGAGCGCGAAGGCGCCGATCGCCTCGCCGCTCGCCAGCGGCCGCAGCCAGCGCTCGCGCTGCGGATCGCGCCCCGCGTGCGCGATCACTTCCGCGACCAGCGAGTTGCTGACCGACAGCGCGACCGCCACGGTGGCGCTCGCCTTGGCGATCGCTTCGATCGCCAGCGCGTAGCTGATGTAGTCGCGGCCGGCGCCGCCCCACGCTTTCGGGATGGTGACGCCGAGCAGCCCTTCGCGCGCCGCGGCGTGCATCACGTCGGCCGGGTACTCGCCGCTCTTGTCGATCGCCGCCGCGCGCGGCGCGACCACCTCGCGCGCGAAGCGCTCGACCTGGGTCTTAAAGGCGGTTTGTTCGTCCGTCAGCTTGAAATTCATCAGACGTCAACTTTACGCATTCTCGGTGAACAACCGCTCGAAGATCGGCTGGAGCCGCTTCTTGGTCGACGCCAGATCTTCGGGCAGCACGCGGGTGTCGGCGACCACGCCCATGAAGCTGGTGTCGCCAACCCAGCGCGGCACCAGGTGGACGTGCAGGTGATCGACGATGCCGGCGCCGGAGGCGCGCCCCAGGTTCATGCCGACGTTGATGCCCTGCGGCCGATACGCTTCGGTCAGCGCCATCTCCGCGTGGCGCACGAACCGCATCAACTCCTCGCGCTCCTCCGTCGTCGTCGCCTCCAGCGTGGCGACGTGGCGGAATGGCACGATCATCAGGTGGCCGTTGTTGTAGGGATAGAGGTTGAGGACGACGTAGGCGAGCCGGCCGCGGACGAGGAGCAGCTCGTCGCGGCCGGGATCGTTCACGCTACAAAAGACGCACGCCGGAGTGTCAGAACCGCTGGCGCCAGTCACGTACTGAAGCCGCCACGGCGACCAGAGACGTTCCAACTAGACTGCCAGCGCGTCAGGAGGCGGCGTATTTCCCGTCGGAGTGGGCGCGCTCGCGGGCTCTTTGTTGATGAGCTCCTTCAGCTCCTTGCCCGGTTTGAAGTACGGCACCTTCTTCGGCGGAACGTCCACCTTGTCCCCGGTTTTCGGGTTCCGCCCCTTGCGCGGCTCCCGCTTGCGCAGGCGAAAGCTTCCGAAGCCGCGCAGCTCGATCTTCTCGCCGCGGTGCAGCGCTTCGATGATGCTGCGGAACACGGTGTCGACGATGACTTCGGAGTGCTTCTTCGTCAGATCCGACACGCGCGAGACTTCCTCGACCAGCTCCGCCTTCGTCATGCTTCCGTTGGTCATGCTTGATCCTCGCGGGGGCTAGGCGCTGGGGTCTGGGGGCTGGTTTTCCAGCGCCCAGCGCCCAGCCTCCAGTCCCTTCACCGGTTTCTGAAGTGATCCCCGAGCGTCGCGGTGCCGTCGCCGGCGCTTTCCTGGTACTGCTCCCAGTCGGCGCGGAACTCGTCGGACTTCAGCGCGCGGATCGACAGGCCGATTTTCCGCTCCGCCGGCGCGAGCTTGATAATCTTCATCGGATAGGTTTCGCCGACGGTCAGCTCCACCTTGTCCTTGCCCGCCGAATCGTCGAACTCCGACACGTGGATCAGGCCCTCGATGCCCTCGTCGAGCTCGACGAACGCGCCGAAGTTGGTCATCCGCATGACCTTCCCTTCGATCGTGTCGCCGACGTGATGGCGCGTGAAGAAGTCGTCCCAGATGTCGGTCGCCAGCTGCTTGAGGCCGAGCGACAGGCGCTGGTTGTCGGCGTCGATGTTGAGCACCATCGCGTCGACCACGTCGCCCTTCTTCAACACCTCGGACGGGTGCTTGATCTTCTTGCTCCACGACATGTCGGAGATGTGAATCAGGCCGTCGATCTCCTCCTCGACTTCGACGAACGCGCCGAACTCGGTGAGGTTGCGGACCTTGCCCTGAATCTTCGAGCCGACCGGGTACTTGTCCGCGAGGTCGTGCCACGGGTTGGTCTCGACCTGCTTGAGGCCGAGCGAAATCCGCCGCGCCGTCGGGTCGACGCCGAGCACCATCGCGTCGACGGTGTCGCCGACGTTCAGGATCTTCGACGGGTGCTTGACGCGCTTGCTCCACGACATCTCGCTGACGTGGATCAGCCCTTCGACGCCCGCCTCGAGCTCCACGAAAGCGCCGTAGTCGGTGAGGCTGACGACCTTGCCCGCCATCCGCGCGCCGACCGGGTAGCGGTCCATCACGTTCGCCCACGGATCGGTGATGAGCTGCTTGTGGCCGAGCGAGACACGCTCGGTGGCCGGGTCGTACTTGAGGACGATGACGTCGATCTCGTCGTTGACCTTGAACAGCTCCGACGGGTGGCCGACGCGGCCCCACGACATGTCGGTGATGTGCAGCAGCCCGTCGATGCCGCCGAGGTCGATGAACGCGCCGTAGTCGGTGATGTTCTTGACGACGCCCTTGAGGACCTTGCCTTCGGCGAGTGTCTCCAGCGTGTGCTTCTTCTTCTCCGCGTTCTCCTCTTCGAGGAGCGCCTTGCGCGACAGCACGATGTTGCCGCGCTTCTTGTTCACCTTGATGACGCGCATCCGCAGTTCCTGACCGCGCAGGGCGTCGAGGTTGCGCACCGGCCGCACGTCGATCTGCGAACCGGGCAGGAACGCGCGGACGCCGATGTCGACCGCCAGCCCGCCCTTGATGCGCTCGATGACGCGGCCGATCACGACCTTGCGATCCGCATAGGCCTTCTCGACCTCGTCCCAAATCTTCATCTTCTCGGCTTTTTCGCGCGAGAGGACGACGTAGCCTTCGCGGTCTTCGGTCCGTTCGAGCAGCACGTCGACGATGTCACCCGGCTGTACGGTGACTTCACCGTTTTCGTCGAGGAACTCGCTGAGTTGGATGATGCCTTCGGACTTGTAGCCGACGTCGACGATCACTTCCGACGGCGTGACCTTCAACACCGTGCCCTTGACGACCTCGCCTTCCGCGATATTCCGGAAGCTGTTATCGTAGACATCCAGCAGCTTCGCGTATTCGGCCGGATCGATCTGTTCGTCGTCGTCGCGGGGGCGGGCCTTGAGGCCGCCGCGGTCCGTGCGATCCCGATCGGGCCGATCGGTGGTCGCGACGCCAGTGGCGCCCGACGGTCTGCCACCGGGGGTGTTCTGGTCTTCTACGTTCGCCATGCCTTGCGAGTCCTCCTCCATCGACCGGGCAGGTGCCCGCGCCGATTACCGGGGGTTGGGGCTGACGGGTCCGGTGCCCCGCGAGGTTTTTCTGAATTCCGATAAGCAACAGAGAGTACGACACTTAGCGAGAAACTGTCAAGGTTTCCAGAGGATCTGAGCCATGGCCAAGTCCAAACGCCCCTCACGCCGAGCCAAAGCCACGCGCAAGAGCGCGCCGCGGCGGAAGCGCGCAGCGGCGCGGCGATCCGTTAAACGCCCTAAGGCCACGGCCCGCACGGCGCGGAAATCCGCGGCGAAATCCCTTCACAAGAAAAAAATGGCGGCGCGCCCGAAGCGGGCCGCGGCCGCACGGCCGAAGGCCAAAGCGGCCCCCGCCGAGCCGACCAAGCGGCCCCAGCTCGATCGCGTCCGCCGCAGGCTCGAGGATGAGCCGTCGGGACTGCCGTCGTCCCTCAACATGGACCGCCGAGGATCCGCCGCGCGGACCGGACGCGCGGAGATGGCCGACACGCTCCGCAAGCATGGGTCGATGACCCCGGGCATCACCGGGGGCGACGTCGACGCGAACTTCGAGAACGCCTACTTCAGCGGCGACGAAGCGCCCGGCGGCGACAACCCGACTCCCGATCAGGAAGTGGTCGACGACATCGGCCGCGCGCTCGGCGTGCAGTACGAGGACAACGAAGAGTTGAAGTCCGCCGACAAGCTCAGCGAACGCGACAAGCATCGCTGGGAGCTCGATCCCGCGTCGTCGGAGGATTACAAGGATCGGGACTAACGAGGCTATCGGCTTTCGGCTGTCCGCTTTCCGCCGGAAGGACAGATGTGGGGTCCGCCTTCAGGCGGACCTTCGCACGATCTCCAGCACTTCTCTCACGACATCGTCGATCGGCTTTCCGGTCGTGTCGACGATGACGGCGTCGGGCGCGGCGTAGAGCGGCGATGCGGTGCGCGTCCGATCGATCTCGTCGCGCTGCGTGAGCAGCGTCGCCACTTCGGCCACCACCGCGGAGCCGCCGGTGTGCGCTGGATCGTTGGCGCGCCGGCGCGCGCGCTCGTCGGGTGAGGCGTCCAGGTAAATCTTCACGTCGGCATTCGGAAAGACCACCGTGCCGATGTCCCGCCCTTCCATCACGATCGCACCGCCCGCGCCGAGCGCCCGCTGCCGCTCGACGAGCACCGCGCGCACGCTCGGCAGACGAGCGACCGCGGCCGCCGCTTTGTCGATGGCCGGCGTGCGGATGGAGCGCGTGACGTCCAGACCGTCGATCACGACGGTGGCGGCGGTCAGCTCGATGGCCGCCGCGCGCGCCAGGCGCGCGATCGCGTCTTCGTCCTGAAGATCGATCCCCTGCTCGTTCGCCTTCCAGCCGACGGCGCGGTACATCGCGCCGCTGTCGACGTGGCGATAGCCCAACTCCCGCGCGACCGCGCGGGCGACGGTGCCTTTGCCAGCGCCCGACGGGCCGTCGATCGCAATGATGAGAGCGCTCATAGGGCAGGAACGGCGGGACGGGCAGGACCGGCGGGACCGCCCCTCCAGGCTGTCCCGCCCACTGTAACATGCAGGCTTCGATGCGGACGCTGCGCCTGCTGGCGATCGTGATCGCGCTTCTCGGCGCCTGGATCGTCGGGCGGCCGTACCTGCACGGGCTCTCGTTCGTGATCCGCGCCGCGGACATGCACGGCGCGGCGCGCCGCGTCGCCGATCTCGACACCGGCGCGGTCCGCGAGCGCGAGG
>JADMIO011403924.1_pt1 | contig 12317 bp, 13 predicted proteins | sample 8958161 | NCBI WGS metagenome assembly JADMIO01 (sample SAMN16585339, study PRJNA669376) | soil metagenome | isolation source: Crop rotation soil | place: USA: Cullars Rotation, Alabama | collected 2011 | reverse complement strand
CCCCGCCGCAGCAGTATTCGCAGATAATTCTCGAAGGCGATCGCTCCGAGTGCGAGCACTACGCGTGGACGAAGCAGATCTAACTCCTGTTCGAGATACGGCGCGCAGTTCTGGATCTCAATCGGCAACGGCTTGTTGTCCGGCGGAGCGCAGCGTGCAACCGCGGAGATGTACGCATTCCGCAGTTCCAGTCCGTCGTCCGCGCGTATTGACGTGGCATGGCTGGCGAATCCTGCCTGGTATAGCTCGTTGTAAAGAAAATCTCCCGATCGGTCGCCCGTAAACATTCTGCCCGTCCGGTTGGACCCGTGCGCCCCAGGGGCGAGGCCGATGATCATTAGTTCTGCCCGCGGATCTCCAAAGCCAGGCACAGGCTTTCCCCAGTAGGTCCACTCGCGGTAGGCGCGGCGCTTTGTCTGCGCAATCCGCTGTCGATATTCCACCAGCCGGGGGCAACGCTCGCAGTTTGCGACACTGATCTGAAGTTCAGCCAGTTGGCGCAAAGCGGAACGGTTTAACGAACTCTCGCCGGACGTCCTGTTTGCCTTTGACATGATGGCTTGGTGGTTATTGGCCCTGCGAAATGCTGACGTCAATTTTACTTGAACGATGGTTGACAAGAAAGGACCGCCCTCGCCGAGGTATGGAGTGTTTTAGGGAAGCATGCGGCGAGGGCGGCACTCGTGGCTTTGAATTGACTTCACGTTAACGCCTCAACTATATCGTGTCAAGACATGAATGTCCGGCTCTCCACTTGCGTGTTGAACTAGACATGCTGTGTTTCGCTTTTTAACGTAAATTGACAGGGCAAGGCACGCGGCATAGCATGTACTTTCAATCCCGCGAATCTGCCGCGCGGTCTGGAGCTGCTCCTGTCAACGCTGGATACCAAAGCGGGCACTGTTCTTGCCCGTATTCTGGACGCCCGCCGCGCCGATGTGGCGCGTCGGTCGCGCATCATGCCCCAGACCGTTATGCGCATGGCCGCGCAGAAATCCGGGCCCTTGCGCGATTTCACTGCGGCTCTTTGTCGCGACGGCTTCAATATCATCGCGGAATTGAAGAAGGCTTCGCCGTCCGCTGGACTCCTTCGGCCCGACTTCGACGCCAAAACCCTGGCGGCCCAGTACGAGCAGGGGGGCGCGGCTGCGCTTTCCGTGCTGACCGAGCAGGAGTTTTTTCAGGGTACGTTGGCCGATCTGCGCGATGCTCGTGCTACGGTTTCATTGCCTGTTCTGCGCAAGGACTTTATTGTTGACCCGTGGCAGGTGTGGGAGACTCGCGCTGCCAATGCGGATTGCTTCTTGCTGATCGTCGCGGCGCTGCAGCAAAGCGAACTGCAATCGCTTATTGCGCTCGGCCGCGAAGTGGGCATAGAACCACTGGTGGAAGTTCACACGGCCGATGAACTCACGCGGGCGACCGACGCCGGAGCGTGCATCATAGGTGTCAATAACCGCGACTTGCACACCCTTGAGGTGCGTGTCGAGACGTCATTCAAGCTTATTGAAAGCATCCCGGATGATTGCGTCGCCATATCCGAGTCTGGATTACGCACATTCGATGACCTGCGCAAGTTGCGTGCCGCGGGGTATGACGGCTTTTTGGTTGGCGAGCGTTTCATGCGCGATCAAGATCCGGGTGAGTCGCTTCAGGGTCTCTTGCAGGGTTCGGAATAATATGACGGCGGGGGCACACCATCGTACGCGTTAAAATCTGCGGCATTACAAACTGGCGGGATGCCAAACTGGCGGTGGACCTCGGGGCCGACGCGCTAGGTTTTAATTTTCATGCTCCTAGCCCGCGATCGGTCACTCCGGCAGTTGCTTGGGACATCATCCGCCGTTTGCCGCCCTTAGTGTCGGTCGTAGGCGTTTTCGTGAATTGGCCCACGCAAGCTGTCGCGGCCATCGCTCACGCGCTTCACATGGACGCAGTTCAGTTGCACGGCGATGAAGTCCCTGAAGTCGTCAACGAACTCGCAGCGACGTTCCACGTGGTCAAGGCTTTTCGAGTTAAGCCGGGTTTTCGCGCCACGGCTCTGCGCCGGTATCGCGGAATTTCCGCATACCTGCTGGATGGCTATACCGCCGGCCTTTATGGAGGCACAGGCCGGGAAGTGGACTGGCGCATCGCCCAGCAGGGCAAGAAATACGGCCGGATCATCTTGGCGGGCGGCATAAAGCCGGGAAATGTTGCGAAGGCAATAACCGACGTCGCGCCTTATGGGATCGATGTGGCAAGCGGAGTAGAAAGCCGTCCCGGAAAAAAAGACGGCGGCGCATTGCGCGCTCTTATGCAGGAGGTTGCGGCAGCCCGGTGGGTCGCCTCAAAAGAAGCATGACGGATACTGCGGCTCAACAATGGCCGGACGTACGCGGCCGCTTCGGCCCTTATGGCGGGCGCTACGTTCCTGAGACCCTCGTCGCTCCACTCGAGGAATTGGAGCGTGCCTACGCTGCGGCATGTTCCGATCCTTTGTTCGCGCGGGAGTTAGACGACCTCCTCCGCAATTTTGCGGGCAGGCCCACTCCGCTTGAGTACGCCGAACGCCTTACAAAGCATCTCGGCGGCCCGCGAATTTACCTTAAGCGGGAAGACCTGCTGCATACCGGCGCGCACAAAATCAATAACTGCATAGGCCAGGCGCTTCTAGCCATACGAATGGGCAAGCGCCGGATCGTTGCGGAGACCGGCGCTGGACAACACGGCGTTGCCACGGCTACCGTCGCGGCGCGTTTTGGCCTCGAGTGCGTAGTGTATATGGGCACTGAAGACATGGAGCGCCAGCGTCTTAACGTATCGCGTATGCGGTTGCTCGGAACCGAGGTCCGCGGCGTCAACTCTGGCAGCCGTACGCTCAAGGATGCGATCAACGAAGCGATGCGGGATTGGGTTACAAATGTCCGCACGACCCACTACCTGCTCGGATCTGTACTCGGCGCACATCCTTATCCGCTTATGGTGCGCGATTTCCATAAGGTCATCGGTGAGGAATCGCGCGCGCAGATTCTGAAAGCGGAAGGACGCCTCCCGAACCTGCTCGTTGCGTGTGTTGGCGGAGGGTCGAACGCAATCGGGCTCTTTTATGCATTTCTTCATGATCCTGGCGTGAAGATGGTCGGTGTCGAAGCAGGCGGCCGAGGTCATCAACTCGGAGAGCACGCGGCTCGCCTCGCACTCGCGGCAGGATTCAGCGGTGCGCGGCCGGGTGTACTGCAGGGTACTTACACCTATGTGCTGCAAACTACCGATGGACAAATTGCGCCGACGCACTCCATTTCCGCCGGCCTGGATTATCCGGCGATTGGCCCTGAGCACGCCTTGCTCGCCGATGAGCGCCGCGCCGAATATACGGCCGTTACCGACGAAGCTGCTATCGATGCGGTTCGCACTCTGGCGCGGATGGAAGGTATTATCCCGGCGCTCGAGAGCGCCCATGGCATTGCGGAAATGATCGCGCGTGCGCCACGCATGCGCCACGATGAAATCATCATTGTGAACGTCTCAGGACGCGGCGACAAAGACATGGAAATCCTCGGCCGCATCGCGGAAAACTCAAAATGACGGTCAACTCGACTGCAACGCCCGCGACTCCGACGACGACAACGCGAATTGCTCGCCGATTCGAAGCTTTGCGTCGTGATGGAGAGATGGGTCTGGTCGCTTTCATCACGGCTGGTGATCCTTCGCTCGCCGCGACTGAACGTCTCGTGTTTGCTCTCGCTGATGCCGGCGCGGATGTCATCGAGTTGGGTGTACCATTCAGCGACCCGGTAGCCGATGGGCCTACAATTCAGCGTTCCAGCGAGCGGGCGCTGCTTGGGGGCGCAACTCTGTCCGGCGTGCTTGATGTCGTTGCTGCGGTGCGTCGCCGCAGTGAAGTGCCGATCGTGCTGTTCAGCTATTACAATCCGGTATTGCAGATGGGCATTGAAACTTTCGCCGATCGCGCAGCCGCCGTCGGCGCCGATGGGGTTCTGATCACCGATCTGACGCCGGAAGAATCAGCGGAGTATCGGCAGATCATTCGTTCGCGAGGCCTGGACACGATTTTTCTCGTCGCGCCTACATCTCCCGATGACCGCATATCGCGCATCGCGGAGTGTTCAAGCGGCTTCTTGTATGTAGTTTCGCGCACGGGTGTCACGGGAGCCAAGGAATCGCTGCCGGAAGATTTGCCGGCGCTCATGCGGCGCGTGCACGCCGCCACATCGCTTCCTGTCGCGGTTGGATTTGGCATTTCGCTGCCAGGGCAGGTATCTGTTCTGGGCGGCTTGGCTGATGCAGCCGTTGTTGGCTCAGCCCTGGTCGCGGACATTGAAAGCTCGGCGACCGTCGCCGACGCGGAAGCAAGCGTCGCTTCACGAGTGCGAACTCTGAAGCAGGCTGGCACGCAGGGAATGAGCCGTCGAACCTAGGCGATTTCCAGCAGAGAGGATTTCAGACAATGACCGTCGAAGATTGGCGCCGGAAAATTGACAAGATCGATCGGAACATCGTCGAACTGCTGAACGAGCGCTCGCGATGTGTGCTCGAGATCGGAAAGCTCAAGGCGGTGGACGGCACGCCGCTATTCCAGCCCGACCGGGAGCGCGACGTCCTCGATTCCGCCGAACGCGCCAACCGCGGCCCGCTGAGCGCCAGCGCCATACGCCGCCTCTTCGAACGAATACTCGACGAGGCTCGCTCCGTGGAGCAAACCGTGATGCAGAAAGAATCTGCACTGGAGCAGGTACCCGCTGAGCGCGCTAAGAACCCGCAGGGCCGCTCCTAGCGCCTCGAATATGGCGCCCCTTTTCTCCCGCCTCGCCATCATCGGTACCGGTCTGGTCGGCGGCTCCTTTGCTCTCGCTGCCCGGGCGGCCCTCAAGGAGTGCGTGATTACCGGATGGGATAAGCCCGATGTGCTCGCACGCGCTAAAGCCCTCTCCGTCATAGATGAGCCGCATGAAGCGCTTGCCGACGCGCTTTTGGGAGCCGACCTGATTTATGTCGCGCTGCCGGTCGGTCTCACAATCCAGTGCCTGCCCGAAATCAGTCGTCACGCGCCGCCTAGAGCGCTCGTGACAGATGCAGCCAGCACCAAACGCGAAGTATGCGCTGCGGCACGCGCGTGTTTCACTGGTGGTGCGCGATTTCTGGGCGGCCACCCCATGGCGGGTAGCGAATCTTCCGGAGTGGATGCGGCGAGTGCCGCGCTCTTTCACGGCGCAAAATATGCCCTCATGCGCGAAGCCTCGGGGTCGGTCGCCACGGCTGAACCCGTGGGCGGCGATATCGAGCAAAGGTTTGTACAGCTGATCGAAGTTATCGGCGCTCGTCCCATGTGGATGGACCCCGCTACACATGACCGTGCCGCGGCTCTTGTCTCGCATTTACCGCAACTCGTCGCCGTAGCCCTCGCCAGCGTTGCGCGTGAGTCCACCGATCAATCCGGCCTACCTCTTACGCTCGCTGGTCGTGGTTTACGTGACGCCTTGCGGCTTGCGGGCAGCCCGTACGGCGTTTGGCGCGACATCGTGCTCACCAATACGGACAACCTCGAATCCGCGCTTGACCGTGTTTCCCAGGCCATCGAATACTTGCGCGCTAACCTGCGACAGCGCGAGCTGGAGCAGGAGTTTGCGGCCGCCAATGACGTCTACAAAATTCTCCGCGATTTGCAGTAGACTCGTTTCAGGACGGTTGCACAGTCATGGATAAGCGAGTTAGCGGTGCCGATGCCGCCATCAGCGGCTTGCAGGACGGAGCCACCATTCTCATGGGAGGCTTTGGCCTCTGCGGCATACCCGAAAACCTTATCGCTGCCGTACGCCGCGCAGGAACCCGAAACCTGACGGTCGTTTCGAATAATGCTGGCATAGCCGATTTCGGAATTGGCGTGCTGCTGGAATCACATCAGGTTCGCAAGATGATTTCTTCCTACGTGGGCGAAAACCACGTGTTCGAGCGATTGGCCATGGAGAAGCAACTCGACGTTGAGCTAAACCCCCAGGGTACGCTGGCTGAACGGATTCGAGCCGGTGGTGCTGGCATTCCTGCGTTCTACACCCCTGCTGGGTACGGCACCGTCGTAGCTGAAGGCAAGGAGACGCGCGAATTCAACGGCCGGATGTATGTCCTTGAAACGGCTCTGTACGGCGACTTTGCATTCATCAAAGCCTGGAAAGGCGACCGCTGGGGCAACTTGGTCTATCGTAAAACGGCGCGCAACTTCAACGCGCCCATGGCTACCGCTGCCGATTTCGTGATCGCCGAGGTTGAGGAAATTGTCCCCTTGGGCGAAATCCCACCCGACGAGGTTCATACGCCCGGCATCTTCATTAACTCGATCTTCCAGGGCGAACGGTACGAAAAGCGTATCGAACGCCGCACCATCCGTCAGAGCGCCTGACGTGGACAAGCGCGAATTCATCGCCCGGCGTGTGGCTCAGGAACTCCGCGACAATTACTACGTCAATCTTGGTATCGGCCTTCCGACCCTCGTAGCGAACTACATTCCTCCCGGCATTGACGTAGTGCTGCAATCGGAAAATGGCATGCTAGGCATCGGGCCCTATCCCATCGCCGGTCAGGAGGATCCTGATCTGATCAACGCAGGGAAGGAGACGATTAGCGAGATTCCTGGCTGCAGCTATTTTTCGAGTTCCGATTCCTTCGGAATGATCCGCGGAGGACACATTGACCTCGCCGTACTGGGCGCGATGCAGGTTGCCGAAAACGGCGACTTGGCAAATTGGGCCATCCCGGGAAAGCTCCTTAAGGGTATGGGTGGCGCGATGGATCTCGTCGCCGGCGCGCGACGTGTTCTGATCGCGATGGAACACGCAACCCGCGACGGACAGCCCAAGATTCTCCGGAAGTGCAGCCTTCCGCTTACAGGGCGAAGCGTTGTTAACGAGATCATCACGGAACTAGCCGTCATCGAAGTCGTTCCTGAGGGCCTGCTGCTTCGCGAGATCGCGCCTGGCGTCACCCCCGAGCAGGTTCAGGAGCTCACTGAACCGCGCTTGCATCTCGCTTCTGACCTGAAGACGGTTAGCGTTTAGTTGCAAAGGTTCCGCTGTTTCACTGTCGGCATAGCCTTACGCCGCTGCTTTTTGTACGATACCTCACCGCCATGGAGCTCAATTCCATCGTCATCGTGACGCTGCATTCCCCCCGCGAGAAGCTATGGGGCGAGCTTGTGGGCCTCCATACAGCGGGCATTACGATCCGCGGCATTGACCTGAATTCCTATGACGACTTCGTGCGCCAGGTCATGCACCCGGAACCGGATCGCGTCGGTTTGTCCACTTTGTTCTTCCCAATGCAGCGTGTCGAGCGCGTCTCCCTCGATGAGCCCAGCGGCTCAATCCCATCGCTTGCCGATCTCTTCGAGCAACGGGTGGGACGGTCCTTGAAAGACTATCTCGCGATGTTCGCCTGACCTGAGCTACTATCACTGCACATGTCGGCGCGTATTTTTACGGTCCCCAATCAGCTCACGTTCCTGCGGCTGGGGTTTTTGCCATTCTTTATTATTTCGATCTTCTATCGCCGCTACTCGTGGGCGATCGCGATTTTCATTTTCGCTGCGCTCACCGACAGCATGGATGGGCTGCTCGCACGCTCGCTCAACCAAAGAAGTTCGCTCGGCGCTTACCTTGATCCGGTTGCCGATAAACTTTTGCTTTCCTCGTCGTTCGTGGTGCTTGCGGTCGAAGGTCAGATCCGGTGGTGGCTCACGATATTGGTTCTGGGCCGCGACGTACTCATCTTGGCTTCGGCTGTGGTCATCCTTGCGACAGTGGGGTACCGCCGCTTTCCGCCCTCCGTTTTCGGAAAGCTCACAACCGCGCTGCAGATTTTCCTGGTGTTTGTCGTCTTACTGGTCGCGCGATTTTCCTGGCCAAGTCTGATCGCCGCCCGTCAGACGCTTGTCGTCCTGGTCACGGGTTTCACGGTATTTTCCGGATTTCACTATAGCGTAGTCGTCACGCGACGGCTCAGCCATCCCCACAGCGCCACTCCCGCTGCCGCTCAGCCTGCGGAAAACGAAAAATAATTCACCAGCATGAACGCAAAGCTGGCCGCAATCGCAAGGCCTGCTGTCCATCCCAGTACCACAGCTCGTCTGCGTTCGTCCGCATCAGCCGGTTGGCGCCCCGTCAGAATTTTGCCAAGCAGAAAACCGGAAGCGAAACCCCCGATGTGCGCGAAATTGTCGGCGCGCAACCCAGGCATGAGTCCTATAAACGCGACGTAAATAAGCAGGTAAACCGCCTGTCCGCGCAACATCTGCATACCCATGCTGCTCTGTCCCTTGGTCAATGCGAGGATGACGCCGACAAGGCCGAGCAAACCGGCCGACGCGCCGACGCTGAAATGTCCCGTGGCGCTGCTCAAAAGGAACCCGCTGATTCCTGTGACGACAAAAATAAAAAGAAATCGGGCTGAACCGTAAATTTCCTCCAGCACAGGCCCAAGATCGATCAAAACCCACATGTTGAAGCCGACGTGTAGTAAACCGGAATGCAGAAACACGGCCGTTAGAAATCGCCAGGGCTGGGCGACATTCCAGCCCCAGTTCAGGGGCATCGAAGCGCCCATGCGCACAAGGATCTGGCCATCTATTCCGCCGAGCGAAAACAGCGCGCCCAGTCCACCTCCGGCGCGTGGCATGCCGCCCCGATGAATGGATGCGAGGAGTGCTACCACGTAAAGGAGACAACAGACCGCGACGATTCCATACGTAGCAGGAGCGGTCTGGGGCAGATGTTTGCTCAGGGAGTGGCTGGCCGCGGCAAGCGAGAACGTAAGGCTGGTGCCGCATTGATGGCATCGTTTAGCCTCGGAACCGACTAATGTGCCGCAGGCCGGACATATCCGCGGCCTCCGTGATTGCGCTGGCCGTGCACGAAACGAATTGGAAATGTCCTTTCGCCAGCGTTCAAGTTTGTACCGCCAACGTACCGGAAGCGCCATCTGCTCTCCTTTTGTGCGGGTTGCCCGTCTCATAATACCGGAAAAAATAACGCGTACTGCAAAATGCCGTGCCGTGTACGATTTCCGCATGCGGTTTTCGGCAGCCATAACTGATGCGCTCCTTCCGTGCGCCACTCGCACCCATGCTCGATTTTCACTAGGCTTGTTGGGGGTTGCTTGCGTTGCGCTGATGTTCGCTCTGGGATGCGCTGGCAACCGTCGCACTGTTGCTTCTGTGCCGCCGACCCCTTCGGATGCGCCTGTGCCCACAGCTCCGTCGAGCGAGCCGTTGCCCGGCCCCACGCTCACACGGCCATTTGAGCCTGGTGCGTACTCCGAGCAGGGTGTGGCTTCCTGGTATGGCATTCCTTTTAATGGCAGGCGAGCTTCGAGCGGCGAAGTCTTCGATATGAATCAACCCGTAGCCGCGCATCGCACATTGCCCTTCGGCAGCCGAGTGCGCGTTACAAATCTGAACAACGGCCTCGCAACGGAAGTACGCATCATCGACCGCGGCCCCTTCATTGAAGGACGCATCATCGATCTTTCACGTGCCGCGGCGAGTTCAATAAACATGATCGGCACCGGCACGGCTCCCGTCCGATTGGAGTTGCTCTCAGCGCCTGCTCCGATTCCGGGTTACTTCACCGTGCAGATCGGGGCTTTCGGCGAACGCGAGAATGCGGAGCGCCTGATGTCTCAGTTTCGGCCTCGCTATCCTGTGTTTGTTCAGGAATTGCAGACTGCGGGAGGCCGCTTCTATCGAGTGAGGATCGGCCGCGAGTCAAACCAGGCCGTAGCACAGGAACTCGCCACAACTCTATCCGGTCAAGGTTTCCGTGCGTTCGTCGTTAGGATGGATGGTCTTCACTAATCGCGCGGTAGCATCTCTGTTGGTTGCCAGCACTCAAGGAGGACGCTCTCATGAGCGATTGCATTTTCTGCAAGATCGCAGAAGGAAAAATTCCCGCCAAGCTCGTCTATCAGGATCCCGAGCTTTTTGCGTTTGAGGACATCGCCCCTCAGGCTCCTTCGCACATCCTGATATGTCCCCGCAAGCACATCTCATCTCTCGATGATGCTCAGGCTTCTGACGCTGCGGTGCTGGGGCGAGCCTTGCTGCTTGCGGCTCAACTGGCGAAAGAACGCAACCTGTCCTCTGGGTACCGAGTCGTCGTGAATAACGGAACTGGAGCCGGACAGACGGTCTTTCATATTCACGTTCATGTTCTCGGGGGCCGAGCGTTGCATTGGCCGCCTGGCTAAAGCCGTTTCGACTCATTGTTGCCGCTTAGTTCGCCATATCTGACATTCAATTATTGCCCCGTACCTTTGCCCGTATACTCAAAAATCCGGTGCTGTGCGGATATGAGTGCAGCGCCGCTAGCTCAATGAGCATTGCAAAACAGGTCTGGGTTTTCAGAGGCAGCCGTGCGGCTGGGCTCGTTCGTTCGCTTCGGCGTCGCTACAAAATCCGAGTGGCTGAGCCGACTGCCTGCACGAAGGCCTCCGGTGTTACTGAGGACGGCAATAGCCCGGCTGAGATAAACGGGCCAGCAGTGTGGTTGCTGGATCCTTCGACGGACCCCGTCTCACAGTTGCGGCGCATCAAGGGGCAAAACCCGCAGATTCGATTCATAGCCGTTGCCAACACCAAAACGCGCCATCGCAAATGGTTTGCCTGCATACCCCATAAGGCTCGGCCTGAAATAGTCCGCCTCATTATCGACTCCGCTTTCCAGCAGATCGCAATGGTCGGTGAAGTGCGCAAAGCGTGCGAAGAGGTCACACGCGCCGAACGAGAACAGGACGAATTAAATCGGATCGGGGTGGCGCTGTCCGCGACGCACAACGTCAGTGAACTGCTGAAAATCATTCTGACTAAAACCCGGCAAGTTACGGCGGCTGACGCCGGTTCCCTATACGTCATAGAAGACGAGCGGGCAGAAAACGGCTCCAGTACTGCGCCGCAGCGTCGCCTTCGCTTTCGTCTGACGCAAAATGACAGTAAGGACTTTCCATTCACTGAGAGCGTTATGCCGCTCAGTGAAAGCTCCATTACGGGTTACGCCGCACTGCATGGCGAAATTGTCGCGTTGGACGATGCTTACACCATCCCCGAGGATCGGCCGTATCACTTTAATCCGTCATACGATCAGAGCGTGGGCTATCGCACGCGCTCGCTGCTCACTGTCCCGATGGAGAACGCTCGCGGCGAGGTGATCGGCGTCGTGCAACTCGTCAACTGCAAGCGCGACCCTGCCGCGCGGCTACTCACTCCCGCGGACACCGAGCGTTTTGTCCAGCCGTTTTCTGCTCGTGCCATCCGGCTGGCCGAGTCGCTCGCATCGCAGGCCGCTGTTGCGTATGAAAACAGCAGGCTCTATCAAGACATCGAATCCCTTTTTGAAGGTTTTGTGGGCGCAGCGGTAACCGCAATCGAGCAGCGCGATCCGACGACATCGGGACACTCCATGCGCGTTTCCCGCATGACTTGCGGCCTGGCCGAAGTGGTGGACCGCTCCAGCGGCGGCACGTATAGCGCGTTGCATTTCACTCCCGACCAGATGAAGGAGATTCGCTACGCGGCATTGCTGCACGATTTTGGCAAAGTTGCTGTACGCGAAGATGTTCTGGTTAAGGCCAAAAAGCTTTATCCCGCCCAATTTCACGTCGTGCAGAACCGGTTCGACTACGTGCGGAAGGAATTGGAAGCGCGTTACGAGAAGCGGAAATTCCGGGTGCTGATGGACTTGCCCCGTGAGCAGGCGTTAGAAAAGATTGCTGGTATTGATCAGGAGTTCCGCGCCAAAGTCGCGGAATTGGACGAAGCGTTTAACATCATTCTCGATTCCAACGAGCCCACCGTGCTTGCTTCAGGACAGTTCGACAAGCTCTTCGATGTCGCGCGGCAAACTTATGTTGATCCACGCGGCGTGGAACATCCTTTGCTCACCGACGACGAAACCAGATTTTTATCGATTCGGAAGGGCAGCCTCGACGTTCGCGAGCGCCAGCAGATCGAATCGCATGTCGTGCACAGTGTCAACTTTCTTTCGCAGATTCCGTGGACGAAAACCATAAGTGAGATCCCGCAGATCGTGCGCGCTCATCATGAAAAGCTTAACGGCAGTGGATACCCGTTCCGGTTGAAGGGCGATGAAATCCCGGTGCAGGCCCGCATGATGACGATCTGCGATATCTTCGACGCGCTTTCTGCCTCCGACCGCCCTTACAAGAAGGCTCTACCGGCTGAAAAAGCGCTGTCGATCCTGGAGGACTCGGTCGCGCAGCAGGAACTCGACGCCGAGTTATTTCAATTGTTTCTTGAAGCCCGAATCTACGAC
>JADMIO010001436.1_pt1 | contig 12320 bp, 12 predicted proteins | sample 8958161 | NCBI WGS metagenome assembly JADMIO01 (sample SAMN16585339, study PRJNA669376) | soil metagenome | isolation source: Crop rotation soil | place: USA: Cullars Rotation, Alabama | collected 2011 | reverse complement strand
ATGTCCAAGGGCACCATCGACATCCTGATGGAGATCGGCTGGATCAAGATCCGGGGCCGCAAGCGGACCCCCGGCCGCCCGGTCACCTACGGCACCACCGAGGCCTTCCTGGTCCAGTTCGGGCTGGAAAGCGTTGGGCACCTGCCGGGCGTGGACGAACTGAAGGCGGCGGGCTTCCTGGAGGCGATGCCGCCTTCCGGCTTCGATGTGCCGACCCCGTCCGACGAACTGGGCCCGGATGAGGATCCGTACACGGGTGAGGAGCCGGAAGAGCTGGCTACCGGTTCTGTGAATCTGGACGAAGCCTAGGCGCAGGTCTTTTGGGCCGTGAGTTCGTCGCTACGGGCCTGGCGCCCGACGCTCCTGCCCACGTCCCAAAATCCCTCGCGCCTTGCTTGTGGCTGCCGCACATTGTCAGGAGCGATGCAATGAAGCTCTACAGCTATCTGACCGGGCCGGATGACGCGAGCTTCTTCCGTCGCGTGACGGAACGTCTTAATCGCGGCCGGGAGCTCTACGGACCTCCTACATTGACGTACAGCGCCGAGATGAAGCGGGCGATCTGTCACTCGGATGATGAGCTTATCGTGCTGGCAGTAGATACTTCAGCCCATGTGTGAATCCACGCGGCGCCACGGAAACATGATCTTCGTCGTTCAAGACATCTGACTTCAGAACGAGGTTCGGATATTTCCGCTTCTTCAGTCTGCCTTCAAAATCAAGGTTGTCGGCAACAAGGTCGTTTGTCCGGTTGTATTGGTTGGTCTCGTATTCTCCGACGTACATATAAATCTTGGCAGGTAGATCACGGTGTTGAGCGGCATACGTGGCCTCCATACTGAAGATATGATGCTTGTCGTACCAGAATGACGGACTGCCCAAGACGTAACCGCTAAACATGCCGGGATCTGTGAAAAGGATTTGCGCTCCCAGCAGCGCACCATAGGAATGGCCTAGGAAAAGGGCACGCCGAGGATCTGTCCGGTAACGCTGTGCGATGAACGGCATCACACGATCACGCAAATAGGCTTGATACGCTAAACCATGGCCCTGAACGGCACCGGCCGGTGCGCTGCGTGGACCATTGGGTGTCGGTGTATAATCGCGCATCCGGCTCTGCATGCCGTCTTCGCCCTTGGCATAGGATAGTCCAACGAGGATGAAATCCGCGATCTGGGCATGCTCGACATTTAGGCGGCGGCTGATCTCACGGATGACTGGAAATGCGTAATTGGCGTCTGTGACGAAGAGGACAGGATATCGTCGGGATGACTCTTTCTCATACGACGCTGGCAAGCTGACAAAGACCTGATAGCCCCTCTGGGATACTGGGTCCGGCACATCCCAAACCTCAGTACCGACTAGTACGTAAGGGCTGCCGCCACCTAGGTGAACTTTGGCAGGTTGCGTCTGAGCCTGGGTAACATCAATGCCACTCAACAGCCCAACGCCCATAATAGTTGCGCACACGACGTTGGCACACTTCATATTCAAGCCTCCCCTAGGAAAAGCGTCTTGACCAGTCCGCTTGAGTGATCCGGGTTGAATGGTGGTTGAGCGGTCGTGTTTCGACCAGTGGCGGAATGGCCGACCGATCGACTGGCAACGAGCCAGGCGAGGAAGGAAAAAGGCTCGCGTGTTTTTTTCCCTCTCCTTTGCGGAGAGGGCGCTGCGTTCCCATAGGAACGCAGCGGATGGAGGGTTACGGCGCGTTCGCCGCCGCCGCCATCTTGTCTACCGCCGCCTGGAAGCGGGTTTTGCGGCCATCGCGTGCTGCTGCCTGGGCCGCTGCATCACCCACCGCCGTCTGGTTCCAGATCAGGGTGTAGATCAGCTTGGAGTGATGGGCGTCCACCGGCTCCACCGCCAAAGTGCCGTGATAGAAGATCGGCGTGAACGGCTGGGCATAGGTGTAGGAGTGCGCCGTGCGCGCTACCACGTTCTCCACCACGCTGCCCGTGGCAGTAGCGATGGTACGTACCGAGCCCAACTCCCCTTTGCCGGAATTGATGGTGCAGCCCTTTACATCCAGATATTTGGCGATGGCGCACCAGTCATTGCCGCCGATCCGCTCCCACGCAATGTCCGCCTGTTTGTTGAGGTCTGCCGTCAGGGTCAGGGTGGTCCAGTCGGCGGGTTGCGGGGTTTGTGCCTGCACCGGCACGGTGCCAAGCGTCAGCAGCGCCGACGCGATCAAGATGTTCTTCATTTCTTTCCCTCCATGTCAGTTCTTGGCCGTTTCGGACGCTAGTCTTCCAGTTCCACCACCACGGCCTCGCCATTTTCCAGCGCGATGGCCAGATCGCCTTTCCTCAGCGCAATGGCATCCTTGCCGAACACTTCGTTGCGCCAGCCATGCAGGGCGGCGACGCCTTCGTCCTCATTGGCGGCCAGCCGCTCAATATCCTCGGCATTGGCGATCAGTCGCGGTGCCACGCCGGCGGCCTCGGCGCGCAGCCGAAGCAGGGTCTTGAGCAGATCGATCACGGCGGGCGAAGGTTCGCGGCGGCGGCGCTGCTTGTTGTCCGCCATAGCGCCTTCCGGAGGCTGGGCCACGAGCCCTTGGGCGATGGCTTCGAGCAGCCCCTTGCCGAGCTTGGAATTGGCAAAACCTTTTGGCACCGCGCGGATACGCTCCAGCGCGTCCGGCGTCTCGGGCGGATGCGCGGCGATTTCAGTCAGTGCCTCGTCCTTCAGCACCCGGCCGCGGGGAATGTTGCGCGTCTGGGCTTCGTGCTCCCGCCAGGCTGCCAGCGAGGCCAGAATAGCCAGGAAGCGCTTGTTGCTGGTGCGCGGCTTCAGCCGCTTCCAGGCCAGTTCGGGATCGAGCTTGTAAAGCGAGGGGTCCTGCAGGGCGGCGACCTCTTCTGCGACCCAGGCAAAGCGGCCGGTCTTTTCCAGCTTGGCCTTCATCCATTCATAGATCACACGCAGATGGGTGACGTCCGCCAGGGCATATTCCAGCTGCCGTTTGCTCAGCGGGCGATGGCTCCAGTCGGTGAAACGGGCGGATTTGTCGATCTCCACATGCGCGATCTTGCGCGCCAGGGTTTCATAGGAGGCGGCGTCGCCAAAACCGCACACCATGGCGGCGACCTGGGTGTCGAAGAGGGGGTTGGGCAGCACGTCGCCCTGAAGATAGAAGATCTCGATGTCCTGCCGCGCCGCATGCAGCACCTTGACGATATCGGGCCGCGCGATCAGTTCGTAAAAGGATGTGAGGTCGAGGCCGGGGGCAAGAGGGTCAATGATGCCCTCGATGCCAGGGGCCGCCACCTGGATCAGGCAGAGTTTGGGGTAATAGGTCTGGTCGCGCAGGAATTCGGTATCCAGCGCCAAATAGGGCGCATGCGCCAGCGCGTGGACGAATTCCCTAAGCGCCTCATTGGTTTCCACGATCCGCATCGGAAGGTTGATAGCGGATTCGGGACGAAAAAGGACGATTTTAATGAGGCTTGACATGCAACTAAATGGTTGCATATTATCCTGCATGGTCGCCGATGAAGACAAAGTATTCAAAGCCCTTGCTGACGCCAGCCGCAGGCAGCTCCTCGACCGGTTGCACCGGAAGAACGGCCAGACCCTGGGGGAACTTTGCGAGGGCCATGACATGAGCCGGCAGGCGGTGACCAAGCACCTCAACCTGCTGGAGGAGGCCAATCTGGTCGCCACAGCGAAAAGAGGTCGCGAGAAGCTGCACTACCTCAACCCCGTCCCCATCAACGAGATCTACATGCGCTGGATCGGCAAATTCGAGCAGGACCGCGTCCAGGCGCTCCACAATCTCAAGCAAGCCCTGCAGGAGAAAGACCAATGAGCGACGCCCAGAATCAAACAATGACCGAGTTCGTCTATGTCACCTACATCACCAGCACACCCCAGAAGGTGTGGGACGCCATCACCACACCCGAATTCACCCGCCAGTATTGGGCCCGAAACATTGTCTCGGACTGGAAGCCCGGTTCCAAATGGGACATGGAGCGCATTGACGGTACCAACACCGTCAATGTCACCGGCGAGGTGCTGGAGAGCCATGCCCCCAATCGCCTGGTTCTAAGCTGGGTGAACCCTGAAAATGTTGGCAACAGAAACGAATACTCGCGCGTGACCTTTGAGATCGAAACTATGGGCGATGTGGTGCGCCTGAAGCTTATTCACGATCGGCTCGTGGCCGGTTCGGAAATGGCCCAGGGTATTGCGGGGGGCTGGCCGATGGTGCTCTCCGGTCTCAAGAGCTTTCTGGAGACCGGCACGGCGCCTAACATCATGTCGATCAAAGGCTGCACCGATCCCCAGCAGGCGAAGGTTGCCTGAAACCAAAAAGGGCTGATGTCTCAGGGAGGCGTCAGCCCAACTGCCTTGCCCGAAAAACCGGCGGCGTCGAAATATCGCTGTTCGCCAACCTGCTGGAAATTCAGGATCGTGCGCGCGCCGTTCGCTGCGGGCGCGGACTGGATGGTCTTGCGTTGCGCCGTTACCTCGCTTCCGCCCACCAGCGCCTCGCTGATCACCCGCCCCTTCAGCTTGCCTTTGGCCGGCAAGGGGATGCCCGCGATGTGCGCCAGAGTGGGCGCGATATCGGCATTGGAAATGGGGGCCGGGTCGGCATAGCCGGATTTGAAACTTGGTCCGATGGCGGCCATGAAGTTGCGGGTTTCCGCCCGCGACAGCGAGCCATGGCTGCCTTGGCCGGTGGCCAGCGGGGTGTCATGCACGCCCACCGCGCATTGCAGCTTGTTCTCGCACTCCCCGGCGAAGCTGCGGAAACTGACATAGATGGACGGCACCGGCGTCTTGGCTGAGCCGATCAAGTTGAGGTCGCTCATGGACAGCGCGCCGGGGAACTTGCCCAACTTGTCATTGACGAAGATGGCGGCGACATAGTCCTGGGTGGTGAGGAAGTTGACGATGTCGCCCGCCAGCTGCGGCGCGTTCTTCTTGGGCAGATAGATCAGATCGGCGCCGCCATTGCCCACCACCACCGCGTCCGGATTTTTGGGATCGCCCAGCAGGCCCGAACCCATCGACAGCTTGGCGCCGCTGCCGTAATCCACGCTGGCGAAATTCCGCGACGGATCGAACAGGCGCAACTGAAGCGTGCTGGCGAGGTCAACAGCGAGAAAGCCGTTGCTGAGATCGCTGAGCGGCACATCGCCGAACTTGGCCGACGGGCTGGTGGCGCTGGCATGGCTGATGGTGAGAAAGCCATGATCGGCAGTGACGAAGACGTCGGTGGTCTTGTCCAGCCCCTGTTCTTTCAACGCCGTCAGAAGCTCGCCCAGCATGGTGTCGGCGTCACGGGTGCCGGCCTTGCCGGAGGGGCCGTTGATGCCGGGCTCATACTCGCCGACGCTGTCTTTGCCGTTGTGCTGGCTCATGTCGGGATCGCGCGACCAGAACAGCAGGGCGAAGGGCTTACCGGCGGCGGCGAAATGCGGCAGCACGATCCGCGTCGTCGCCTTCATCAGATAAACTTCCTGCTCGATATTGGGCACGGTGTTCTTGGGTGCCTGGGGGCCGACAAAAGCCTGCTTCATCTCGCGGGTGAACCATTGGGGCAGGGCGAAACCGTCCGGGTGTCCGGTATTGTCGTCCAGGATCAGGGTCTCGCTGCCATCGTCGGCGGCAGTGGAATCCAGAATGCGGGTCGGACCCAGCTTGCCGATCACGGCGGTGGAAAAGCCCTGTGCCCGAGCGCGGGCAATCAGCGTCTCCTCATTCAGATAGTTGCCGCCGAATTTCTGGTTCATCTCGGCCAGCACCTGATCATTCTCCAGGGCTGCGATAGGCGATCCGTTGCCCGTGAGCATCGGCGTCGCGGCATAGAGTGTATTGCCGAAATTGCCTGTGTCGCCGATGTAGTGACCGGTGGCGATGGCCGAGGCATTGACCGTGGTGATGGTGGGAAACACCGAATGGCTGTTGGTGAAATCCACGCCTTCGGTCTTGAGCTTATACATGTTGGGCATGTTGCCCGGCTCGACGCTGCCATAGCGCAGCCCATCGGCCACGAAGATGATGATGTTGTGGGGCTTGGGCTGGGGGGGCTGAGCGGAGGCGCAGGCGGCAAACAGGCCCAGCAACAGGCCTGACAACGTTACGATTTTCATGCGTGATTCCCTTCGGACGGGCCACGTTAACCGGGCTTTGTGACGGGAAAAACCGGCCAAATCCGCACGGTTCGCAGATGGTGGGGCCGCCCTTGACCAGCCCCCCATAAACCGCCAAAAACCCTGGCTTTCCCAAGAATTCTGTCGGATTTTCCCCCATGCACGCCTATCGCACTCACACCTGCGGCCAACTTCGCAAATCCGATGTCGGCGCAAGCGTGCGCCTGTCGGGCTGGGTCAATCGCCGGCGCGACCATGGCGGACTGATCTTTCTCGACCTGCGCGATCATTACGGCATCACCCAATGCGTGATCGAGCCCGATGCGGCGGCTTTCGCGCTGGTGGATACGGCGCGCTCGGAATGGGTTCTGACGCTGACAGGCAAGGTGGTCGCGCGCACGCCCGAGACGGTGAACCCGGACTTGTCTACGGGCGAGGTGGAGCTGCGCATCGAAAGCTGTTCGGTGCAGAGCAAGGCTCAGGAATTGCCGCTGCCGGTGTTCGGCGACCATGACTATCCGGAAGAGACGCGGCTGACCTATCGTTTCCTCGACCTGCGCCGCGAGCGGCTCCACAAGAACATCATGCTGCGCGTCAACATCATCACGTCGATCCGTCGCCGCATGATCGAGCAGGGCTTCACCGAATTCCAGACGCCGATTTTGACGGCCAGCTCGCCCGAAGGCGCGCGCGATTTCCTGGTGCCATCGCGCCGCTATCCAGGGCAGTTCTATGCCCTGCCGCAGGCGCCGCAGCAGTTCAAGCAGCTGATCATGGTGTCGGGTTTCGACCGCTATTTCCAGATCGCGCCCTGCTTCCGCGACGAGGACGGCCGCGCCGACCGCTCGCCGGGAGAGTTCTACCAGCTCGATCTGGAAATGAGCTTCGTTACCCAGGACGATGTCTTTGCCGCCGTTGCGCCGGTGCTGGCCGGCGTGTTCGAGGAATTTTCCGGCGGCAAGAAAGTGACGCCGCACGATCAGTTTCCGCGCATTCCCTATGCCGAAGCGATGCTGAAATACGGCACCGACAAACCGGACCTGCGCAATCCGATCGAGATCGTTGATGTCAGCGACATCTTTGGCCGCGTTGAGGTGGAATTCAAAGCCTTCAAGAACAAGACGGTGCGGGCGATTCCGGCGCCCGGCGCTGGCCCGCAACCGCGCAGCTTCTTCGACAAGCTCAATGAATGGGCGCGAGGCGAGGGCGCGGCGGGCCTGGGCTATGTCCAGTTCGAAGACGATAACGGCTCGCTGGTTGGCAAGGGCCCCATCGCCAAATTCATTCCGGCCGCGACTTTGGCCGACATGGCCAAGGCGGCGAAGGTAAAGGCTGGCGATGCCCTGTTCTTCTCGGCCGACGCCAAGGCCGAACGCGCCGCCAATCTGGCAGGCATGGCGCGCACCCGCATCGGGCGCGAGCTGAACCTGATACCCGACAATGAATACAAGTTCTGCTGGATCGTGGACTTCCCCATGTATGAGTGGAACGAGGACGACAAGAAGATCGACTTCTCCCACAATCCTTTTTCCATGCCGCAGTTCGACCGTGAGAAATTCCTCGCCCTCGACAACACTGACAACGACACCATCCTGGGACTGAAGGCCTATCAGTACGACATCGTCTGCAACGGTTATGAATTGTCGTCAGGTGCTATCCGCAACCACGATCCCGATGTGATGCTGAAGGCTTTCGAGATCGCGGGCTATGCGCGCGAGGAAACGGAAGAGAAGTTCAAGGGCATGATCAACGCCTTCCGGCACGGCGCTCCGCCGCATGGCGGCACCGCGCCCGGTATTGACCGTATCGTGATGCTGCTAGCCGGCGAGGAAAACCTGCGCGAGGTCACCATGTTCCCCATGACCCAGCAGGCCCAGGATCTGCTGATGAACGCGCCCAGCCCGGCCAATGCCAAGCAACTTAAGGAATTGCATCTGCGGGTGGTCTATCCGGAAAAGTAGATGGGTCGCGCGCCGATGTGAATTCCTGCCGGAGGTGGCACGATGGCGTTCGAATCCATTGCTCCTGTTCTGATCTTCTGTGCATTGATCGCGACGTCCTTCACGGCAATGGGCGTTCGCAACCGATTGCCGGCACATTGGCGCGATGAGGCAACCAGTGCCACCATCCAGATGGCCGCCGCTCTTTTCTCGGTTCTGGCCGCACTGGTTGTCGGACTGATGCTGAACTCGGCGAAAAACACATTTGAATCCGTCGACCGCAATGTCCATGTGTATGCGACGGAACTGATCCTGCTGGACCGGACCTTGCGGCAATATGGTCCCGAAGCCATGGAGGCTCGCAAGCGCCTGCTGGCTTATGCGCGGCAGGCCGTTCAGCGGGAGCCGTCCGGCGATACGGGAGTTCTGGCGGACGAGACCCTGGAACAGCCTCTTGAAGCGGTAGGAGACGCCCTGGATTCCCTGAAGCCGCCGGACGAGCAGCACGCCGATCTCCGCAGTGACGCCCGGCAGCAGTTTCAGAAGTTGGTCGAAACGCACTGGACTCTGGTCCAGCAAGCCGAGGGGACCATTCCACCCCCGCTGATCGTTCTGCTTGGTGCCTGGCTGGTCGCGATTTTTGGCAATATCAGCTATCGGGCGCCGTTCAACTTCATCGCGGTGGTGACGCTGGTGATATCGGCGATCCTGGTTTCTGCGGCGATATACCTGATACTGGATATGGATGTGCCCTATAGCGGGACCATCCACGTACCGCTGCAGCCGATGGGGCGCGCGATCGCGCAATTGCAGCACTGAACGGCAAATACAAAGAGCGGCAATACCGGGCTAAAGCTGTGTGTTGACGATGATCCAGATATTGTTGCCTTGTACGGCGTTGCGGGCAGCGAATTCCCATTGCGTCCGCAACCGAACCGCCCATCCCTCCGCGACCATGGCGCTTATCTCCGGCCCGATACCATAATACCGATAGCGTCCCGTACTCTGACCACCCATTTGTGTCGTCACCTGCCACGTTCCAAATCCGGAAATTCCGGCGTCGAAAGTATAAGGCCCCAGCCGCAACACTTTTCCGACGCCCCAGTCGATATCGAAATTGTTGCCTGGCCTGATCCCTGTACCGGACTGTTCGAAATTCTGCTCGAGCCGCGCAACCGCCGAGAGGCTCCAGTCGCGCCGGTTGCCGCCTGGATACCAGACACCGCCGGCGGAATAGATCAATGACCAGAAACCGGAGCCGCGATTGGCGGTACTGCCGGGACTGAACCGGCCTGATGGGGTCCAGACCGACAGTTGCAGCTGATAGTCGAAGTCGGAAGCGACGCCATAGAGCGATACGGGCGTGACGATGATATCGCCCAGTGCGAAATCGGCGCTTCGCGTCTCCTGACTGTCGGGATTCAGATTTCCTGTCGCGAAGGGAACGCCGACAAGCGCACCGAAATTCATTCCTGCAATCTGCGCCTCGGATGTCCACCCGGCCATGACGATGTTGGCGTAGCGATCCTCTCCTTTCACCCCGGCAGTCTGCCCATTCTCGTCTTTGACATCGAGGTTCGAGAACAGCCGGTTGAAGTCCGTAATCGACCAGCCGGGGCTGGCGGCCGCGCCACCGCGCAATCCGGTTTGTCCGGGCGGATAGTGACCATGCACGGGCGTCTGTGCCACGGCGGGAAAGGCGAGCGCGAGGATCGCGAACGCGAGAATGGGGCCAGGTCGATGATCGCTCACTTTGCGGTCACGATGTTCCTCCAGAAGCGCTCCACGCTTTCATCGACCCCGAACAGGGTGCTGAACACGGTCGAGTCGACAAACAGAATATCCCCCGCGCGCTTGCCCTCCGGCGGAACCCACAGGAACGTGTTGAACTCGCGGTTGCCGGCCTCAGTGAAGGGATGCGGTTTCGAGAGATCGATCGGTTGCCGGCCTAGCACTTTTACCGACCCTGTGTCGGAAGTGACGGCGTAGTGCGGCAGATGCATGTGGAAATTGAATGCATCCACGCCATTCAGCCAGCCGCGTGTATCGGCATCCCGGTCAACGGAAAGTGGCACTGGCCGCCGTGATCCGGCAACGAGCGCCGGACGGAGACCGTAGCGGTTCTCGACCGGAAGGCCGAGCCCCCTTATCAAGCTGCGCGTGTATCGCCCGAAACGTTGCTGGCGCGGCACCAGCGGATCGCCATGATGGGCATGCTCCATGGCGCGTTCTTTGGGATCGTCCGAGGCGCCCACATCGTGGTGCGGTCCCAGCACCAGCGTGGTACCTTCGCGTGCCAGAAAAGCCTTCAGTGCCTCGATTTCCGCCGGCTCGGCTTCCTGGTCGGTAACCAGGTGATCAAGACCGAAGACGAAGAGCGTGTCGGTATCGTCGAGCACGCGACTGTCGAGCGGTAACCGGTATCCGGCATGGTCCACACGTTGGAAAACGGCCACTGGATAACCGGTTGCGGTGCCCGCGCTGGCCTGGAATGGCTCCCAGGCTCGAAAGAAAAGTTCCAGCGCGCCCGCAATCCCTTGCGAGAACATCAGCGGATCGCCATAGGGCGGGGCCTCATAGGCAGGCCAGGCAACCCGGCGGACTTCGGTCATGGTTGAGAAACGGTTGTCCATGACGGTTATGTCGCGATTGGCTTCGCCGGGGTAGCTCCATGACACATACATGCTGACGCGCCGTTTGCCGGCCACGTATTTGCGTGGAACGTGAAGCTGGTTGTAGGTGCGAGCCGGGCTTGTCATGGACGTCTCCTAGCTGGTCTGGGCTCCATTCGCGAGGAAACGCAGCCCTGCGATACCCGGCAGGAAGAAATAGGCGCCGCCGCGCACTGTCGTGAATGAGGGCAATCTGGTGATCTTCTTGCGGATGGGGCGCTTGGGTATTGTCATATCGAAGCTCCCGTCCTGTGTGCCAAAGATGGGGTCTCGCTCGTTGCCGAGCTCATGAAATTCGGGATCATTGGTCCAGACATTCATGGCAAATTCGAACTGACGCGCCAGTGAGGCGCAGCCGACGAACGCCGCCACGCCGCGCTCAAGGCCGTCCTCCGGCTCGCCTTCGGGCAGCGCAGGTCCGTAGGTGCCGCCACGCCGGATCATCCGGCGCCGCTCGATATTCTCGTCCGTATCACGCGGATTCATCCGCCGGATATGGGCGCCCAGCGGGCAGGCATAGCCGTGAGGATCCATTTTTTTATAGTTGAAGTCGTTGGCGCGGTTCTTGTCCGGGGCGATGGAAGGATCGTCATGCTCGGGAGCTAGCACCAATGGCGCGCCGCTTCGCCACCGGCCCATCAGTTTCGCGGCGATGAGTTCCTGTCCCTCTTGTGTCTCGCCACCCTGTTCGCGCAGGAAATCCCGGAAGCGTCCGACATGCTGTTGCAGCCGCAGATAGGCAATATAACTGCCATTGCGCGAAAGGATTTCGGGCTGGGGCAAGGCCGGGAGCAGGCCAAACTGGTCGGGATACCCAAGAAAGAACTCGCCGGCCTTGAGCAGCGGCCCCGATCCGGGCGTCGGCTCATATCCTATTCCCTCGACGGGCGGCTCCGACAGCCGGTCACGATAGCCGAAATGCTCATGGGCATGAGTGAAGGGCGGGATGGCGGCAAGATCCAGGCTGGACAGCACTTCCACCCCGCATTGTGCGACGAACTTTTCATGCTCGCTCCTGCACCGTTCCCGTTCCGGAATATCCTTCGCAAACAGGATCGCGATGGCATGGAGCTTCGGGCTGGCAAGGCCGCCGACCCAACGTTCGGGAGCATTTTTGCCCGTGGTGCCGAGCATCTCGGCCCGTGCCGCCATGCCGAGGCGGAATTCCTCGGGAAACGTCGCCAGCGACGCCTCATCGACGCCCATCGCGCGCAAGCCGTTCCAGGTGAACGCCACCGTTACCCAGCGGGAGTCCTTCTCGGATCCGACGGCCTTGGCGTTCCCGACTTTTTCCAGGATACCGGACAGCCATTGCCGGCCCTGGCGCGCATTGTGGAAGGACAGAAATTCATACCGCGCCGCCATGGCGGGTGTGCGGGCGACGAGAAAGTGCTGGACATCGTGAAGCTCCAGCATTGCGTCCTCATGCGTCACTGCATCTGATCCAGCATCTCTGAGAAGGCGCTTTTCAGCCGCAGGGCCTTCTTGATTTCGTCCGCGGTGACGTAGGGATATTCGCCATATTCCAGGAAGCTTGGCCGCTGGTGCTCGCTTTCCAGCACAGTGGGATCCGAAGCTTGGAATTCACGTGACTTGAA
>JADMIO011201784.1_pt1 | contig 12324 bp, 14 predicted proteins | sample 8958161 | NCBI WGS metagenome assembly JADMIO01 (sample SAMN16585339, study PRJNA669376) | soil metagenome | isolation source: Crop rotation soil | place: USA: Cullars Rotation, Alabama | collected 2011 | reverse complement strand
ATCACCAGATCGTCCAGGCCGATAGGCGCGGCATCGCCCGATAGCTGGATGTTGCCGGTCGCGCCGTCGGGCCGGCCCACGGCAAGCGCGGCGATCACGGCTTCTCGCGGCATCGGGTAGGCGTAGAGGGTGACGTTGCTGGCGAAAAGTTTCCCCATTCCTTCAAGCAGGCTGCCGGTGAGCCCGCGATAGAAGTGGGCTTCCATGATCCGCGCCGTCATGGCAACGCCGCCCACCAGTCGGATCGGCTCGGCCGTGTATCGACGCAGGAGTGGCACGAGGCGAAACGCTTCGGCGACGTCCGTCACCAACGCGGGGAGGACGCGCACCATCTGTTTCACTCGCGCCAAAATCGTCGCATCGTCGGGCGCGTCGTCGTCCACCGCGGGATGCAGCGTCATCTCGAGGATGCCCTGCGGATCGCGCGCCAGCGGCGCGGCGCCGGCTTCGCTCCGCAGCTTCCGATCGGCCGAACGCATCATCGCCGCGTGAAACGATTCGATCTTCTCGAACCGTCCGCGGTCCACCAACAGCGGGCGCTTACGCAGAACACTGGACGGCTCGACGACCCGAAACGACGTATCGAACGCGATCGCATGAGCCATCCCCTCACGCAGCAACCCGACGCACCACGCCCGCGGATCCTGCCCCGCCCACGCAGGCCCGGCGAAATCCAACACGTCGATCTCGATTCGTTCGATTCCCAAGCCGCCCCGAAGACATTCAAGAAACGCCGCGGCCGAAGTGCGGGCATGATGCGCTGCGTAGAGCAGATTCACGCCGAGAATACCCAATGCCTCCTGCTGCGCCATCGCATTGGCGTCCATCAGATTGACGTGAAGCAGCAGATCGGACGGCACGGAGAGCGGTTCGATCTGGAATCGCAGACCGAGCCAACCGTGCTGCTCGTTATCGCCCTTAAAGTTCCGCGTCGCGACGGTGTTGGCGAACGCGAAGAATCGCGACCTCGCGCCGCGAGAAGGCCCCAGCCGCTCTACCAAGTGGGAGTATTCGTGATCTAGCATCGCCGCCAGACGCTCGCGCGACACGTAGCGCGTCCCGGCGCCGTAGACGTCGTCGCTGACGGCCTTGTCGTAAGCGCTGATCGTCTGCGCCACAGTGTTCGACGCCGCACCGACGCTCAGAAACCACCGCGCCACCTCCTGCCCGCCGCCAATCTCCGCAAAGCTGCCGAAAATCGAATCGTGCAAATTGATGGCCAGCGCCCGCGAGTGCGTGTCGCTCGTGTCGCTGACAGGCTTGTTGCTCATCAGGAACCTCCCGTCGCCGCAGTATATCACCCGATGAGAGAGCAGCGTCGGCGTTTCATCGCGCGGTTAGGTTGACTGTTACGTCGGTCCCGCACTCCGGACAACGGTTGGGTGCACGGAGGTCGTAACCGAAGGTGACGCAGCGACCATGCCGATTCCGCCTCCCGTCACCGACCAATTCATCGCGGACAATTGCTGGTTTCGCGGGTAAAATGGGGTGGATTTCCTCGCGGTGGGTCGGTCGATCTGCCCGGAATTTCACATCTTCTTGAGGGAGGTTGTCATGGAGATTTCCGAACGCAAGCTGGCGGCGAATCGGCGGAACGCATTGTCTTCGACGGGGCCGCGGACGCGCAGGGGGAAGGCTCGGGAGGCGCGGAACGCGGTGTTTCATGGGATGTTTTCGCGGACGCTCGTTCTGCATCGCGAAAGCAGTTTGAGGTTTCGGAAGTTGCGGGATTCGATTGTGTCGCGCTTTGATCCGGCCGACGCGTTCGAAGAGACGCTCGTCGCGCGGATCGTCGCAGATTCCTGGAAGCTTCAGCGGCTTCATCGCGCGGAGTGGATAGTGTACGGCACTCGAGAGCAGGAAGTGCGATTCGATCACGCCGATGCGGTTGACGCGAAGGCGGAAGAGAATCGCAAGTATGACTACCCCGGCGGCGCCGCGCACCGCCCGCGGACCAGTCGGCGGGAGGCGGAAGGATTGCTTCCGCTACCGAGCACACTCAGCGGCGATGAGGTCATGGCGGTCTTGTTTGAAGATGAAAAGCAGGTGCTCGATCGGTATCAGAAGTATGAGATGCGATTGGAGATGAGCATTCTCCGCTGCGAGCGGGCGCTGCGGAAATGTCGCAAGGATCGCTCCAGCGAAGACGTTGACACGACAGGTGTTCCGGATTTTCATGCCACGGGCGACGACTCGACGCAGGCCGTCAAAGGTTCGCCCGTTCTTCCGTTCGAGGAGAACACCACAGGCGGGACTTCGGCGAGCGCAGTCGAGCCGTCGCGCGTGCCCCCGAGGAGAACTGACGAGAGTGACCGTGGCGTGGGCAACCCGCCCACGTTGCAACTCGCCAATCAGAATCGGCCGTCTCAAGAGGACGCCGGCGAGACCCCCACATCACCAACTTCAGACGCCGCCTCGCCCGACGTTTCACCGGAAATTGACGCCATCTCAAATATCAAAAACAAACCCACCGGTTTTCCGCCGCCAACTCCATCACCCGCCGAGACTTCTAACCGTTTAAACACCTACCATCGAATTGACAGTTTCGACGTGGAAACGTCTAATCCAACGTTCGACTCGCGTCGCGCAGGAGTGGCGGAATTGGCAGACGCGCAGGACTTAGGATCCTGTACCGAAAGGTGTAGGGGTTCGACCCCCCTCTCCTGCATAGCATCCGCGAACAAAACCGGGTGATAGTCGTTTTGTACGAGGAGTTTTTATGCGATCGCTCAAACTATCGCTTCTACTCGCCTTCGTCATCGGGCTTGGCGTTAGCGCTCGGGCCGACACGATCTTTGTCGGCAACCTGCCGTACAAGGACGTCAAGATCAAAGGGATTAAGGGCGAGGACATCGTCTTTCAAACCTCGGGCAATGAAACCTCCAAGCCGATCAAAAGCGTCACCCGGTTGCAGTTGACCGATGACCCGGCGCTAAGCGCCGCCGAGGAAGCGTACGCCAAGCAGGAGAACGAGAAGGCGGTCGACGGGTATCTCAAATCGCTTCGCAGCAGCAGCAAGGAATGGGTGAAGGACTGGGCCGCGGCGCGTCTGCTCGATGCCGCGGGGAAGGCCAAGCGGTTCGACGCGCAAGTGACCGCGTTCATCGCGATGATGCAGCGCGATTCCGCGACCGCGATCAAGAACAAGCCGGAAGTGCCGCAGGAAAAAAGCGCCTTCCTCGACACCGCCGCCACCGACGTGCAGCGCGTCGTCAACGAAGTGAAGCTGAGCGAAGAAGCCAAGCAATCGCTGCTCGCGTTCCTGCTGGAAATCAACCGCGCCCGCGGAGATCAGAAAGCCGTCGGTGAAACGGTTGAACAGCTTGCCAAGCTCGACGGATCGAGCACATCGTCCGGTGGAGGCGCCGGCGGCGCCGACACGTCTGCGAACACCAAAGCGCTTGCCGCGCTGAAGCTCGGCATCGCCAACGTCGCCTTCGAGAAGAAGGATTACGCAAAAGCGATCGAAACCATCGAGCAGAATCGCGGCGTGTTCCTCGATGCCAAGGAGCAAGCGGACGCGCTGTGGATTCTCGCCGGCTCAAAACACGCGCTGGCTCAGGCGAAGAACGACCCGAAAGAAATGAAAGACGTCGCGCTGTCCTACATGCGAATCGTCGCGAACTTCAAAGACGCGCCCAACGCGCCGCACGTTCCCGAATCGCTCCTGGCGACGGGCGAGATTCTCGAAAAGCTCAACGACACCGAAGGCGCCGTCAACCTCTACACCCAACTCTCCACCGCCTACCCCGAAAGCGCCGCGGGCGCGAAGGCGAAGGAAGGACTTGCGCGGCTGAAACCGGCGAAGCAGGGATAGGAATAGTCATTGGTCATTGGTCATCGGTCCTTTGTATTTGATGGTGGGCGCGACCCGGCAGCTCATGCTTGCTCCTGCATTCGAGAAATAGCATGCAGTGCCGGTGGGCGTTCACTTTCCAATGCAACGGACAAAGGACCAATGACAAATGACTAAGGAAGCATTTTAGAATGTACAAATTCATGAAACGTAACCAGCGGAAGATGCTTGCCATCTTTGCGGCTGGGTTGATGGTGGTTTTTATCTTGCCCACGACGTTTAAGGGCTCGCAGGGGAACGGTGCGCGCAACGATCGCACCGTGGGACGTGTGGCGGCGTACGATGCCGATTTCAAAGCGTCGGATCTGGCGATGGCCAAGGAGGACATCGAAATCCTCTCGCGGCTCCCGCTTCGCGGAACGAGTTTGCCCGCCATCTTTATTCTCGCGTCGATGCAGGACGTGCAGCGCTATTACATGATGATGAGCTTCGGCCAGGCCGGCGCGCCGCCGGCGCCGATCCAAGAGCTCATGACTCATCCCGAGCTGCTCGCCATGCTCGAGAAGGAAGCTCGCCTGATGGGCGTCTCCGTCAGTCCTGACCGTTTGGGAACAGTGTTGGCGAACGAGATCGTCATTCCCGAAACGCTCGATGCCGAGACGAAGGATCGCTATCGCCTGGCGGTGGCGAACTTGTTGACGGTGCAGGCGGCGTTTGACCGCACGGCGAGCAACATTCACATCTCCGAGCCGATGAAGCGCCGCAGCCTGGCGCAGTTCGATCAGAAGCTGACGCTCGACATCGTCGAGTTTCCGACGAAGGACTATCTCGCGAATGTAGCAGCGCCAACCACGCAGCAGGTGGCGAATCAGTTCGAGAAGTACGCGAACGATTCCGCCGACGGCGGCGATCCGAAGGTGAACCCGTTCGGTTTCGGCTATCGCTATCCGAACCGCGTGAAGCTGCAATACATCACCGTGAATCGCGACGCGGTGCGGGAATCGATCAAGCCGACGAAGCTGACCGAGGATGAGCAGTACAACTGGGAAGTTTCCGCCAACAAATACTACGCGGCGAACAAGGCCCTTTTCACTACGACGCAACCCAGCACAAAGCCGAGCGGCGTGCCGTTCGCGCTGGATGCAACATCGCAGCCGACGAGCGGGCCTTCGATCAAGCCGTTTACCGAAGTGAAGGAGGAGGTCATCTCGCGGCTCGTGCGCGACGCGACCGACAAGAAGATCGAGGCGATTCAGAACAAGATCAGCTCGAAGCTCGCGAGCGATTGGCTGACGTACTCGCAGATCGCGACGACTTCGACCACGAAGGCGTCGGCGGCGATGACGTCGTTCGGCGTGCCGTATAACAGCTACGAGTATCTGCAGGCGCTGGCCGCCGACATCCAGAAGCAAGACGGCGTGCTGCCGCAGGTGACGAGCGTCGCGGACGATTTCAAGACGGTCGATCAGCTCACGGCGCTGCCGGGTATCGGGCGATCGCACTTCAACAATCAGCCGTTCGGCGTTTACGCGATCGGCGCCGCGGAGGCGTTTGCCCCGCCGGCGATGAAGACGTCGTCGAACGCGCTGCATCTGTATCAACCGTCGCGGCCGGTGCGGGATGATTTGGAGAACGTCTACGTGTTTCGACTGATGGCGACGGATCCGTCGCACACGCCGCTGTCGGCTACGGAGGTTGCCGGCAAGGTCGAGATGGATTGGAAGCAAGCAACCGCCTACGACCAGGCTCGCACCGCTGCCAACCAGTTGATCGCAACGGCAAAGACGTCCGGCAATCTGAAATCCACCGCGGAGGCGGCCAAGAAAGCCGTCATCACGGCGGGGCCGTTCGACGGCCTTCGCGCTCGCGACATCCCCGGCTTCAGCGTGAGCGACAACATCTCGCGCATGCTGTTCCTGAAAGGCGCCGTGGATCTCTTAGGCTTCGCCACTCCCGAGAATCCGCGGCCCATTCGCGTCATCGAACTTCCGCGAGAAGGCAAGGTGCTGATCGCGCAGCTCGCGAAGGTGGAACCGGCGTGGAAACCCGACGCGCAGTACGCCGACGAGATGCAGATCTCCGAACAAATCCGCCAGGAGTTCGAGCGGCAACTGCGAGTCGAGTGGTTCGACTACGACAACGTCGTCGCGAGGCTTCGCTACACCGCCAACGAGACCGAGGAAGGGTCGTCGGAAAAACCCCTCCCGAAAAATCCCACAGGCCCCCAGGAGCCCATGCCCCGCCTATGATCAAATCGCCGCCAAGCCCCGCGAGCCGCACGGAGACGCTCGCGAAACCTTGACAGCCACCCGAGCGTCGCTACATTGCCCCCTCGCTCGAAAGCCGCGCCATTAGCTCAATTGGCAGAGCAGCTGACTCTTAATCAGCGGGTTGTAGGTTCAAGTCCTACATGGCGCAATAGTTATGAACGTTTGATCCCGCCGTGCTACCCCCGTGCTACTGACCTGAAAGGGGTTCGGAATGCCTTATTCCGCCACTGTCGTGAACGTGATGATTGCGTCGCCTGGCGACGTCGCCCAAGAACGCATCAGCCCGTACATCCGAGTAGCGTTGACGACCAACAATACAAAGCGCTCCAAGAATTTCGGAAAGAATGCCAGCAGATGGGGCTGATTGAAACGTACGACTCATTGAGCGAATTCACCGAAAAAGTCAGGCGCCAGTTGGCGCAAACAATGGTCCGGAGTTTCAAGGAAGTCGGCAGAGGACCCGGAGAATCGACTGCTCTTCCGACTTCGCAACCACAAGCCCCCGCTCTTTCCAAAGAAGCAACAGCTATGCTTTTGGCTGCTGCGTCAGACCAAAGCGGCACCATCTTGTATATTCGAACACTCGGTGGCGCGCTCGTTCAAGCAGGCCGCAAAAATCTTATGGATGAGGGTCAGGGTGCGCGAGTGGAAGCGAAGTGGAAGGCGGCGATTGACGAGTTGTTTGGCAATGGGCTAATCGAACCGCGTGGCGTTAAAGGGGAAGTGTTTGCCGTAACGAATGCGGGATACGAAGTTGCCGAATTGCTGAAGGGCAGTTCCGATTCGTAGCAGCCGTTCGTTTTTCAACAAACCAATCTCAGAATCAAACGTCGCCGCCATCGCGTCCGCGCCGTACTCTCGCGGTGTGGACTCTCGCGATATCACTCCGAAACAGGCCGAACGCGTTCGCCGGAACGTGTTGCCGCCGCTGCGCTACTTCTCGAAATTGCTTGAGCGAATGAACCGTCTCGGCTTTCCGCCGAATGATCCGTGGTATGTCGCTGCGCTTCAGGCCCGCAACGCCCTTCAGTCGATGCACGTTGTTGCGCACTACTCGACGGTCGAACACGGTGTCGGACGGACGCCGCGCAGCCTTGCTTTACAAATCGCGGAGCGCCTCGAAAAGTGAACTCAATCTCGCCGGTGTTGCTCCGCACTTGCCCGCGGTACGGGTTGCGCGTGCCGGTAGCGAGCGTGACGAGCCAAGTAAACATCTCCGCGTTGTGGCGTTTGGGTAGCATCGTTCAACCTCAAAAGAATCGGCGCAGCTATTCACCGCGCCGATCCTGAATCATTTCTTCGCGATCTTCCTGAGATGCGATTCAAAGAACTGGTTTAAGAATCTTCCGATCGGCCTGTGACGCCTTCGCGATAGCGCCCACAATGCCGCCGATGTTTCACGATTGAGCGTTAATTCCGCGCTCGGCTTGGCGGGATTGCCGACGATGAGCCGGATGAGGGGATCGGTTCGTTTCATCGGTCGACCCTCCCCTTGTCCTTCGCTTGGATCGCGTCGGCCAATGCCTGCGGTCGTGTCGGGCATCCTGCGTAACAACTGCCCGCGAGACAAAGCAACGTGTTGTGCGCCTTGCCCAGAGAATCAATCAGCGCCTTTGTCAGCGCATGCTCTGGTGAGTGCGGGTAACAACTGGCGTTGGCGCACTCGGCATCATCGAGAAGCTGATTGACTTGGCTTGCCATCGCGAGCGATGCCCGCGCAACCGGGTTAGTGTCGATTTCTGGAACGGGTGTCGAGATGACGAGCGCCTGCTTGGCGTTCCACATTTCTTGCGGGGTGTCGGCGCTCGCGTACGGCAAGCGCTTGCCATACCAGACAGGCCCGGTGCTGCCGGTGACACGAAAGTAAATCGGCTTCTTCTTCTGGTGCACAACCACGATGCAGCCGGGGAACATTTGATTCCCCTTCGCGTCGAAAGTTGTGCGGCGCTTACTGGCGTGTGGCTTGGTGGTGTTCTTCATCGTGCCGCCTCCCTCTTCCGCCAGAAAGCCAGCCGTCGGATTCGAGCGTCGTAAATGTCTAAGACGCGCACGCTGCATTGAGTATCGCCGTCGTCCAGATGCGTATCGAAGTTGTCGCAATCAGAGTCCGCCTCCGAGCCGATGAGAGTGGCGCGTAAGACGTTGACGCGATCGATGAAATCGGAATCGAATCTCACGCCGCGGATACGCAGCACGTCGAAAAGGTAAAGCCATTCGCCGAACTCTTCCGAGAGCGGTTCATAGTCGGCGGCGGCCACAGCATCGCACACCGCGAGAAACTTCTCCCACAGTGGAACAAGCGATCGGCATTCCTCCACCGATACCGCGGCATCGACACGCCCCTGTAGCTCGTCGGGCAAGCCCACGCGTATCCATTTGCCGACGTTGAAGGATGGGTCGTTAGAAACAAAGCGCCGCGTTTGAATAGCGGGCGCACGAGAAGCGTGTAACATAGAACCTCCAAGGTTGTGCCCCGTCGCCGGTCCTCGTCCAAAAGTTCCGCGGCGGGGCATGACTGTTGATGGGGGCGAAGTGTAAACTCTAGAGTTGTCGTGTCAACTCTGGCGTAGACATAGTTGGTGAAAACGCTAAAGTGTACTTATGCAAACCGCCGCTCTTGAGAAGGTGCCACTCGACTGCGAGAAGATTAAACAGCTTCGCGAGCGTCTCGGATTGTCTCAAGCGGATGCCGCCGTCAAAGCTGGCTTCAAAGCAGGTCGGCAATATTGGTACAACATCGAGAGCGGCCAGCGCATCAACATCAAGATTGAAACTCTCGAGCGCATCGCCGCCGCCCTTGGCGTGAAGGCGAAAGACTTGCTGAAGTGATTGCCCCGCCTGCCCGATGTCATCGCTTTTCAAAGTAACATGCTGGTACTTTGATCTTTGACGGCAACTTTCCGTCAACCTGCTGGCGCGGATTTTCGATGCGCGTCCTGCATAAGATTCGCTCATGCGGACGTATGCCAAGCCATTGAAGAAAGCCGTGGCGCTTTCGCCGCGAGCGATCAAATCTGACTTGCTCCCGGCGCTCGAATGGACGATCGCGATTGACGAACAGCGCAAGCTCGATGCGTTGCCCCAGCGGTCGAAGTATGGTCTGGTCGAAGTCGACGGCAGCGGGTGCGAAGTTATGTGTGTACGGCTCGAACGGATTAAAAAGCGAAACGAGAAGCCACTCGTCATCGTGATCCGCTTTGACGGCATCGAGCGTTGCGGCGGGAAGGATTGCAAGAAAGCCGTGGTGGCGATCCGCTGATGCCCTACAAAGGTTTGCCACGTTGTCATTGCGGCGCGTGCGACTGGCTCGCCCTGAGCTTCGCGAAACAGTCTGCGCGGGTAAAGTGTCGTGAGTGTGGTCATGTGAGGCGCACTCAATCGGTGCGCGGCATCGAGCAACTCAAGGCGCAGACGCAGCCGAAAGAATCCAAAGCGCCGGTTATTGTCGAACCCCTTCCGAATAATTGACGCCCGCCGACGTGCTCCTGATGATGGTGCACAAAGCGAAAGGGGAAGTGATGAAACGTAATCTTACGATACTCGCGATGCTGCCCGTGATTCTCGCCGCTGCGCCGGCCACAACGCGGACAACGGCCCCATCCGATGAAAGCGCAGATTTGCGGCGCATTGTCGCTCGGCTTCAAAAAGAACTCGCCGAAGCAAAAGCGGAAATTGCCACGCTACGCAAAGCAAACGAATCGCTCGCTGACAAGCTGATCGAAGCCGCGAAGGCCACACCCAAAAAGCAGCAACCGGATGACACGCCCGCTATTTCAAAGGGGATGAAGTACGACGAAGTTGTCGCAGCCTTGAATGCCCCCGATGTAACGAGCGATTCTGACGGTGGCGCGAAGGTTTGTATTTGGCGGTGGTATTATCAAACCGAAGAATTGAGGCAACTCGGAAAAGTCATTCGACGCGCTGGTGTTCCAAGGGTGGTACGCGAACTTCAAATAACCTTTGTTGGTGGCGAATCGACAAATATTCAGGATTCGAAAACCAAAGAGTACGACGAGTATCGCAAGCAAGTGTATCGAAAGTGAATCACTATGGCGTGCCCGCATGTCCGCGCCTATCGCGAATCCATGCCCGCAAACACCCACACGCCGTTGATGCGCTCGTAGACACTCCCGTCGATGGTTAGCGTGGTTGGATCGTTCGGCGAGGGTTGCGGCGCGAAGAGTACGCGCAGCTTCTGGAAACAATCGGACTGCTCATCGAATGTCCACCTGTCCCCGTCCACGCGGACAGCGCAAGCTCGCATCATTTCGACGTAGCCATCTGGTCGATTCTTCGATTCGAGAAATTGACGCGTAAACGTGATCATGGTGCGCCCTCGGCATAAATCGCCGCAGCTTGCTCGTCGGTAAGCAGACACGAGAAGATGCGAAGGTCATCAATGAAGTCGTTGCCGACCGAGAATTGAAGGTCTTCGAGCGTGGACGCGAAATTTGCGTATCCCGTTCCAGAGGCGTCCAACACTTCGTTGAAGTAGATTCTGCGGCGGCCGTCCGACGCGCGATGGTTCACGCGCACGAAGACATAATCGTCCACCGGGAAATTGGACGACGAGACAAGCTGGTCATCGCCCGACTTACTGAACGCCAGCTTGTTCGGCGTGTGCGGGTCGCTCGCGCCGTAAACGACGACGACCCACGCATGGTTAGCCGGGCCGGATGTTGCGCGCTGCAACGGCGTGATGCCGCCTGAACTAGACCGCTTGAGCCAGAACGTGATTTCGGCGTCCGTCGTCAGGTCCAACTGCGGCGACGACGGAACGGTCACGTATCCGCCTGCGCCTCCGCTCAGGGCGTTGCCGATGACACCTGAGACAAACGATGCGGTTGAATGCAGAGTACCCGTGTGGCCGTTGCCAGAGCTATCCGCGGTCGTCGTGCCGCTGGCTTCGTCGTACTTATGCCACAGGACGAGACAGCAGCCGGTGCAATCGGGAGCTTCTGTCTGTGGGTCCGGTGGCGAGGGGTCACTATTGTCAATCAGCGTCCAGACGCCATCAACGAATTCCCACGTCGCGCAGGGTTCGCCGCATTTGCACTCATCATCCGATACGTTGATCCATTGGAAAGTGCAGCCAGTGCCATCCTCGGCGATCTTCGTCCACTCTGATGATTGGCTGCCGGGGGCGTTCGTGCAGTGGCCTTGCGCTTCCCGTTGTAGCTCAACCGCGCCCCAGCCATCAGCACACGTCCACCGCTGAAGATATCGCCACCGGCACTTCTTCGGCGTCGGCGTGCAGACTTCATCGCTACCCCACGACAACGCGGCCGTGCCGCCGGCGATGGGCGCTTCGTTGGGCGTCGTAACGAGATGATGGTTCGTTCGCGGATCGTTGTCGTCGTCTAGTGTGGTCGGGAGTGAATCGAGACAGGTGCACAGGTCGTAGTCGCCGGTCTGCGAGATGAATACGTAGAGATTGGTTGTCATCGGCCCGCCGCCAATCTGGCAACCGGCAATGACGGTTACGCCAGGGGGAGGCGTGCGAAGTAGTTCGGCGGTGACGCGCCAGCGAACCTTGCCTTCGTCGGGGCCGGGCGGCGCGCCGTCGATGGTGGCCGTCACGCGGACCCAATCGAGCAGTACGGCACCGTAACCGGACGGACAATCTGGACACTGCGAGTAGTTGCACTCGGGATTGTTTGAGACGCCCACTTTGAGCGGGGAGGGACCGAAGTATTGCCAAACACAGTCGCTGACCTTCAACAAGTCAACTTCGATGGTGTCGGACCAATCCTCAACCCAGAAGCTGCGGACGTTGGCACCGAAGATCGAGCCGTCGTCCATGTCAAAGCATTCTTCCTTGCCGTTGATGATGGAACCGCACGGCGTGCGCGTGTCGGCGGTGAGGCCGGTTGTCAGTCCTGAGATGAGGCAGTGAACAACGGACTTCACGCCGTCGCTGCACACCGGACAGCAGACGACGGGAGGGCCGGTGAGGCAGCAGCAACGAGCAAGAGCAACTTCTTTTGGCACAGCAGGCATAAGCTTTTTTTCTGCGGCACTTGCCGCGTTAGTTCGATGATGCTCACAGCCCCAGCGTCGAGAAGTCCGTCGCACGGAACCGATACAACTTCGTCACATAGAGCTGATCGAGCGCGTAAACAGATGGCGCTTTCGTGAGTGGCGGCGCGGCAACCGGCGTCTTCGCGATGCCCTTGGAAAGTACAAAGATTTCGGCCTCGCCTTCGAGGTGCACCGGCTTGCCGCTAGGATCAAGCAGCACTTCGGCGGTTAGCTCGG
>JADMIO011121769.1_pt1 | contig 12324 bp, 12 predicted proteins | sample 8958161 | NCBI WGS metagenome assembly JADMIO01 (sample SAMN16585339, study PRJNA669376) | soil metagenome | isolation source: Crop rotation soil | place: USA: Cullars Rotation, Alabama | collected 2011 | reverse complement strand
TCGCCTCACTTCGCCGACCTGCGCCCCGGCACGCTCGGCGCGCACCAGGAGTACGCCACTTCCACGATGGACGTGTTCGTGCAGGCGTACAACACCGAGAAGGTGTCGAAGTCCGAGCTGCCGAAGACGTTCCAGGACCTGGTGGACGTGCGCTGGAAGGACCGCCTCGCCATCGAGGCCGAGGACCAGGCCTGGTTCGGCACGCTGCTGAAGGACCTGGGGCAGGAGCAGGGCACGAAGCTCTTCACCAGCGTGGTCCAGTCCAACGGCATCTCGGTGCGCAAGGGCCACACGCTCCTCGCGAACCTGGTGGCTTCCGGTGAAGTGCCCATGGGCCTCACCGTCTACAACTACAAGCCGCCGCAGCTCAAGGCGAAGGGCGCGAAGATCGACTGGATCGTGCTGCAGCCGGCGATCGCGCAGCTGCACGCGGTGGCGGTGACGAAGTCCACTACGCGGCCTTATTCGGCGGCGCTGTTGTTCGACTTTTTCCTGGGCGAGGGCCAGCCACTGCTGGCGGCGCGAAACTTCGTGCCGTCCAACCGCAAGGTGCCCTCGCCATTCGGCGACATGCCCATCAAGTACATCGATCCCGCCGAGGCGCTGGAGAAGCAGGACGCATGGCTCAGGCAGTACCAGGCGATCTTCATCCAGCGCCGCTAGCGCGGTTCCACGAGGGTGACGGCGACCACATCCATGAGATGTCGGCCGGGCAGCGCGGCGAGCTGGTCGAGTACATCTGGAAGGTCGAGAACGTCCAGCTCACCACGGTGGGCATCGACATCGGGAGCTCCACTTCCCACCTGATGTTCGCGTCGGTGCGCCTGCAGAGGAAGACGCAGGCGCTCTCCAGCCAGTTCGTCGTGGTGGAGCGCCGCGTGTTGTGGAAGTCGCCCATCCTCGTCACGCCCTTCCTGGCCGACGGCCGGATCGACGCGGCGGCGCTCGGGCGTTTCGTGGCCGGCTGCCACACGCAAGCGGGCCTTTCCCCGGACGACGTCGACACCGGCGCCGTGATCCTCACCGGCGAAGCGATCAAGCGCGTGAACGCGCGCGCCATCGCGGACCTGTTCGCCGCGCAATCGGGAAAGTTCGTCACCGCGTCGGCCGGGCACCAGCTGGAATGCGTGCTCGCAGCGCACGGCTCGGGCGCGGTGGCCATGTCGCGCGAGCGTTCGTGCACCATCCTCAACGTGGACATCGGCGGCGGGACCACCAAGCTTGCGTTGGTCTCGCGCGGCGAGGTGCTGTCGACCTGCGCGTTCGAAGTGGGCGCGAGGTTCCACGAGCACGATGCGCTCGCGCTCGCGGACGTCGTCGTGTCGTACATCCGCGGCGACCCGATCGAAGGACTCGCGCGCCGGTTGTTGCTCACCGATCCCCTGCAGCGCACGGTCGAGCCCGATCTCGTCACTTTCTCGGGCGGCGTCTCGGAATACATCTATGGCCGGGAGGAGCGCGATTTCGGCGACATCGCGACCACGCTTGCGGCGCGCATCGTCGCCGCGTTCCACGATGGCCGGATCGGCACGCCGCTCGCCACGCCGCGCGAGGGCATCCGCGCAACCGTGATCGGCGCCTCGCAATTCACGGTGCAGGTGAGCGGCAAGACGATCCACGTCGGCCGCGACGTGAAGCTGCCGCTGCGCAACGTGCCGGTCGTGGCGCTCGACGAGTGGGTGCGGGGCGCGGTCGATGAGGAAGGGCCCATCGCGATTGCCATCCGCTGGCACGGCGATCCGGAGTACTCGCGCCTGCGGGCCCTGGCCGAATCCATTCGCGCGCTCGTGCCGCAAGCCTCGCGCCTGCCCGTGGTCCTGGTGACCGATGGCGACGTCGGCCGCACCCTCGGCCACATCCTGGAGGATGAGCTCGCGCTGGGCCGGCCGGTGCTGTCGATCGACGGCATCCAGTTGCGCAACTTCGACTTCGTCGACATCGGCGAGGTCATCCGGCCCGCGGACGTGGTGCCGGTGGTGATCAAGTCGCTCATCTTCGCCGGCGGCGCGCATGCGCCGCGGGGCGAAGTCCATTACCGACCCGTTACGGAGAAGCAGCTGCAATGAACGCCCCCGAATCCCCGCGCGTTGGAGTCGATGTCTACCTCGAATGGCTGCAGCGCGAGGCAATCCCCGTCACGGAAGACTTCGGCGTCGACCTGCTGCAGGTTCCCACCGCGCGGTGGGACCGCTACGGCGTGAACGCCGCCGCCGTGCACCTCAAGGGCCGCGGCGATTTCCTCAACATGTTCGTGTTCGAGATTCCCGCCTCGGGCGCCACGTCGCCGCAACGCCACCTCTACGAGGAAGTGTTCTACGTCCTCGACGGCCGCGGCAGCACGACCATCGAGGCGCCCGACGGCCGCAGGCATTCGTTCGAGTGGGGCCCCCGCAGCCTCTTCGCCGTGCCGCTCAACGCGCGCTATCGACTGTTCAACGGCAGCGGCTCGGCCGGCGCGCGCCTCGTTTCGACCACGAACCTGCCCGCCGTCCTGAACATGTTCCATGACGAGCGGTTCGTGTTCGCCAATGCGTGGGATTTCCAGGATCGCCTCGGCAGCGAGCGCTATTTCAGCGGCGAGGGCGATTTCATCCCGATCCGTCCCGGCAACCACATGTGGGAGACGAACTTCGTGCCCGACCTGGGCGCGATCGAGCTGAAACCCTGGAGCGATCGCGGCGCCGGCGGCTCCAACATCATGTTCATCCTCGCCGACGGGACGATGCACGCGCACATCTCCGAGATGCCGGTCGGAACCTACAAGAAGGCGCACCGCCATCCCGCCGACTTCCACGTGATGTGCGTCACCGGCACCGGCTATTCGCTCCTCTGGTACCAGGGCCAGCAGGATTGGGTGAAGGTCGACTGGAAGCACGGCACGGTCTTCGCGCCGCCCGACGCGATGTTCCACCAGCACTTCAACACCAGCCCCGTGCCGGCGCGCTATCTCGCGACCGCGTACGGCTCGCTTCGCTATCCGTTCACCGAGGGCAAGCGCGCGGCGCTCTTCGGCGGCGTATCCACGAGCGTGAAGAAGGGCGGCAACCAGATCGAGTACGCGGACCAGGATCCGCGCGTCCACGAGCTCTTCAAGCGGGAAACGGCGAAGAACGGCGTCGCCGTGAAGATGGACGGCCTGCTCTAGGGGCGCGGGCTCGGGTCGGACGGGCCCTTCAGCTTGGCGGCGAGGACGCCCAGCGCGCGGGCGCGGTGGCTCACGCGGTTCTTCGCCTCCGGCGGCATCTCCGCGGCGGTCTTGCCGAACACCGTGAGGAAGTGGGGATCGTAGCCAAAACCGTGGCTCCCGCGCGGCTCGGCGACGATCTCGCCGTGCCACTCGCCATCGGCCACCACCGGCGTCGGATCGTTGGGCGCGCGCACCAGCACCAGCACGCAGTAGTAGAACGCGCGGTGATCGGGGGTGGCGCGCAGCTGCTCCACGAGCTTCGCGTTGTTGCGCGCATCGCGCTCCTCGCGCGTGCCCTCACGGCCGGCGTAATACGCGGAATGCACGCCGGGCTCGCCGAAGAGCGCCGGCACGCACAAGCCCGAGTCGTCCGCGAGCGCCGGCAGGCCGGTCATGTTCGACGCGTGGCGCGCCTTGGCGAGCGCGTTCTCGAGGAATGTGTCGTGCGGCTCGTCGGCTTCCGGCACGGCGAAGGTCGATTGCGGCACCGCCTCGATGCCGAGCGGGGCCAGCATCGCCTGCAACTCGCGCAGCTTCCCGGGGTTGTTGGACGCGATGACGACCTTATTCATTTCGACGAATTAAGGCCGAAACGCAGAGAACGCAAGAGAACGCAAGAGAAGGTGTGGCAATTCGGGATGCTGCTCGCTGGGACGCGAAAACGACACGATTTCTCTCGCGTTCTCTTGCGTTCTCTGCGTTTCAGCTTTACGCCAGAGCGGAGCGTTGCGCGGCGATCAGGTCCGCGATGCCGCGTGAGGCGAGGTCCAGCAGCTTCGACATCTCCTCGCGCGTGAAGGGGTGCCCCTCGGCCGTGCCCTGCACCTCGACGAAGTGTCCGGCGCCGGTCATGACCACGTTCATGTCCGTGCCGCATGACGAATCCTCGGCGTAGTCCAGGTCGAGCACCGGTGTCCCGTCGACGATGCCGACCGAGACGGCGGCCACGAAGTCGCGGATGGGATCGGCCGTGATCATTCCCTGCGCCCGCATCCACGCGAACGCGTCGGCGAGGGCCACCATCGCGCCGGTGATCGAGGCGCAGCGCGTGCCGCCGTCGGCCTGCAGCACGTCGCAATCGATGGACACCTGGCGCTCGCCGAGCCTCGCCACGTCGGTGACCGCGCGCAGGCTTCGCCCGATGAGCCGCTGGATCTCCTGCGTGCGGCCGGATTGCTTGCCGGACGCCGCTTCGCGCGCGCCGCGCGTGTGCGTGGCGCGCGGCAGCATGCCGTATTCGGCCGTGACCCAGCCCTGGCCCTTGCCCTTCAGGAACGGCGGCACCTTGTCCTCGACGCTCGCGGTGCAGAGCACCTGCGTGTGGCCGATCTCGACCAGCACGGAGCCTTCGGCATGCCGGGTGAAGTGGCGTTGCAGGCGGACCGGGCGCAATTGCGCGGGGCCGCGATCGAACGAACGCTTCAACGCGGGACCTTCCGGATGGCTTCCTGGATCTCGTTGATGGCGCGCTCGATGTCGTCGTCGGTCACGTCCTCGTCGATGCCGCCCGGTATGTCGAGCTGCTGCGTGGTGTTGGACGACGACGCGAAATCCTCTTCCATGTTCTGCGTATCCGCGAAGCGCGCGTCTTCCTGGTTCTCCCACGTCATCGCGACCACCGAGAGGTTGTCGGATTCGCCATGCGCGCGGCGGTGCGCTTCCTCCATGAGCCCCGGCATGAGCTCGACCAGCGGCTGCTTCTTCAGCATCGACCCCAGGATGTTCGGCGGGATCTGCGCCCAGAAGCCGTCCGTCGAAAGGATGATGGTGTCGCCTGTCTCCAGCACCAGGTCGCGGCCGGTGGCGATCTGCGGGGGAACGACCCCGCCCAGGCAGCTGAAGATCTTGTTGCGCTCCGGGTGGCGCGCGGCCATCTCGGCGGTGATCTCGCCCGAGTCGATCATCATCTGCACGCGGGAATGGTCCTGCGTGGCGGCAAGGAGCTGGCCGCGCCGCAGCACGTACAGGCGCGAGTCGCCCGCGTGCGCCCAGTACGCGTGGCCGTTCTGGATGATGCACGCGACGATGGTGGTGCGCGGGCACTCGAGGAGGTTGTGCGCCACCGCGTGCGACACGATGGCGCGGTGCGCCGACTGGATGGCGGAGACGAGGAAGTCGAACGGCTTCTTCAGCTTGTTGCGCGCTTCCTGCTGGAAGCGGCGCGTGACCTCGGTGATGGCGATTTCGGCGGCCACCTCGCCATCGGCATGCCCGCCCATGCCGTCGGCGATGGTCATCAGCAGCACGTCGCGGCTGTACGAGTAGCCGACGCGGTCCTCGTTGCCCTTGCGGTCGCCCTGGCGGCTGTCCTGGAAGATGGTGAACCGCACGGCGCCGCGCTACCGCTGGAAGAGCTTCGACAAAGGCTGGTTGATCGTGTCGAGGAGGCTGCGCTTCTCCTCCACCGGCGGCTCGTCCATGAGCAGCTTCTGCAGGTCGAACGCGGTCTGCGGGCGCTTCATGTGGTCGATGTCGAGGCACGAGTCGACGATCTCATAGAGCTGCTTCGAATAGCTCTGCCGCGCGAGGCTCTTCAGCGGGATGATGCGGTCCTTCTCCTCGCGCGCGTCGCCCGCCTGCGGCGGCGTGCCGGCGATGCAGGTGTAGATGGTGGCGCCCACCGAATAGATGTCGCTCCAGGGCCCCAGCTCGCCCTGCTTGAAGCGGTATTGCTCGGGCGCGGCGAAGCCCGCGGTGTACATGGGCTTCAGCTTCATCGCCTCCTCGGAAAGCGTGATGCGGGCCGCGCCGAAATCGAGCAGCACCGGGCGGCCTTCCATGGCGATGAAGATGTTGGCCGGCTTGATGTCCAGGTGCAGGAGCTTCCTCGCGTGCACTTCGCGCAGCCCGTTCATGAGGTGGGCGAACAGCCGGCGGATGAAGGTCTCGGTGAACTCGTGGCGGTGGCGCTGGATGTGGAACTGCAGCGTGCGCCCGCGCACGTACTGCATGACCATGTAGCAGGTCTCGTTGGCGCGGAAGAAGTTCTCCACGCGCACCACGTTCGGGTGCTGGATCATCGCCAGCGCGCGCCCTTCCTCGAAGAAGCACTTGAGACCGTGCCGGAAGATCGCGAGGTTGGCCTCGTCGATCTTGATCTCGGTGCCCTCGGTGCGCAGCGGCAGCGAGTTGGGCAGGTACTCCTTGATCGCGTACGGCGTGTCGTTCTCGTCCTTGGCGAGGTAGACGATCGAGAAGCCGCCCGACGACAGCGGTTTCTCGATGCGATAGCCGTTCAGCACGTAGCCGGCTGGCAGCGGCTGGTTCGCCTGCTGGGGCATGGGACGCGGGGGCCTTCCGATATAATTCTCAGGCAATTGTCGGCACTCCCCCGCGCCTTGTAAAGGCGAAAAATCAGCAGCTTCCGACGGGTTCGACCGCGAAATGATCGCCAGCATGACCGGTTTCGCCAGCGCGGCCGAGGAGTCCCCCCAGGGCAACCTCGCGGTCGAGCTGAAGACCGTGAACCACCGCTACCTCGAGTTCCAGACGCGCATCCCGGAGGAGTTCCGTCCGCTGGAGCCGGCGATGCGCGAGGCGGTGGCCGCGCGCCTCACGCGCGGCAAGGTCGATTGCCGCATCACTTTCACGCCCGCGCCCACGGCAAAGCGCTCCGTGGTGCCCGACACCGACGCGATGGTGGCGCTGCAGGCCGCATCGAAGCAGGTCGCCACGCGGTTCCCGGATGCGCGTCCGCTTTCGGTCTCGGAGGTGCTGCACTGGCCCGGCGTGCTCGCGGATGCATCGCTTTCGGCCGACGCCATGAAGGAAACCGTGATGGCGCTGGTGGGCAAGGCGATCGCCGAGCTCGATACCACGCGCCGCCGCGAGGGCGCGAAGCTCGAGGCGATCCTGCGCGAGCGCCTCGACAGCATGTCCGCCCTGGTGAAGGACGCGGGCCCGCTCATGCCCGGCGCGGTGAAGGCCTTCACCGAGAAGCTCGCGGCCAAGATCGCCGAGGCGGGCGCCAATCCCTCCGACGAGCGCGTGCACCAGGAGATCGTGCTCTACGCCGCGCGCATCGACGTGGACGAGGAGCTCTCGCGCCTGGTCGCCCACGTCGCGGAATTCCGCCGCGTGCTCGACAAGGGCGGCGCGTGCGGCAAGCGCCTCGACTTCCTCTGCCAGGAGCTGAACCGCGAGGCGAACACGCTCGGCTCCAAGTCCGTCGCCAACGAGATGACGCGCATTTCCGTCGAGCTGAAGGTCCTCATCGAGCAGATGCGCGAGCAGGTGCAGAACATTGAGTAAGCCTGCGAAAGCAGGAAACCTGTTCGTCGTCGTGGCCCCGTCGGGCGCGGGCAAGACCACGCTGGTGGACGCGCTGCTCAAGGCCGAGCCGAACGTGCGCCTCTCGCCGTCGTACACCACGCGCGCGCCGCGCGAGGGCGAGCAGGACGGCGTCGACTACTCGTTCATCTCCCGCGAGAAGTTCGAGCAGATGATCCAGGCGGGCGAGTTCCTCGAGCACGCCAACGTCTACGGCAACTACTACGGCACGTCGCGCAAGTGGATCGAGCGCGAGCTGGCCGGCGACCACGACGTGCTGCTGGAGATCGACTGGCAGGGCGCGCAGCAGATCCGGCGGCTTTTTCCGCACATGGTGGGCATCTTCATCCTGCCGCCGTCGCTCGAGGAGCTGCGCAAGCGCTTGAAATCGCGGGGAAAGGATTCGCCCGCGGCGATCGAGCGGCGCACCGCCAGCGCGCGCGACGAAATCTCGCATGTTCTTGAATTTGAATATATAATTGTCAATGACCAGTTCGAGGCGGCGCTGGCGGACCTGATGGCGGTGGTTCGCGCGGCCCGTGTTTCCCGCGCGCAGCAGGCCGTCCGCCTCGCACCCTTGATCGACGAATTCAGGTAATTGGAGATTTCGATGGCACGCATCACCGTGGACGACTGCATCAAGTTCCTCCCGAACCGCTTCGAGCTCACCCTCGCGGCGACGAACCGCGCGCGCCAGATCGCGCTCGGCGCGACGCCGATGGTGGAGCCGAACAAGGACAAGCCGACGGTGATCGCGCTGCGCGAAATCGCCGCCGGGAAGGTGGGCAAGGAGCTGCTCAACCCGCCGGCGCCCACTCCGCCGGTGCTGTGACTTCCCGCGCCGAGCGAGCGAGACCATGTCCTTGCTCGGCGTCATGCGTGGAGTCGTATCCGGCGTAAGGTCCGGCGCTTCCTCCACGTCGTCCCTTCCCGGGCCCGGCCCGGAAGAGCTCACCAAGGTCCTCGGTTACCTCAAGGCGAAGGACGTCGCCCAGATCGAGGAGGCGTACGAGGTCGCGCGCGCCGCGCATTCCGGCCAGTACCGCCAGAGCGGCGAGCCGTACATCACCCACCCGCTCGCGGTGGCGAAGATCCTCGCCGAGTGGCACCTCGACCCGCAGGCGTTGATGGCGGCGCTCCTGCACGACGTGGTGGAGGACACGCCCACCACCAAGACCGAGATCTCCAAGCGCTTCGGCAAGCAGGTGGCCGAGCTGGTGGACGGCGTCTCGAAGATCGAGCGCATCGAGTTCGCCACGCTGCAGCACGCGCAGGCGGAGAACTTCCGCAAGATGCTGCTCGCCATGGCGCGCGACGTGCGCGTGATCCTCATCAAGCTCGCCGATCGCCTCCACAACATGCGCACGCTCGACGCCGTGCCGGCCGAGAAGCAGGAGCGCATCGCGCGGGAGACGCTCGACATCTACGCGCCGATCGCCAACCGCCTGGGATTGAACGCGCTCTACTACGAGCTCGAGGACCTGGGATTCCATTCGCTGCATCCCACGCGCTTTCGCGTGCTCGACAAGGCGCTCACCAAGGCGCGCGGCAACCGGCGCGACGCGGTGGGCAAGATCGAGGAGCAGATCCGCGCGCGGCTGAAGGAATTCAAGGTGGACGCGCAGGTCACCGGCCGCGAGAAGCACATCTCGTCGATCTACAAGAAGATGCAGGAGAAGAACATCTCCTTCTCCGAAGTCTTCGATATCTACGGCTTTCGCATCATCGTGCCGGACGTGCCGGGCTGCTACCTCGCGATGGGCGCGCTGCACACGCTCTACAAGCCCATCCCCGGCAAGTTCAAGGACTACATCGCCATCCCCAAGGCGAACGGCTACCAGTCGCTGCACACCACGCTCTTCGGCCCGTTCGGCATGCCGATCGAGATCCAGATCCGCACCCAGGACATGCACAAGGTGGCCGAGGCGGGGGTCGCCTCGCACTGGATGTACAAGAGCCTGGACGGAGACTCGAAGGACGTGCAGCTGAAGACCACGCAGTGGCTGCAATCGCTCCTGGAAATCCAGAGCGAGTCCGGCGACGCGCTGGAATTCCTCGAGCACATCAAGGTGGACCTCTTCCCCGACGAGGTCTACGTGTTCTCGCCCAAGGGCAAGATCTTCTCGCTGCCGAAGGGTGCCACGCCGATCGATTTCGCCTACGCGGTGCACACGGAAGTCGGCAACCACTGCATCGCGGCAAAAGTGGACGGGGCGCCGGTGCCGCTCGGCACCGTGCTGCGTAACGGCAACCGCGTCGAGATCCTCACCGATCCGCAGGCGCGTCCCAACCCGGTGTGGCTCTCGTACGTCGCCACCGGCAAGGCGCGCTCGCACATCCGGCATTACCTGAAGACCATGCAGCTGCAGGAGTCCGCCGAAGTGGGCGAGCTGTTGCTGGTGCAAGCGCTGCGCTCGTTGAAGGCCAACCCCGACGAGATCGGCGAGGCGCACTGGACGCGCTTCTTCAAGGGCGACGCCGCCAAGACGCGCGAAGAGGTGCTCGCCGACATCGGCCTGGGCAAGCGCCTCGCGGTCGTGGTCGCGAAGAAGCTGCTCTCGATCGCCGAGCCGCCCACCGACGGCGAGAAGCCGCCGCGCCTCGACTCCATCACCATTCGCGGCACCGAGGGCCTCGCGGTCCAGTTCGCGCCTTGTTGCCGGCCGATTCCGGGCGACCCGATCATCGCGCAGATCAAGAAGGGCCAGGGCCTCGTGGTGCATACGCACGATTGCCCCGCCATCCATCCGTTCCACTTCGACCCGGAGAAGTGGGTCGACGTGCAGTGGGATCCGTCGTCCGACCGCTTCTTCGACGTGAACGTGCGCCTCATCGCGCAGAACCACAGGGGCGTGCTGGCGCGCCTTGCCGCCGAGGTCTCGGAGGCCGATTCGAACATCGAGCACATCGAGACCGAAACCCGCACCAGCCCCGCGTACACCTCGGTCGTGTTCACGATCCAGGTGAAGAACCGCCTCCACCTCGCCAACGTATTCCGCCGGCTGCGGCGCATTCCCGAAGTCGTCCGGATCACCCGCCTGAAGAAGAAATCGTGAGATCCATCACCACCCCCGACGCTCCCGCCGCCATCGGGACGTATTCGCAAGCCGTTCGCGCCGGCGACACCGTGTACCTCTCCGGCCAGATCCCGCTCGACCCGAAAACCATGAAATTGGTGGAAGGCGATTTCGAAGCGCACGTGAGGCGCGTCTTCGATAACCTGCGTGCGGTGTGCCGCGAGGCGGGCGGGGACTTCGATCGCGTCGTGCGCGTGACGGTCTATCTCACCGACCTCGGCAACTTCGCCAAGGTGAACGAGGTCATGGCGGCGTACTTCGCCGAACCCTATCCCGCTCGCGCCGCCATCGGCGTGGCGTCGCTCCCACGCGGCTCGCAGGTGGAGGTCGACGCCATCATGTACGTGGGCTCGAAGGAAGAGGCGCTCGGGCCGCTCGCTGCCGCCGCCGAGGCGGCGCCCCGGAAGACCACCGCGAAGTGACCGCGACGCTCGTCGCCGCGCTGGTCCTCGCCACCGTCGTCGAAGCGCGGCTCGCCGAAGCGGAGACGCCGGGCTGCATCGCGGTCGCGCTGGTGGCGGAAAAAACCGAGACCGCGTTCGGCTGCACTCCGGGAATCGCGGGCGCCGCCCTCGACGAGCGTTCGATCTTCGAGATCGGATCGATCACGAAGGGATTCACCGGAATCCTGCTCGCCGACATGGTGCGCAAGGGCGAGGTCTCGCTCGACGACCCGGTCACCAAATATGCGGGGCCGGGCGCGAAGCTTCCCGCGGGCGCCGAGTCGATGACGCTGCGCGATCTGGTCACGCAAACCTCGGGGCTGCCGCGGATGCCGCCGGGATTCAACCCGTCCAATCCGCGCAATCCCTACGTGGATTTCACCGCGGATTCGCTCTACGACGCGCTGGCGCGCACCGAGCTGAAGGAGCGGGGCCGGTACGAGTATTCCAACTTCGGCTTCATGTGGCTCTCGGAGATGCTCGCGCGTCGCGCGGGCAAGCCCTACGCCGTGCTGGTGAAGGAGCGCGTCCTCGAGCCTTTGGGCATGAAGGACACGGCGATCAAGCTGACGGCCGAGCAGGAGGCGCGGTTCGTCACCGGGCACGGCCCCACGTACCAACCGGTCCCTCATTGGGACCTCGCCGCGAATCTCGAGGGCGTGGGCGGGCTGCGCGCGCCCCTGCATGACATGGCGAGGCTCGCCGCGGCGCTCGCGGGCCGCCGGGACACGAGCCTCAAGGACACGATCGCGCTGGCCCTGGAGCCCATGCGCCCTTCGCAGGGAGGCAACTCCACCGGCTATGCATGGCTGACCACGAAGCGCACGACGCCCGTGCATTGGCACAACGGCGGCACCGGCGGCTTCCACTCGATGATCGCGGTCAACCCGGTAACGCGGACGGCGGCCGTGGTGCTGGTCGACAGCCAGACGTCTTTCGACGACCTGGCGATGCACCTCGTCGATCCCACGGTGCCACTCGAGAAGAAGCGCACCGCGATCGCGACCGATGTCGAGACCCTGAAGCAATACGTCGGCCGCTACGAGCTTACTCCCACGTTCGCCCTGGAGGTCTTCATCGCCGGCACGCGCCTCATGACCCAGGCCACCGGGCAGCCGGCGTTCGAAGTCGCGCGCGAGGCGCCGGACGTGTTCTTTCCGTATGCGGTGCCGGCGAAGCTGCGGTTCTCGCGGGGGGCCGACGGCGAGGTCGACGGCGTGACCCTCGAGCAGGGCGGGCGCGAGGTGAAGGGCAAGCGCTCCGCATCGACGCGGTGAGCGCAGCGACCGCGAAATCCGAGTCGGGCGTTCGCTCGCGCCTGGCGAAGCTGGGCATCCGCAGCAATCGC
>JADMIO010796653.1_pt1 | contig 12325 bp, 12 predicted proteins | sample 8958161 | NCBI WGS metagenome assembly JADMIO01 (sample SAMN16585339, study PRJNA669376) | soil metagenome | isolation source: Crop rotation soil | place: USA: Cullars Rotation, Alabama | collected 2011 | reverse complement strand
CTTTCCCGTAAACTTCACATCCCGACCACATACAGGCAAAGTAATGGCATTACCGCGAGCCATTACTCCTACGCGCGCAATTAACGAATCCACCATCGGGGCAGCTGGTGTCGATAACGAAGTATCTTCAACCGGTTGAGTATTGAGCGTATGTTTTGGAATAACAGGCGCACGCTTCATTATCTAATCTCCCAGCGTGGTTTAATCAGACGATCGAAAATTTCATTGCAGACAGGTTCCCAAATAGAAAGAGCATTTCTCCAGGCACCAGTTGAAGAGCGTTGATCAATGGCCTGTTCAAAAACAGTTCTCATCCGGATCTGACCTTTACCAACTTCATCCGTTTCACGTACAACATTTTTTAGAACCATGCTTCCCCAGGCATCCCGAATTTGCTCCTCCATCCACGGGGACTGAGAGCCATTACTATTGCTGTATTTGGTAAGCAAAATACGTACATCAGGCTCGAACCCTTTAAGATCAACGTTCTTGAGCAGATCACGAAGCATATCGAAAAACTGCAGTGCGGAGGTGTAGTCAAACAACTCAGCAGGCGTGGGAACAATCAGCACATCAGCAGCACATACGACATTAATCGTGCCGATACCCAGGTTAGGCGCGCTGTCAATAACTATGACATCATAGTCATGAGCAACAGTTTCAATGGCCAGTCGGAGCATCAGGTGTGGATCGGTGGGCAGTTTACCTTCATCAAATTTGCCCATTAACTCAGTTTCAATACGGTGCAGAGCCAGACAGGAAGGAATAATGTCAAGCCCCGGCCAGCAAGTGGGCTTTATTGCATAAGTGACATCGTCCTTTTCCCCAAGATAGAAAGGCAGGAGAGTGTCTTCTGCATGAATATGAAGATCTGGTACCCATCCGTGATACATTGAGGCTGTTCCCTGGGGGTCGTTACCTTCCACGAGCAAAACACGTAGCCCCTTCAGAGCCAGATCCTGAGCAAGATGAACAGAAACTGAGGTTTTGTAAACGCCTCCTTTATGGGCAGCAACCCCGATCACCGGTGGAAATACGTCTTCAGCACGTCGCAATCGCGTACCAAACACATCACGCATATGATTAATTTGTTCAATTGTATAACCAACACGTTGCTCAACCCGTCCTCGAATTTCCATATCCGGGTGCGGTAGTCGCCCTGCTTTCTCGGCATCTCTGATAGCCTGAGAAGAAACCCCAACTAAATCCGCTGCTTCACCTATTCTCCAGCGCCGGGTTATTTTCCTCGCTTCCGGGCTGTCATCATTAAACTGTGCAATGGCGATAGCCTTCGTCATTTCATGACCAGCGTTTATGCACTGGTTAAGTGTTTCCATGAGTTTCATTCTGAACATCCTTTAATCATTGCTTTGCGTTTTTTTATTAAATCTTGCAATTTACTGCAAAGCAACAACAAAATCGCAAAGTCATCAAAAAACCGCAAAGTTGTTTAAAATAAGAGCAACACTACAAAAGGAGATAAGAAGAGCACATACCTCAGTCACTTATTATCACTAGCGCTCGCCGCAGCCGTGTAACCGAGCATAGCGAGCGAACTGGCGAGGAAGCAAAGAAGAACTGTTCTGTCAGATAGCTCTTACGCTCAGCGCAAGAAGAAATATCCACCGTGGGAAAAACTCCAGGTAGAGGTACACACGCGGATAGCCAATTCAGAGTAATAAACTGTGATAATCAACCCTCATCAATGATGACGAACTAACCCCCGATATCAAGTCACATGACGAAGGGAAAGAGAAGGAAATCAACTGTGACAAACTGCCCTCAAATTTGGCTTCCTTAAAAATTACAGTTCAAAAAGTATGAGAAAATCCATGCAGGCTGAAGGAAACAGCAAAACTGTGACAAATTACCCTCAGTAGGTCAGAACAAATGTGACGAACCACCCTCAAATCTGTGACAGATAACCCTCAGACTATCCTGTCGTCATGGAAGTGATATCGCGGAAGGAAAATACGATATGAGTCGTCTGGCGGCCTTTCTTTTTCTCAATGTATGAGAGGCGCATTGGAGTTCTGCTGTTGATCTCATTAACACAGACCTGCAGGAAGCGGCGGCGGAAGTCAGGCATACGCTGGTAACTTTGAGGCAGCTGGTAACGCTCTATGATCCAGTCGATTTTCAGAGAGACGATGCCTGAGCCATCCGGCTTACGATACTGACACAGGGATTCGTATAAACGCATGGCATACGGATTGGTGATTTCTTTTGTTTCACTAAGCCGAAACTGCGTAAACCGGTTCTGTAACCCGATAAAGAAGGGAATGAGATATGGGTTGATATGTACACTGTAAAGCCCTCTGGATGGACTGTGCGCACGTTTGATAAACCAAGGAAAAGATTCATAGCCTTTTTCATCGCCGGCATCCTCTTCAGGGCGATAAAAAACCACTTCCTTCCCCGCGAAACTCTTCAATGCCTGCCGTATATCCTTACTGGCTTCCGCAGAGGTCAATCCGAATATTTCAGCATATTTAGCAACATGGATCTCGCAGATACCGTCATGTTCCTGTAGGGTGCCATCAGATTTTCTGATCTGGTCAACGAACAGATACAGCATACGTTTTTGATCCCGGGAGAGACTATATGCCGCCTCAGTGAGGTCGTTTGACTGGACGATTCGCGGGCTATTTTTACGTTTCTTGTGATTGATAACCGCTGTTTCCGCCATGACAGATCCATGTGAAGTGTGACAAGTTTTTAGATTGTCACACTAAATAAAAAAGAGTCAATAAGCAGGGATAACTTTGTGAAAAAACAGCTTCTTCTGAGGGCAATTTGTCACAGGGTTAAGGGCAATTTGTCACAGACAGGACTGTCATTTGAGGGTGATTTGTCACACTGAAAGGGCAATTTGTCACAACACCTTCTCTAGAACCAGCATGGATAAAGGCCTACAAGGCGCTCTAAAAAAGAAGATCTAAAAACTATAAAAAAAATAATTATAAAAATATCCCCGTGGATAAGTGGATAACCCCAAGGGAAGTTTTTTCAGGCATCGTGTGTAAGCAGAATATATAAGTGCTGTTCCCTGGTGCTTCCTCGCTCACTCGACCGGGAGGGTTCGAGAAGGGGGGGCACCCCCCTTCGGCGTGCGCGGTCACGCGCACAGGGCGCAGCCCTGGTTAAAAACAAGGTTTATAAATATTGGTTTAAAAGCAGGTTAAAAGACAGGTTAGCGGTGGCCGAAAAACGGGCGGAAACCCTTGCAAATGCTGGATTTTCTGCCTGTGGACAGCCCCTCAAATGTCAATAGGTGCGCCCCTCATCTGTCAGCACTCTGCCCCTCAAGTGTCAAGGATCGCGCCCCTCATCTGTCAGTAGTCGCGCCCCTCAAGTGTCAATACCGCAGGGCACTTATCCCCAGGCTTGTCCACATCATCTGTGGGAAACTCGCGTAAAATCAGGCGTTTTCGCCGATTTGCGAGGCTGGCCAGCTCCACGTCGCCGGCCGAAATCGAGCCTGCCCCTCATCTGTCAACGCCGCGCCGGGTGAGTCGGCCCCTCAAGTGTCAACGTCCGCCCCTCATCTGTCAGTGAGGGCCAAGTTTTCCGCGAGGTATCCACAACGCCGGCGGCCGGCCGCGGTGTCTCGCACACGGCTTCGACGGCGTTTCTGGCGCGTTTGCAGGGCCATAGACGGCCGCCAGCCCAGCGGCGAGGGCAACCAGCCGAGGGCTTCGCCCTGTCGCTCGACTGCGGCGAGCACTACTGGCTGTAAAAGGACAGACCACATCATGGTTCTGTGTTCATTAGGTTGTTCTGTCCATTGCTGACATAATCCGCTCCACTTCAACGTAACACCGCACGAAGATTTCTATTGTTCCTGAAGGCATATTCAAATCGTTTTCGTTACCGCTTGCAGGCATCATGACAGAACACTACTTCCTATAAACGCTACACAGGCTCCTGAGATTAATAATGCGGATCTCTACGATAATGGGAGATTTTCCCGACTGTTTCGTTCGCTTCTCAGTGGATAACAGCCAGCTTCTCTGTTTAACAGACAAAAACAGCATATCCACTCAGTTCCACATTTCCATATAAAGGCCAAGGCATTTATTCTCAGGATAATTGTTTCAGCATCGCAACCGCATCAGACTCCGGCATCGCAAACTGCACCCGGTGCCGGGCAGCCACATCCAGCGCAAAAACCTTCGTGTAGACTTCCGTTGAACTGATGGACTTATGTCCCATCAGGCTTTGCAGAACTTTCAGCGGTATACCGGCATACAGCATGTGCATCGCATAGGAATGGCGGAACGTATGTGGTGTGACCGGAACAGAGAACGTCACACCGTCAGCAGCAGCGGCGGCAACCGCCTCCCCAATCCAGGTCCTGACCGTTCTGTCCGTCACTTCCCAGATCCGCGCTTTCTCTGTCCTTCCTGTGCGACGGTTACGCCGCTCCATGAGCTTATCGGGTCCACTCGCGAACGCAGAAAGGCCCACCCGAAGGTGAGCCAGTGTGATTACATTTGCGGCCTAACTGTGGCCAGTCCAGTTACGCTGGAGTCACTAGTATTTAGGTGACACTATAGAAGCGGCCGCGACAACTTGTCCACGTGGAATTCTAAGCTTAGGATCCCAATGTGCTGGAAAGGCGGCCCGCGGGCGCGGCGGAAACGAGCGGCCGCTCACCACCCGCCGTACTGCACGCCCGACACGCGGTACTTCTGATCGCGCACCTTGGACGCGTTCACCGCGTTGTCCGCGGCGGCGCTGACCTGCAGAGGGTCGGGGGCGGAGCCGGCCTTGATCGGCGCGCCCACGCCTCCCCCGCCCGCCGGGGGCGTCGCGGGAGGGAGGCGGTAATCGAGACTGGGATCGATGTTCGAAGATGGCGTGGGGCGGTACACCGGTCGTTGCAGGGCGTTCGCCGGCGCCGTCTGGGTGTAGTCGCGGAACGTGCCCGCGCGCGGGTCGCTCATCGGGGCGCCGTACCCCGTCTGCGTCGCCAGGTTCGGGTTGCGCGGGGCGCGGCTGCTGTAGATCATCGCGCTGGCCTGCGCCTGCCCCTCGCGCCCGACGGGCACGTAGCGCGGCTGGGAGAACGCGGCGGCCTCGTTGTACTTCATCCGCCCGTCCTGCACGGTGTACACGTTCTGCTGCATCGGCATCCGCCGCGCCGTGCGCCCGTTGTACCCGCCGCTGCCGTACATCGGGTTCGCGTCCAGCGCGTTGCCGCCCATGACCATGCCCTGCGCGAGGGCGTAGCCAGCGACGCCGAACACGCCGCCGACCGCCGCGCACAGCGCGCTGGCCAGCGCCCACCGGACGGGATTCGGGCGAGCCCCCCGCATCACTTCACCTTCACCAGTTCGACGTCCGCGACGATCGTCTCGTTGGGGCCGACGTCGGGATCGCGACCGATGTCGCCGAACGCGCGCGAGGGCGGGATGGCCACCTGCCACTTGTCCCCCTCGTGCATCAGCCTGATCAGTTCCTGCGCCCCCTCGTTGAGCGTGGCGACCTGCACCTCGGCGTTCTCGCCCCGCCCGAACTCGCGGCCGGTGATGAGCACCGCGCGGAAGGTCACGACGACGCTCTTGGCGTCCTTGGCCGACGCGCCCTCGCCCTTGCGCACCACGCTGTACTGGCACCCGCTGGGCAGCGTCGTCACGCCCTGCTTCTTCGCGAAGTTGGCGTGGAACTCCGCGCTCTTCTTGGCGTTCTCCTCGGCGAACGCCTTGAAGACCGGGTCGCTCGCCAGGCGCGCCTTGACCCGCTTGGAGGCGAGCTCCTTATGCAGGGAGACAAGCACGGCGTCGACCTGCTCGGCGGTGAGCATCGTGCCGGCGCCGCGGAGCCCGTCGGCCAGCCCCTTGGCGACCATGTCCGGGTTGACCTCGACGCCATCGGCCTTGAGCCCCTTGGCGGTGTCCGCGCCCAGGTCGTAGCCGATGCTGTAGGAAATCTGGTCGCCCTTGGGGGCGGCGGGGGCGGGATCGGCGCCGCTCGCGACCGCCGCGCACAACAGCCCGGCGGCGCCGGCGACACACACCACGGACCAGCCACGCATCATCTTCCGAACCGTCATGCCTGCATCCTCGTAAGGGGGGAGTTGAACGTGCGCACGATATCGCGCCGCCGCTCCCGAAGCGAGGGGGCATGGCGCACGGGCGAGATTGGCGTCAGTTCCACGTGTGCCACAGCCAAGCGTCCGCTTGGCTGTGATGGAACGCGCTCCGACACGGGGATCGCTTCAGAGCCAGGCGGCCGCGTGGCTATGGCGCACGGGCACGCCTCGTCAGCCGGGGCTTTCCTCGCCCATCGACGCGATGAACCGGTTGGCCTCGGCGATCGAGGCTTCCATCTCCCGCACCAGCGCCGAGACATCGCTCGAGACCTGCGCGGCCGTGTCCTGCAGGCCGGCCACCGCCCGCGCGTTGAGGTTGTGCTTCAGGAACAACACCTGGTCCTTGAAGGCGGCGAGCACGGGGTCCATCTTGGCCGACGCCTGCCGCATCGCCGCGAGCAGCCGCGCGTACCTCTCCTTCGTGTCGCGCAGCTGCCGCTCGCTCGCGTCGCGCAGGGCGGGGCTGGAATACTCCGAGAGTTCGGCGTTCCACTCCTTGAAGAGCGCGTCCGCCACGCGCTCGACGTCCTTGATCCGCGAGCGCACCGCGTCGGCCCGCTTCTCGCTCTTCTCGTACGCGCTCTTGAGCGAGGAGAACCGCGACTCCAGCTCTGAGACCTTCGCGTCCCGGGCCGTGCCCGTGACCGCCAGGAACTCCGCCAGCGCGGACTCGAACTGGGCCTTGGCCGCCTCCTGCCCTTCCTTGGCGTCCTGCACGCGGCTGACGAGCTGCTCGCGCTTGGCGTACCCGATCGATTCGAGCGCCGCGATCTTTGCCGACCCGCACCCGGGCAGGGGCGCCGCGACGAGCGCCGCCGCCATCGCCCCGATCGCCGCCATCATGGTTCGTGTCCGCATCGGGCCGCGCCTCCAATCTCGCGCGGGGGAGTGTACGAGCCCCCGGGTGTACACTGTGGCGGCAGGGCCCGTGCACAGGAGGCCTCACCCGTGGAATCCGAGACCAACACGCTCCTGCTCGTGATCATCGCGATCCTGCTGCCCCCGCTCGCCGTGGGGCTCAAGGAGGGCGTGGGCGGACACCTCGTGCTCAGCATCATCCTCACGCTGCTGTTCTGGCTGCCCGGCCTGCTGCACGCGCTCTACATCGTCCTGCGAGACTGACCACCGTCGTACGGAGGCCATGCATGAAACTGGTCGTCAAACTGATCGTCGGCCTTGTCGCCCTCGTCGTCCTGCTCCTGGTCTGCGCCGTCATCTTCGTCGGCATGTCCATCGACTCCCTGGCGCGCAAGGGCATCGAGAGGGGCGGCACGTACGCCCTGGGCACGAAGACCACCCTCCAGTCCGCCGACGTCGGCCTCTTCAGCGGCACATTCGCCATGAAAGGCCTGGCCGTCGCGAACCCTCCCGGCTACGCCTCGACCAACTTCCTCACCCTCGGGTCCGGCGGCGTGCAGGTCACCCCGTCCTCGCTGCAGAAGGACGTGATCGAACTCCCCTACCTGCGCCTCGACACCGTCGCCGCCAACCTCGAGAAGTCCGGCGACAAGACCAACTACAAGGTCATCCTCGACCACCTCCAGCAGGTCACCGGCGGCGGCAAGAAGGAGCCCGCCCCTCCCACTGGCAAGGAAAAGAAACTCGTCATCAAGGACCTCTCGATCAAGAACGTCGTCGTGAAGGTGGACGTGCTCGGCGGCGGCTCGGGCCCTGGCGCCGTGCTCCAGAAGCTCACCTCCGTCACCGTCCCCATCGACGAGATCAAGCTGCAGAACGTCGGTCAGACCGGCACGGGCGTGGGCGGCACGGGGGTCACGACCGGCGAACTCATGGGCATCATCGTGCGCGCCGTGCTCGCCGCCGCCGCCGAGAAGGGCGGGGGCCTCATACCGGCCGACATCCTGGGCGACCTCAAGGGCTCCCTCGCCGCGCTGGGCGACATGGAGCAGTTCGGCATGAAGACGCTGGGCGACGCCAAAGGCGCCGTCGAGAACATCGGCAAGGAAGCGGAAAAGGCGGTCGGTGAGATCCAGAAGGTCGGCGAGGGCCTCAAGGACCTCATCCCCAAGAAGAAGTAAGCCCCGGCGCTCAGCCCCCGTTCGCGGTCCGGCGCGCGCCGCGCCTGGCCCTGCGCACGTGCCGCGGCGGGATCACGTTCCACGCCAGCCCGAGCTTCTCGAGCAGCTTGATCTCGTAGTACGTGATGTCGATTTCCCACCAGCGGTGCTGCACGCTCGCGCTGGCCGGGTCGTGGTGGTGGTTGTTGTGCCACCCCTCGCCCACCGTGAGCAGCGCGACCAGCCAGTTGTTGCGGCTGTTCTCGTCCGTCTCGTGGTTGCGGTAGCCCCACAGGTGCGTCAGCGAGTTCACCGACCAGGTGATGTGCCAGACCACCACAGTTCGGACGATCACCCCCCAGACCAGCAGGCTCGCGCCCAGCTCCAGCCCCGTCCACGCCGTCCCGCCCGTCGCCCACCCGATCGCGAAGCCCAGCCCGAAGATCCCCGCCGCGTGCGCCACGTAATAGATCAGCCAGCCGTAGCCCTTTTCATGCCGGCGGTAGAACTCGTCGGACAGGATGTCTTTCGCGTACTTGCGGAACATCCCCACGTTCTGCGTCGTGCTGTTGCGCAGCAGCAGCCACCCGATGTGCCCCCAGAAGAAGGCCACGAGCGGGCTGTGCGGGTCGTCCTGCGCGTCCGAGTGGTTGTGGTGAAAGCGATGGGTCGCGACCCAGCGGCCCGGCGGGCCCTCCAGGCAGCACATCGCGATCATGGAAAAGAACCGCTCGAGCCAGCGGGGGGTCTCGAAGGAGTGATGCGTCAGCTGGCGGTGGTAGCAGAGGTTGATGCCCTGCCCGAAGATGTGCACGCCCACGAACAAGGCGATCACTCCCCACCAGGAGAAGAACGTCGCGTCCAGCGCCAGCAGCGCCAGCCCGTGCATCAGCAGGATCGTGAGCAGGAAGTCCCACCGGACCCGCCTGCTCACCCCCTCGGGCAGACCCAAACGCTTGCGCAAGGTCGCCTTCGCCGCGGGGGGCGACGGTTCGAGCGGCTGCAGTTGGTCACGAACGATCCCCGGGGCGTCTTGAAGTTGTGTCACGAAGCTCTCTTGGTCAGATCCTTCCGGCCATGCTGTAGCGATCAGCGCCCCCATTCTATCGCGGCGCCGAGTCATTGTCGCCCGAGACCGCGCCGCGGGAACCCCAGGAGCGCCCTGCCCGCGACCCTCGGGATGGGAGCCGCCCGTGCACGCCCGCCCCGACTATGCCACAATGCCCCCATGCTCGCCGCCACGCCGACCAGGCAGTCGCACGGCTCGGAAGCGCTCACGCGCGGCATCCGCGTGCGCGTGCACCCGTGGTTCCTCGATGAGCACTCCGACCCCGAGCAGCGCCGCTGGGTCTTCGGCTACCGCATCACCATCACCAACACCAACGCGACAGGCTCGCCCCCGCTGCAGCTGCTCTCGCGCCACTGGACCATCGTCGACGCCCGCGGCGAGGCCCACGAGGTCCGCGGCGAGGGCGTGATCGGCCAGCAGCCCATCCTCGCCCCCGGCGACTCGCACGAGTACTCCTCCTTCTGCCCCCTGCAAACTTCGTGGGGCACGATGGAGGGCTCGTTCCGCTTCCGCACCGCGGGCGACGGGCCCGACGGCGAGCGCGAGCAGTTCGACGCCGACGTCGCGCGGTTCTATCTCGTCGGCCCCGAGAGCGACGCCCGCTGATCGCTCCGCGGCGCCACCCCGCCGTGCCCGCGCCGGTACGACCGCACACCCACCCGCACGCTCAGGAGCCCCCGATGGCCCGCACTCTCGTCCCGGTTCTGAGCGCGTTCGCGGCGCTCCTCGCGCTCGCCTCACTCGCCGGCTGCGCTACCGATTCCAAGAAGACCTCCGCCTCCCCCGCCCAACCCGCCATGACCACCGAATCCACCGCAGCCGGCCCCGCGCTGACGCCCCCCGTCGCCGCGAAGAAGCCCAAGACCATGACGCTCCACGGCGACACGCGCGTGGACAACTACTTCTGGCTGCGCGAGAAGACCAACCCCGAGGTCATCGCCTACCTCGAGGCCGAGAACGCCTACACCAAGGCCCGCATGGCCCACACCGAGGCGCTCCAGAAGACGCTCTACAAGGAGATGCTCGGGCGCATCAAGGAGACGGACCTCTCGGCGCCGTACCGCAAGGGGAACTACTGGCGCTACACCCGCACGGAAGAGGGCAAGCCGTACCCGATCTACTGCCGCAAGAAGGGCTCGCTGGACGCCCCCGAAGAAGTCCTGCTCGACGGCAACGCCCTGGCCGAGGGCAAGTCCTACTTCCGCGTCGGCGTCTTCGACATCAGCGACGACGACCAAGTGCTCGCGTACTCCATCGACAACGACGGCTCCGAGCGCTACACGATGTTCTTCAAGAACCTCGCGACCGGCGCCATCTCGAGCGAGACGATCCCCGACACGTACTACACCTCCGCCTGGGCCGCCGACAACAAGACGTTCTTCTACACCACCCAGGACGCGGCCAGCCGGCCCTACCGCCTCTGGCGCCACACGCTCGGGGCGGACCCGAAGACCGACGCGCTGATCTATGAGGAGAAGGACGAGAAGTTCGAACTGAGCGTTGGCAAGACGCGCAGCGACAAGTTCATCCTCTGCGAGCTGGGCAGCCAGAAGACCTCCGAGGTCCGCTACCTCGACGCCGCCAGCCCCATGGCCGAGTGGAAGCCAGTCGCCGAGCGCCGCCAGGACGTCGAGTATTCCGTCGACCACCACGGCGACGTGTTCTACATCGTCACCAACGACAAGGCGGTCAACTTCAAACTTATGGAGGCCCCCACCTCCTCCCCCGGCGTCGCCAACTGGAAGGAGATCATCCCCGCCAGCGACGACGCCACGATCCGCGGCGTGGACTGCTTCCGAGACTTCCTCGTCGTCTCCAAGCGCGAGGGCGGCAACCCCACGCTGCACGTCTTCAAGTTCAAGGGCTCCGCGCTGGGCGAGACGCATGTCATCTCGTTCCCGGAGGCCGCCTACTCCGCCGGCCTCTCCGACAACCACGAGTACGCCACGGACACGCTGCGCTTCTCGTACACCTCGCTCATCACCCCGCGCAGCGTGTTCGACTACAGCATGACCACCAAGGAGCGCACGCTCGTCAAGGAGACGCCCGTGCTCGGCGGCTACGACCGCGCGAAGTACACCTCCGAGCGCGTCTGGGCCTACGCCCGCGACGGCAAGCGCGTGCCCATCTCCCTCGTCTACAGGAAGGGCCTCGCGCGCGACGGCCGCGCCCCCTGCCTGCTCTACGGCTACGGCTCGTACGGCGCCTCCTCCGACCCCAACTTCAACTCCAACAACGTCTCGCTGCTGGACCGCGGGTTCGTCTACGCGATCGCCCACATCCGCGGCGGGCAGGAGATGGGCCGCACGTGGTACGAGGACGGCCGGCTGACGCACAAGATGAACACCTTCACGGACTTCATCTCCTGCGCCGAGTTCCTGGTGCGCGAGGGCTACACCTCGCCCGACCGCCTGGCGATCCTGGGCGGCAGCGCCGGCGGCCTGCTCATGGGCGCCGTCACGAACATGCGCCCGGACCTCTTCAAGGCCGTCGTCGCCGCCGTGCCCTTCGTGGACGTCATGAACACCATGCTCGACCCCTCGCTGCCCCTGACGGTGACCGAGTTCGAGCAGTGGGGCGACCCGAGCAACGCCGAGGCGTACAAGTACATGCGCTCATACTCGCCGTACGACAACGTCGAGAAGAAGCGCTACCCCGACATGCTCGTCCTCGCCGGCCTCAACGACCCGCGCGTCTCCTACTGGGAGCCCGCCAAGTGGGTCGCCAAGCTCCGCGCCACCAAGACCGACAACAACATGATCATCCTCAAGACGAACATGGGCGCAGGCCACGGCGGCGCGTCCAACCGCTACCAGCGCCTCGAGGAACTCTCGCTCCAGTACGCCTTCATCCTCGACCGGCTGGGCGTCGGCGACGCCCCTCCCGCGAACTGATCCGCGCCGCTCGGGCCGCCCACCCCCATGAACAAGCCCCTCGACGGCCCGATCGTCATCGTGCTCCTCATGCTCGGCGCGGTCCTGACCCTTTTCCTGGCCTTCGGGATGTGGTGGTTCATCCGCATCGCGATCCGCGACGAGCGGGACAAGCGCGCGAAACGCGCAGCAGCCGCAGCCCGCGCTGCCGCGGCGCCGCCCCCGGCCCCCAACCCGCCCCCCGCACCCTGACGCAACGCCGGGAAAG